>OHST01001102.1_pt1 | contig 11336 bp, 9 predicted proteins | sample 1578841 | NCBI WGS metagenome assembly OHST01 (sample SAMEA3879593, study PRJEB24766) | human gut metagenome | biome: human-associated habitat; feature: feces | place: USA | collected 1985/1987 | reverse complement strand
CAGCAGGGTGCCTGCAAGCTCTCACTCAATGTAAAGAATGGAGTAATTGAAGAGGCATTAGTTGAGACTATCGGATGCTCAGGAATGACACATTCTGCAGCTATGGCAGCAGAAATCTTACAGGGTAAGACAATTCTTGAGGCATTAAACACAGACTTAGTTTGTGATGCCATCAATACAGCTATGAGAGAGTTATTCTTACAGATCGTTTACGGTCGTACACAGTCTGCATTCTCTGATGATGGACTTGCTGTTGGAGCAGGACTTGAGGATTTAGGAAAGGGACTTCGCTCACAGGTTGGTACAATGTACGCAACAAAGGCAAAGGGAGTTCGTTACCTTGAGATGGCTGAGGGCTATGTAACAGGAATCGCTCTTGACAAGAACGATGAAGTAATTGGATACCAGTTCGTTTCTCTTGGAAAAATGACAGATTTTATCAAAAAGGGTGATGACGCTAACACAGCTTGGGAGAAAGCTTCAGGATCATACGGTCGTGTAACTCCAGAGCAGGGTGCTGTTAGGATCATCGATCCAAGACAGGAATAAGAGGAAAGGAGAACGACAATGGCATTATTTGAAGCATATGAAAGAAGAATAGACCAGATCAATGCTGTACTTAACAGCTATGGTATCAGCTCAATCGAAGAAGCTGAAAAGATTACAAAGGACGCTGGACTTGATGTTTACGATCAGGTAAAGAAAATCCAGCCAATCTGTTTCGAGAACGCTTGCTGGGCATACACAGTTGGTGCAGCAATCGCAATCAAAAAAGGATGTAGAAGAGCAGCAGACGCTGCAGCAGCAATCGGAGAGGGACTTCAGGCATTCTGTATCCCTGGATCAGTTGCTGATCACCGTAAGGTAGGTTTAGGACATGGTAACCTTGGAAAGATGCTCCTCGAGGAGGAGACAGAGTGCTTCTGTTTCTTAGCAGGTCACGAGTCATTCGCAGCCGCTGAGGGTGCTATCGGAATCGCTGAGAAGGCAAACAAGGTTCGTCAGAAACCACTGCGTGTTATCCTTAACGGACTTGGAAAAGACGCTGCACAGATCATCTCACGTATCAACGGATTCACATTCGTAGAGACACAGTATGACTACAAGGCAGCTAAGCTCAACATCGTATCTGAGCATGCATACTCAGACGGACTCCGTGCAACAGTTAAGTGTTACGGTGCAGATGATGTTCAGGAAGGTGTTGCAATCATGCATCACGAGAACGTTGGTGTTTCTATCACAGGAAACTCTACAAACCCAACTCGTTTCCAGCATCCGGTAGCAGGTACATACAAGAAAGAGTGTATCGAGCAGGGCAAGAAGTACTTCTCAGTAGCATCAGGCGGTGGTACAGGACGTACACTTCACCCAGATAACATGGCAGCAGGACCAGCTTCATACGGTATGACAGATACAATGGGACGTATGCATTCAGATGCACAGTTCGCAGGATCTTCATCAGTTCCGGCTCACGTTGAGATGATGGGACTTATCGGAATGGGTAATAACCCAATGGTTGGTGCTACAGTAGCAGTTGCCGTTTCTGTTCAGCAGGCTTCAGATGAGGGCAAATTCTAAATAGAAAGCTTGATTTTATAGGCTTTTTGGAGAGTCTTTGGAGAAATCCGAAGGCTCTCTTTTTTTTATAAAAGTGTATGTGGACGAGAATAATATTGAAATGTCCACATCTCGTCCACGTAAATTTAAAATGTGGAGCTGACTTGAAAAAGTAAATTCCAGTGCAAGAAGAGGAAAAATCGTAAAAAATAGGGTATGTAGAAATTAATCTACATACCCTAAAATTTTATTTTTGCTCATTAAGATTACTCAATGCTTCAACGTCACGTTCCAATTCTTTCATTATTACCCAGAATAAATTCTGCATATCATCAATAAATTCATCATATACTTGAATTGCTCTCATAGTGGCATGTATACCATTTAATGACCATAATATCTGTTCTAGTTTGACTGATATTTCCTGCGTTGGTATTTGTTTCTTCAATTACTTGCTGAATAAGACCATCAAGGTCGTCTAAACGAGCATTTAACCATTTCTCTGTTTCATCGTAGAATGTGTCAAGTAATTGCTCTTGGTCACTTAAATACTGTTGATATTCAGTATCTTCCAAATCAGATTTAGCTTCCTTTAAATTCTGATGTAACTGTTGAATCTTACTCTGAGTTTCCTCTGAGTTATCACCGCCATATACGAATAAGATTATGCAGCGTAATATTTATTATATTGCATGTATAAATTGATTTACATAGAACAATGCAGCCCCGATAGCAGGAGTGTATTGTCCATTTGTGCCAACAAAAATGTGCTCTTTGTTTAATGCGAATGGTGAGGAAACATTGATATGTTTAGTCAGGTAGGCAATGTCGTCCTCTAAAAAATATGGTGCCAGATAACCACTGATGATAATAGGCGCATCAATAATTAAATTAATGTTTTTCATGGCAAAGGCCAGGTGATGGAGATAATCTTTCCAGATTTGTGTAAGCTGGGGAGATTTTTTTTCGCGTAAAAGAGAGAAAAAGTCTTTTATATTCATACCGGCAGCCTGTTCCAGAGCGTTGGCGGAACAGTAAGTTTCCAGACAGCCGCGGTTTCCGCAATAACAGAGCGGTCCATCTGGATTAATACAGATATGTTCGATCGTGCCGCTGTGCATAGAACTTCCCTGATGAATCTGGTGGTTTGTGATGATAGCGCCTCCGAGATTACGATTCAGTAGAAAGACAACGGCGCTGTCAAGTTCCGGGTGTTTCCATAATTCCAGAAAGGCAGCAGACTTTGAATCATGTTCCAAATAACATGGATAAGGCAGATAACGGGAAAAGTCCTCCAGTATCATGCCTGTATTGTTCATGATATTTCCATACAGCACAGTAGAGTGATTAGGGGAGGTGATTCCTTGTGTAGCGATGGAAACACCAAGTATCTTTTCTTCATCATACTGATTTGTGGCAATGAATTCTTTGATTTTATCGGTGACCAGCTTATAGTAATCCGGCGTGTTGGAATATGGAAATGGAATGGTATTGGTATAGAGTGCATTTCCGTACAGGTCAACGGCAGTGATATGGAACATATTCTTTAAAATACCAATGCCAATGGAAATTCTGAAGTCAGATACAATCTGAATCGCATTTGCTTTTCTTCCGCCGGTGGATTCGAAATATCCATTTTTTTCTAGTAAGCCATCCTGCTCTAACAGGTTCAGATTCTGGCTTACGGTGGACAATCCCATCTGTAAATCCTGAACGATCTGGAGCTTGGATGTTATTTTTTTTCTGTAGATGTATTGATAAACTTTTGATCTGTTTATTTTTTTTACGCTGATATTGGTTAAACCTTTTTCACTCATAAGATTCTCCTGATTCTGTTATGGTAGCTGTTTTATAAATTATATATTTGATATAGTCTGGCAGAGCGCAAAAACTTGTCAGATTTTCTGGATTATATTATTTCCTGAATTGTTATAGATAGAGTTAAGTTCTAGCTTTATGTATATTGTAGTATATAGAAAGTGAAAATGCAATAACGATAATAAGAACAGTAATGGTCAATATAACTGGTAAAAATGCACAAAATAAGATTGAAAGAATTATACTTTTTGTCAATAGACTTTTAGATAGGGAGAATATATACTCGACTTACAGTTAAGATATAAACGTAAGTTTGAAACATAACAAAAAGAAAACAAGGAGGATATATCATGAAATTATCACTGAATGGAATCAAAGAACAGGAAGCATGGGAAAAGGCCGGAATCACTCTGCCAGGTTATGACGTAGAGGCTGTTTCTGAGAAAGCGAAGAAAGAACCTGGTTGGGTACATTTCGGAATCGGAAATATTTTCCGTGTATTTATCGGTGGTATTGCTGACGGCCTTCTGGAAGAGGGCGTGCTTAACCGTGGCATTACATGTATAGAGACTTTTGATTATGATGTAGTAGACAAGATTTATGATCCATATGACAACCTGGGATTAAGCGTAATCCTGCATGGTGATGGAACACGTGAATACAAAGTAATAGGAGCTCTTGCAGAAGCAGTAAAAGCACAGTCTTCAGACCCGGCACACTGGAATCGGCTGAAAGAAATCTTTACCAGCAAATCCCTGCAGATGGTTTCCTTTACAATCACAGAGAAAGGTTACGCATTACAGAAAGCTGACGGGACATGGTTTCCGTTTGTAGAAGCTGATATCAAAAATGGTCCGGATAAAGCAACAGGTGCAATGGCAGTTCTGGTTGCGATGCTTTATGAAAGATATAAAGCAGGCAGATATCCAATTGCTCTGGTTTCCATGGATAACTGCTCACAGAATGGTGCGAAACTTCGTGAATCTGTACTGACTATGACAGAAGAGTGGAAGAAAGTCGGATTCGTAGATGAAGGATTCGTAAATTATGTAAGTGATGAGAAAATTGTTGCGTTCCCATGGACGATGATCGATAAGATCACACCTCGTCCAAGCGAGCAGATTGCAGCGGACCTTGAGAATCTTGGCATTGAGAATATGCAGCCGGTTATCACAAGTAAGAAAACATATATTGCACCATTTGTTAATGCAGAGAAACCGCAGTATCTCGTAATTGAAGATAACTTCCCAAACGGCCGTCCGGCTCTGGAGAAAGGTTTCGGTGTATATATGGCTGACAGAAATACGGTTAACCTTTCTGAGCGTATGAAAGTAACAGTATGTCTGAACCCTGTACATTCTGCAACAGGTCCGCTGGGTGTGGTTCTTGGATATGATCTGTTTGCGCATATGCTGAACACAAACGAAGATATGATGAAGATGGCGCGTATGATTGCTTATGATGAAGGTCTTCCGGTAGTCGCAAACCCGGGAATTCTTTCTCCGCAGGCATTTGTGGATGAACTCTTTAATGAGCGTTTCCCGAATGAGTATTTGGGAGATACAAACCTTCGTCTGGCCGTAGATGTATCTCAGATGGTTGGTATCCGATTCGGTGAGACAATTAAAGCATATGTAGCGAAATTCGGAGACGCCTCCAGACTGACAGCTATTCCTTTGGGAATCGCAGGATGGCTTAGATATATGCTTGGTGTGGATGATGAAGGAAATAAATTTGAACTTGCACCAGACCCAATGAACGAGGAACTTCAGGAACAGTTTAAGGATATCGTAGTAGGAAAAACGGAGACATTCAAAGATCAGCTCAAACCGATCCTTTCCAATGAGCGTCTGTTCTTCACTGACCTTTACAAAGATGGAGTTGGTGAAAAGATTGAAGAAATGTTCCGCGAAATGCTCGCAGGACCTGGGGCTGTAAGAGCAACAATACATAAATATGTTGGCTGATTGTAGGTATAGTGATAATGAAAAAATCGGCGTACTACAAAATTATGTAAGTATGCCGAGGACTCGAAGTGATTGAGAAACTTTTGAATATAAAATGTAATAGAAGTAGAGGTTCAGGAGGAAAAAGAAAATGACAGAACCTTTACAACTGAAGATAGTGACCTTGGAACGACAGAAAATCCATTAACCAGAAACCGCTACGATTATACAACCAATAATCCGTTGAATTACAGTGATCCGACAGGACATTCCTTGTGGAGCAGGATTAAGGGTGCAGCTAAGAAAGCAGCAAAAAAGGTTGTAAAAACAGTCGTAAATACAGCGAAAAAAGTTGTTAAAACGGTTGCAAAAGGCGTAAAAGGCGGTCTTAGTTACATCGGAAATGGTGCTAAGAAAGTATATAGCTCTTTCAAATCCTATGCATCAGAAAAAACAAAAGAAATTCGCCAGACAATTAAAAGAGAAATGTGTACTACGACAAATAGAATTTCTTCAGCTTTTGGAAAAGTAGATTGGAATGTCGTAAAGAAAGTAGCAGGCTGCTGATGAGGGCAAATTCTAAATAGAAAGCTTGATTTTATAGGCTTTTTGGAGACTCATATCATTTTGGGTATGGGTCTCTTTTTTTAGCTCATTTTCAGGATTTGGTGTAAAAAATAGCTGCACGCTGCCCTCAAGTCGCCATATGTAAATATTATGACGAGTACTATTCATATTATTATTCAGATTTTAAAGTGACGGATGAAGTATTAAGAAGAAACGCAGTTCTTCCACAAAATAGAATAGGTGAGACCAGTACAGAGCATGAAGTAAATTTTGTATGCATGTGTGAAGACTTTATTGGATTAATCTATTATGGAACAAGTTTATTGTTTATTGTTATAGGAAATTACCTGCCAAAGATTAAGCAGAACAATACGATAGGAATCAGAATCGTATGGACATTACAGGATGAAGAAAACTGGAATGCAACTCATAGCTTTAGTGGAAGGATATGGGGGACATCAGGTATTTTATGTATGCTATGCATATTACATTTGATAAAATCTGTGAGTAAAGAAGCTTGCATAAAAGCTAAGTAAGTTATTAATAAAATTGTGTAATTTATTTCTCATGGAAATTCATCTCCTTTCTGTTTACGATGTCATTATAGAATACGAAAAGAATTATTACTTGCCAAAATAACAGAATATATAGTCAAAAGTTGCTTAATACAGTGACAGGTTAAAATATCCTGCAATACTGTCATTGGTCAGTTTATTTATACAATTTAATATTGGAATATTTTACAACTATGACACAAGTATGCAACATAATAAACGAATGCTTCTGATAGAGTAATGATACACAATATCAGTTACACAGAAGCAGGAGGGTAGAAGGTGGACATGACACAAAATAAATGTTGCAGACGTGGGGCAAATTTACGTCGAAAGAGACGCAGGCACAGAAAAATACTGCGTTCTATCATATTTTCATGTAGTATCATAGCTGTGGCTGTATTTGTGATTGTTGGAAGCCGTATGATAATATCCGGTGATGGCAGGACAAATAAAAATGATGTTGAAGCAGGAAATGATATATATGATAATGCAGTTATAGAAAATAGCAAAATCTCTGAAAAGAATAAGATACAAAATAATCAGTCGATGCTTGATGATATAATGAACAGTACCCAATATCCAAAACAGCTACAGGAGCTTGCTTTGAAAAATGAAGAGGCACTTGAGTTTGTGTATGATTATCCGACGGAACATGTGAAGGAACACATAGTTGATTTGACAGAAGAAGCGTCTATGGATAGTGTTCCGTTATTTGTGCAGTGGGATAAACGCTGGGGCTACGAAAAGTATAGCGGCAATTTTTTCGCAGCAAGCGGATGCGGTCCCACTACACTTTCGATGGTAGTGGTTTACCTGACACACAACAGGGATGCATCACCGCTTGCAGTAGCAAAGTATTCAAAGGAAGCCGGTTACAGTGTAGATGGATCGGGAAGTTCATGGACACTTATAAGTGAAGGCTGCAGGCACTACGGCGTAAAAGCAAAGACAGTGTCGTTGGATGAGAGCAGAATGAAAGCAGAGCTTGATGCAGGACATCCTATTGTGGTAAATGTAGGACCGGGAGATTTTACCGATACAGGACATTTTATGGTTATAACAGGCTATGATGATGAAGGCTTTTCAATAAATGATCCAAACAGCATTGAAAAAAGTGGCAAAAGGTGGTTATTCAAAAATATATCATCTCAGATTAGAGCTGTCTGGAGTATGTATGTGTGAGAATATATTTGTATAAGTGCCGGTAAAACATCCTATTATTGAGTTAAATAACAGGGTGTTTTTTACAACTATGACACATCTTTATGCTATAATAATTCTATCATAATCATAGAAGAGGAGCAGCTTATGACCAGTATTCTCATAGTGGAAGATGACAACGACATAAATAATTTAATATGCAACACCCTGAAGGCAGAGGGATATCAATGCGAAAGAGCGTTTGACGGCAAGGAAGGGGCGGACAAAATTGAGCAGAACAGATATGATCTGCTGCTGCTTGATATTATGCTTCCTGAGATAAATGGTTATGAATTGCTTGACTATGTCAGGAGAATTGGGGATACTCCGGTCATAATAATATCTGCTATGGGACAGGTGGATGAAAGGATACGCGGGCTTCGTATGGGCGCGGATGATTACATATGCAAACCATTTCAGATAGGGGAGCTGCTTGCGAGAGTGGAAACCGTATTAAGGCGCACTCAGCGCATGGCAGAGCGTCTGGAAATAGAGGATGTAGCTATAGATCCTAAATCACGTACAGTGACAAAGGAAGGTGAGCAGGTAGATCTCACAGTAAAGGAATTTGACCTGTTGTATGAGCTTATGAAGAATAAGAATGTTGCACTCAGCAGGCGCAGGCTTTATGAGCTTGTATGGCAGGAGGAGTATACCGGGGAGACGAGGACACTGGACTCACATGTACAAAGACTAAGGAAAAAGCTTGACTGGAATGAAAAGATTGTCACAGTTTTCAGGATTGGCTACCGTCTGGAGGTTCGCGGATGAAATTTTTCTATAAAATGTTTCTTGGAATGACAGTGATACTGGCTGTTGCCCTTGGAATGATAGAATATGTGACTCTATCATATTCACTGGAGCATGCAGTGAAAAGGGAGCAGGACAGTGCACTTTCACAGCATCAGATGATAAAATATTCGATTGAAACGGTAATCCTTAATATGAAGAGTGAAGATGTGGATAAGGAGCTTACAGATATGATGTCGCAGTCGGCAAAATCCATTGTTGGAGATGAAGGAGGAATGTATCTTGCTGCTGATGATGGAAAAAGGATATATGCCAATTCATGTAATTATGAGCAAAAGGATATAAAGGTAAAGGATGGTACGCTTACATACAGTATAGTGTCAAAAGAGAATACTAAAGATACCGGTGAAAGGCAAAGCAGCAGATATATCCATGTCAAAAGCAGCTTTAAACTGAATGATAACAGGTATATTCTGATAACGGAAAGTGATATTACACCGGTTTTCGATGAGTCAAAGGAGCTTAGATATAGATGCAGCATGTACTACATTGTTATATTTGCTGTTGGTATGATGGTCATATTGATACTTTCTTGGATGATTACAAAGCCTCTTGCCGGATTAACAGCTACAACAAAAAAATTTGCAGATGGTGATTACACAGCAAGAAGTGATGTAAAGACAAAGGATGAAATAGGTGAGCTTGCGAGGGCTTTCAACGAACTTGCGAAAAACCTTGAAAGCAAAGTTTATGAACTTCAGATGGCGGCAAAGAAGCAGGAGGATTTTACTGCAAACTTCGCACATGAGCTCAAAACCCCAATGACATCAATTATAGGATATGCCGATACCCTGTATCAGAAAAAACTGTCCGAGGATGAGGTGCACAGTGCTGCCGGAGTCATACTGAATGAGGGCATGAGGCTTGAAGCATTATCGTTTAAGCTGCTGGAGCTTATCACTCTTGATAAAAATGATTTCAGGCTTGAAGAAACAAGAATATCTGAGATTATAGCAGATTGCGTGGAAACCGCACATGAAGCGGCAAGAAAGCATAATACAGAGATTGTGTACAGTGCGGATGAGGCATGGGTGTGGCTGGAATATGATCTGTTTAAGACCATGCTTCTTAATCTGATAGACAATGCAGTGAAATCAGGAGGCAGCAAGGTAGATGTATCAGGCAGACTTATTTCGCATAGTATTTATCGTATTGCAGTTTCGGACAATGGAAGAGGAATACCGCCTGAGGATATAGAGCGCATTACAGAGGCTTTTTATATGGTTGACAAGTCACGATCAAGAAGTGAGCATGGAGCAGGGCTTGGGCTTGCACTTGTATCAAGGATTGCTAAGCTGCATGATACAAAAATTCATTATGAGAGTGAGTCAGGTAAAGGAACCAAGGTGTATTTTGACATGAAAGCGGAGGCATTGGATGAGAAGTAAGCATTTATCAGTGCGCAAATGTATTGATAAAAAACCGGATAAAATCAAGGGAATAGTGTGTATATGCATTATTCTGGCAGTTGTATGTGCGGGAAATATGATACCGAATTATCTGATTTCACTTAAAGCAGCAAAAATTGCCAAAACGAGTACTACGATAAGCAACGCTGATATAAGCCCCTACAGCCACTCTATTTCAGCTGAAGAGAGGCTTACAAAGATGATGTCTCTGATGCAGGACAATGTAAATGAGCTGTGGAATGGGAAATATAGTGAGAAAAGGGAACCGTTGGATACTGAGATTCCGGTGGGACAGGCTTATACGGCTATTCAGACTTTTCTGAAGGGTGCCTGTGAGCTGCAGAAGCAGTCAGGTATTATGCAGATGCTCGGTGAAGACGATATAGTTATGCTCCAAAGCCTTGAAAGTAACTATTCAAAGGATACAGACAGCGAAACAGAACAGACATATGAAGCAGCTCCTTGGCAATATGGTGCAGCAGTTGCTTTGGATGATGGTATTGACAACACAATATCAGATTATTTTGTAACATCTGATATAAGCAAGGAATTATCGGCGTGGATATTTATAATATCATTTGAAGATACGAGAATGCTGGCCGCTGTTGATGCGGTGCTTGGAGTACCGTTTTATATTACATATTATTGTGCAGATGTGGATAGTCCTAAGGCACAGGCTGCAGTGATGAGAGATTTATATGTAAAGACATATGGCAGTGATTATTCTATGGGTGATCCAAAAGAGTCTGAATCAAAAATAGATTCTTCCTTTGAGACAAATATAATAGAGAATTTTTATTATGGGAATAATTATACGCAAGGGGATGATGAATATACCGGTTTTGAACCTTATGTATACTCTTGTTCATCGGACAAGCTGCAGATGGAATATCAGGTTATTACAAGAATCCAAAGATTTGAAAAAAAGGGAAAGCAAGTGTCATCATATAATTCGCGTGTTAATATATGTCTGTACTAACCGGACTAAAAAGCTCTCTGTGCAATGCACGGGAGCTTTTTAAATGTAGACCTCTATTAATTTGTGCTGTCTGCATCAATTACAGACTGAAAGAAGTAGGAGAAAATTTTGACCCTCATTTTATAATACAGTAATTATAACAGTATTATTTTGTGCATGATTTGTACAATTTATTACATTGCTCTTTGCAAGGGTTTTGTTATATCTTAGATACAACAAAGTAGTTATTGTTCTTGGTTTTATATATTAATAATTGGAAAGTGAGGAAAAATATGAACGCTGATATGAAATGGCTTGATAATCCGGAAGTGTTTAAGGTAAATCAATTGGAACCACATAGTGATCATTGCTATTATCTAGATTATTCAGACATGAAAAAAGAAAAAAATCCATTATTACAGGCATTAAATGGTCAATGGGAGTTTGCTTACAGCAAAAATGTGATGGAAAGACCTGTTGATTTTTATAAGGAAACATTTGATGCATCAGGATT
>OHST01001093.1_pt1 | contig 11420 bp, 10 predicted proteins | sample 1578841 | NCBI WGS metagenome assembly OHST01 (sample SAMEA3879593, study PRJEB24766) | human gut metagenome | biome: human-associated habitat; feature: feces | place: USA | collected 1985/1987 | reverse complement strand
TTCCAATCCGCATCATGCTGCCACCTCCATCTCACCGCAATGTTTTGATTTATCGGTTAATTTAACAAAAGAGGCGAACTCATCTTGTTTCCTTTTTTCTGGCACTATTACCTTTAATTCACTAAGAATTTTCAAGTTAATATTTTTCTGAGCAGACTCAGGAGCCTGTGATTCCAGGATTTCTTGAAAGAAAGAAAACCAATAATGAATAAAAATATTATTTGTTCTCTCATTTGCAATAAATCCAACCACACTATCAGGAAAACAAGCATCAAACTCCAATATAGCTGTCTTAGCAATATTGGCAGCAATCGTAATGCAGAGAGTCCCCTTATCCCACATTTTGCTCTGTCTTAATCCAAGTTCTGAATACGTGTTGCCATAAGATGTAATATATAATCCTGCATTAGCAACATCCCCCGTCTGAATTAATGGATATTTACCACCTAACAGCTTAATATCATTTCTTGGTCGGTGTTTAGATACTCCTCGACCAAATTCTCCCAAGTCAGATAATGTAGCCTCTGGTAAACCGTAAGAATTTGAAACCGGATCACCAAACAATTCGATAAATCGGGACTTCACGAGTTGATCCAAACTATATAATTCTTTCCGACGCACATCAATTAAATAGCATATTTTATCCAAAACATTAACGATATTTTGCTGTATGTCCATATCTGGGACTCTAATCTCAATTTGTAACAGGTTTGCTTTGGTTAAACTCGGTATAGTAACTGTGGTATTAAGCTGTTCAAAGTTATAATTGACGCAAAAATAATATAAGTATTTAGGCAACAGCACTTCTTTGTTCGCTACAAGTCCAAATGCTGTATCCACATTCCAGAAAGGTTCATCTACAAAAATCGGATTATTGATACTCCCTTTACGACCTATTACCACTGTTTCTGCATCGCAAATAAAATTATCTGCATGACCTATAACACCGCCACTGCCATATATCGGATATTTACCGTTTTCATTCTCTACTTGACGCTGATTTCGCCCATTTCGAATGTCCAGAACATCAGAGAATCTCATGCTGCCACCTCCATCTCACTGCAAAGTTTTGATTTGTTGGTCTGTTCATAAAATTCTAAGAACTGGTTTTGCAGAGTAATAGGCGGGATACGGAAAGACAATCCTTTAATTATTGTCAAGTTCAGTCCAGCCATAATGGCACCTTTGCACTGCTTTTGAAGTTGCGTACGAATGTCTGGGTGAATCTGGAATGCACAAGACAAAAATTGAGCGTTGACCATCTCCACATTCGGTGTGATACAAGCAAGATGCTTTGTGTTGATTGCTTTAGGCATATCAGCAGGAATAACGGCAGAGCGCCCAACCGTTCCCATAATAGTAATAATCACATCTCCGGGATACACTGTATATCTCTTTAACTGTTGATACTTTTCTTCTGTAATATATCTCATACGATTGTATGAGAATTTATTTTCTACTGCATTGTCTATACCTAACACAAACACACCACTATCGACAAATTCATCATGATGCAACGCACTTCCAAATGGTCCAGTTCTCATATCGTTGGAAACATCTGCTATAGTATGATATGACCACTCAGAAGCCTCATCGGTTTCTACAAACAATTCGATAAATCGGGACTTCACAATCTGATTTAAACAACTGTCTTCTTCGTGACATTGTTCAATGAGATAGTCTATTTTTTCAAGTATACGAACAATCTCATCTTGTTTTTCTATTGAACATACATGAAAATCAAGTTCTTTTAATGCCTTGAAATGCCTGCTGTAACCCAAATTCGGAATTCTTGCAGCTTGCAGTGCATAGTACAAGTACTTAGGATTATCCTGTACGTTTACTGGACGAAGTATTTTCACTCCATCTGCACCAATAAAAAACGGTTCCTCTATATACTTAATTGCACGTGTGTGGTCTCCAAAAATGATAGCGGGAATTTCTTTACAAATGCCATCATCACTATCCCATCTACCAACAATAGCCTGTCTCCCTTGGTCGATAACTGGATAGTGTCCAACTTTCAGGTACTTCTCCTGCGGAATTTTAGTTCCCGCTTTAGTAACATCTCTATAAAAATCAGTAAACTTTCCAATCCGCATCATGCTGCCACCTCCATCTCACCGCAATGTTTTGATTTATCGACTTGGGTAACGAAGGCGGCAAACTGTTCTTGAAGCTCCATTGGCGGAACATAGAAGGTCTTTTCTTCCAACTTGGATTTTGATAATATTCCTTTCAAAGCCATATTGATCTCATCGACCAAATATTCCTTTGAAATTTGAAGCATCACATAGAGAAATAGGATATTATAATCAGATGGAACAATAGCATTTATCTGTTGATTGAACGCCACCTTACGATCAGTAACGCATACTCTGCCAATACTCGCTATACTGCCGGCTATACAAGCCATTAATATAGCACCGCTTTCAACCGTTCTACTTACAGCCATACCTTTTTCTGATAAGCTTTCAGTTGCAGTTGTTGGATTCAAGAGTCCGCTAACAATATTGTCTGTTTTAATCCACTCAATATGATCGCCATAGTATTCGCTAACAGCTCTCGAAGGGGTGTTGCCGGTAATTACCCTGCAAGTCTCCTTGAGTTGTTTTTTTGAATATCCCTTTGGATTATCTTTCGGATCACCAAACAATTCGATAAATCGGGATTGGCATTCAACCAATATATTTTCGGTGTGAAATCTTCACATTGTTCTGATTGACCATTGCATACTGCATTGTAGTGTCGATTTTTGCATGACCTAGTAAGCGTTGTACCTGCTCAATGGGCATTCCCTTATCTATCGCACGAGTTGCCAGTGTTCGGCGGAATTTATGTGGATGCACTTTCGTGATTCCAAGTCTGCGTCCTAGCTTTCTAAGGCATAATTCTACACCACTGATTTCCAAACGATTATGTGGACTCAGCAAAGAAACAAATAATGCTGGATTATCATCCTTTCGACTATCCAAGTAATTTTTTAGATGAATTTTGGTCCTTGCATCAAAATATACTGGTCTTTCTTTACTTCCTTTTCCAAATACAACACATTCACGATTTTCAAAATCAATATCTTCACGATTCAAATGAACCAGCTCTCCAACACGCATACCAGTTGACGCCAACAGATCAATCATTGCCAAATCTCGCACTGATCCACACTGATCACGCATTGTTTCAAGCGCTTCATCCGTATATGTTTCCTTGACTGTTTTGCTGGAACGAATCTTATGTATTCTTCGTACCGGACTTTTCATAATATAATTCTCATCTTCAAGCCAAGCGAAAAAGCTGGACAAAATGCGACGAATATTATCTATATTACTCTTGCTGCACTGAGATTTCTGCTGGTACTCTGATAAATAATTACGTAAAGCATCCGTAGTCATGTGCGTCACATGACTATCCACTTGGGAAAACATCTTTTGCAATGAAGTTTCATAATAGCGCAGAGTTTTTTCACTACAACCCTCCACACGCTTTGCAGAAAGAAACATTGTTAAAAGTTCTTCGTTTGTTTCTGTATTCCGTTGCACTGCACCTTCTGGTTTTTCAATAACTTCAACTGACCATAAACAATGCTGTAATGTTTCTAAAAGATGTTCCAACTGTGCATTGTCTAAATACGGCAGCATCTGACGAGTAATTTCTGAAATAATTTGTTCTTTCATGTTGGTATACCTCCAAAATTCATACTATACCAACATCCTACCCCACTTATTTTTAGCCAAAATATTGCTGCATAAGAGATTTTTTCAAAGTTTCCAGTTCTTGAAGCCCCTGCTGTACTGCCAATTTTGATTTGTCGGTTTGAGCGACGAATGCAGAAAACTGTTCCTGAATCTCCATAGGTGGAACTGGCACAACCAAATTAAGAATATCTTTATTTGAAATATTAGCCTGTCGAACACCTCTACTAATACCTGTGAGTCTTTTCTTAATTTGCTCAAACTTGAGTAATTGAGACAAATAATACTTATCTATTCCTTCCACTATTTCAAGTTTTGCATTCCGTTGATTAAGATAATACTTTCCATAATCATCGCCTAAGATACATACGTTACCATAATCATCTTTTCCAACAGTGCCTGTTAAAGACATAACCAGCTCCCCTGGATACACAATGTATCTTTCCAGACTTTCATCTTCATGCCAATAAACTAAATTAACAGGTCTAAAAAATCCTGCATTTATATTTCCAATTCTAAGAACAGGAATACCTCTTTCTTCATCAAATTGGTCGCTCTTAAAAGCATATCCACCAACCACATTTAATTTTTCAGATAAAGCACACTCATTCCAGCCTTTCGAGTTCACATCAGGATCCCCAAACAATTCGATAAATCGGGATTTCACAAGCCTGTCAAAATAATCCATTCTTTGCTTCTGAACTCCTATAAGATAATCTATTTTATCTAAAACATTCGCTATTTCCTTCTGTTCCTCCAGTGATCGAAAATTAAAAGGGAACTCCATCAGCGTTGATAATTTCAAATTATCACGCACACTTCCAGAAGCATAGTTTTTGATTAGCATACGGGCAATATCACTTTTCAGGTAATGTAATAAATACCTTTTATCTACAGATTCATCAACCCCAAAAACAACATATAGTGGGCTGACAATTACTCTTTCTTCACTGTGCTGCCAATCAACCGATCCCACATTGATTCTTGATGGATTGTAAGCAAAATAACCATAGGGAACAATCTTATAAGTTGTCCGATCCTTGCTTGCAACATCTTTACTGAAATAACCTGTGCAAAATCCTTGCTCATTAGTAACACTATACACCGGTATCTCTTCATCCAATTTATTCCGAACAGAATATTCTGAGATAGCTGTTCCAAGTTTTTTTATCATAACATCTCCCTCAATTCTTTCAGACCTGCTGTTATCTCTCTTTCTAATTCATCCAGTTTATCGAGAATCTCACTGGTCGGCGGATACTCTACCGGTATATATTCTGCTTTTTTATACTTGTTAATAGAAAGATCATATCCATTATCAACGATTTCCTGCTTTGGCACAAAAAAGCTCTGTTCAGTACGTTCTCTATTTTCTTCCTCTTCCAAATGCCGGAAACGTTCAATAATATCAGGAATGTCATTGTCACTAATTTCAGAACGCTTATCATCTAGTGTAAACCCATCCGCTTTCATGTCATAGAACCAAACCTTGTCTGTGCCGCCTGCTCCGGTTTTGGTAAATACTAAAATGGCTGTAGATACTCCGGCATAAGGTTTGAATACACCTGATGGCATAGAAATAACCGCCCTCAGCTGATGATTTTCCACAAGTTCCTCACGAATGGATTTATGTGCTTTAGAAGAGCCAAACAATACTCCGTCTGGTACGATACACGCACATTGACCACCTTTTTTGAGCATTCTAAGGAACAGTGCCAAGAAAAGTAATTCTGTTTTCTTTGTGTTTGTAACCGCCTTCAAATTATCATTGATACTTTCCGCATCAACCGTCCCCTTGAAAGGAGGGTTGGCAAGGCAAACTGTGTACCGATCGCTGATTTCGTTCTGTTTAGAAACACTATCCCTGTAATCAATATCAGGATTACTAATAGAATGTAACATCAAATTCATTGCAGAAATTCTCAGCATAGTACGGTCAGTATCAAAACCGGTAAATGCCTTCCCTGCAAAATGCTCCCACTGTTCTGCGGTCATCTCATCTTCATAATGCTTACGGATAAATTCTGCCGAACTAACCAAAAAACCAGCAGTACCACAAGCAGGATCACAGATTGTGTCATCTGGAGTAGGCTGAATCAGCTCTACCATCATCTCACGAATATGTTTCGGTGTACGGAACTGCCCATTCTGTCCTGCCGTAGCCAGCTTACCCAGCATATACTCATATAGATCGCCCTGCATATCAAGATCGGCTATATCGTGTTCGTAAAGATCGTCAAGTCCTGTTATGATTTTCTGCAACACCTGAGGCGTAGGAATTAAAAACATTGCATCTTCCATGTATCGAGCAAATGCGGTATTTTCTTGTGTTGCATTACCAATCTCATCAGCTATTTCAATCATTTCTCCCTGCTCATTGAAATCTGGTAAATGTCCATTCTTCAATGCCTTAATCGCCGGGAAAATACGCTGTGACATGATAGCGTAAATATCCCTTGGATCATTATTTTTGAATTTGCTCCAACGCATGGACTGACCTATCGCAGATTGTGGAAAGATTTTGTCCATCTTAACTCCGCCCTCTATTTCAAATGCTTCATTCTCCATTTCTTTTTCATCAAGAGAACGAATAAACATAAGATATGTAAGCTGTTCAATAACTGTCAGCGGATTTGTAATACCGCCAGCCCAAATGTCTGTCCATATCTTATCAACCTTATTTCTTATTGCACCAGTAACCATAGTTGTTCCTCCTCGAAGTATCTTTTCCTTTATTCAAATCACTTATCACTCTTTCCATTTTTCCTATCAGAATCAGATTCATCGGGAAAAATCTCAAGAATGTCGTCAACCGTACAATTCAGTTTCAAACATATCTTTGCAATGATTTCCATAGAAACAAGCTCGCCTCGCCCCATTTTACTTATGGTGCTTGAACTGATTTCTGCCAGTTCACAAAGATCTTTTTTCTTCATTTTGCGATCTATCAGCATCTTAAACAATCTGTTATATGAAATTGTCATTTCATCCCGCCTTCTTTTTTCCAATCTACTATTTTCGACAAAATACACTTTAATTATAACACAGGAAAGCCATAAGTAAACTAAAAATGACGACTTCTCACAAATTCTGTTCAAAGCGACAAGCAATGTTTAGAGGGATCTCTAAACCTATTTTCTCGATTTTCCCTCCGGGGTTACCCTCTCCACTCAATGCATATTACACAGCGTTTAGCCGTCCCGGTGGTGGCTTAAAACGAAAAAAGAGCCACGACTGCCACTCCCATAATCGGAGCAACAACCGTGGTATCTCTAATTGTTTTTATGAACGGAAAGCAGAGGATTCGAACCTCTGGTGGAATTACTCCCACAGTACCTTAGCAGGGTACTACCATAAACCTCTCGGACAGCTTTCCAAAGTGGGCAGGGAAGGACTCGAACCTTCGGTGTTTTCGTTGTGGCTGATTTACAGTCAGATGCCTTCGCCACTAGGCTACCTACCCATATCCCGGCAGTTTTCAAAAAATGCCAGATTTTTCAACCGCACATTCTAATCTCATCATTCTCTGATAAAACCAGAATGTCCTCCATTTTCACCTTAAAGATGATTGATAAAATAACAAGATTATCAACAGACGGTAAAGCCGCACCATGCTGCCATTTGTATATAGCCTGCGGTGTCTCAAAGCCAAAGATAATCTGCAGCTCCTTGACTGAAAGATTTTGTTGCTTTCTCAATTTCTGAATGTTCTCTCCTGTTTTTACCATGTCAATCATCGGAAAATCTAACATGATATTTTTCTCCTTTCTGTGCCAGCCCCGGACTGACACAGCAAAATATCAGTCTGACGCCTTGAAATTATAGATTGGTTTCATAATGTCGATAATATCGACGGATTCCCGAATGACATCAATAATGTCTTCCAGTGACTTATAGGCAAACGGAGCCTCATCCAAAGTCGCTTCATTTACAGAAGTTGTATAAATTCCCTGCATTGCTTCTCTGTACTCGTCCATACTCAAGGTCTCTTTCGCTTTCGTTCTGGACATCAGTCGACCTGCGCCATGCGGTGCAGAATAATTCCACTCCGGATTTCCTTTTCCGACTGCAAGCACACTTCCATCCCGCATATTGATTGGAATGAGAACCTTTTCTCCTGCATGAGCCGCAATCGCACCTTTTCGCAAAATCATTTCATTGACATCTATATAGTTGTGGATAGTATGGAACCCATCGATTCCGGTAAGTCCACATCGGTTAAGCAGAATCTCTGCAAGCAATTCTCTGTTCCTGAGTGCAAACTTCTGACAAATATCCACATCATGCAGATAATCTTCAAAGTAACTGCCGTAAACATAGCAGAGGTCTTCCGGAATCATCAACGGTTTGTTCTTCCATTTCAGTTCTAAAAGAGCCTGCTGGATTTCTTTTCTTCTCCCAGCCGCTTTATACTCCGCAATCAGAGCATCTTTCTTTTTGAAATATTCCTCTTTTCCCTGATGAAGATCAATGGCAAGCTGCTGATAAATCTCCGCCACTTGTTTCCCCAGATTTCTGCTTCCGGTATGAATAACAAGATAAGTTGTTTCATCCGCCGCACAGTCAATCTCGATAAAGTGATTGCCACCGCCAAGAGTACCCAGACTCTTTTCAATCCATTTGGTTTTCTGCAAAGAACGATAGCAGCGAAGTTCAGTCAGATCAAACCTCTCCTGTCTTCCTTCCCACGCATTTTTCCCAGACGGAATGTAATGACAGGCTTCATCAAATTTTTCCAAATCAATTTCCTGTTTACCAAGATGCACGGTATACATCCCGCAGCCAATATCAACACCGACAACATTTGGAACTGCTTTTCCATTGACTGTCATAGTTGTTCCAATCGTACAACCTTTTCCTGCATGCACATCCGGCATAATTCTCACACTACAATCTTCTGTAAAATCCTGATCGCACATTCTGTGGATTTGTTCGATAGCTTCTTCCTCGATGACATTGGCATAACAAATTGCTGTTGTCTTTGCTCCTTTAATCTCTAACATCGCTGTTCTCCTCCTTTCCTGCAATGTTGAACCATCCTATACAGATTCGAACTGTAATCCTGCGGTCCGTAGCCGCATACTCTATCCATTGAGCTATAGGATGAAAAAACCGCCTATCCCAATAAGATAAGCGGTCAATAAACAAAATCTATGATACTGATTTCAGCTCCGAGATTTCCATTTGCTTAACTTATAGGAATGCACACCGAATAAACTATGTTCTTTACGAAGACCATAGCTGCGTTCAACACTATACAGTTTACTGGTTATCATTGCTGTCATCATAATCTTTCCCTTTCTCGGACTCTTTTTTTTGTCCGTTTTTCTTTCTATACACCCAATATAACATAGAAAAATCGGTTTGTCATTATACTGGTGGTATAAAATCTGCCACTTTCTTATCAGTAAATGTACTATCTTACCGGCTCTTTTCGTACACTATACTCTGAATTTCGGCTTTTCGTACCGTACTCTAAATCATCCCAAAACCATATTTCAACTTGGCATCCCTGTACCATCTTGCTCTTTTATAATCCATCCACTCTCATCAGAATCTATAATCAGTACCTGTTTTATTAAACATTTTGCATCGGGCTGCATATTAAGCCATTTTATTAATTTCGTTTTTTCTTCGTTGAATACTATATAATATGGTGTACGAATTCTTTCAAGATAACGCTGATATTCATCTTCTGATTTTATGTCACTATAAGAGCCGAATACCGCTGAAATATAATATTTTCCATCACCTTATCTTATTATTGCGTGCATATTATGCCCTCTTTAATCCATAAAGTACGATGTTATTTTTTCTTTGCTATCTAATACCTCGTCTACTGGTACTCCACATGCTTTTGCCAAATCAATAGAGCCTTCAAACGCTATATGAATGTCCGGTACAAATGCCTTGTCTAATAATTCCATGAACAACTTCGTATCTTTGCCAATTTCATCCACAAATTTTTGATACTGTTCCTGTAATGAAACATCAACCTTACGTACTGCTTCTACATATTCTTCAAATATCCTTTGTTCTCTGGATGACAGATTATCTTTTGCAATCTGATACATCATAGTTCCTACAGTATTGCCAACTACTGCACCAAGCACAGGCACAGGTATCACCACTTGTCCTGCAAATGACGAAAGTGCACTAACTGAAGCATCTAAACATAATATTTCTGAATTTTCAATAAATCTCTGTTCATCTACATTTCCCTGCTTTAATTGATATGCCTGTTCCGCAATACCAAATGCTGCAGTTACCATTGCACTTGCTACAGCTGCCGGAGTTGCAGTAAAATTTGTCAATGTATAAATAGATGCTCCTCGCATACCACCCTTCAAAGTTCCCTTCCCTGTAGTAGCTGCAATCTCTTTCCAATCATCCTCATCAAAAGCATTAAATTTCTTACCAGACTTTCTTTTTTCGGCTATTCCCATGCACAATGCCATAGCACCCTCAATTGCAGCTGCGACTGCTGTTGCTTTCGCTCCTTCAGATAACGTAGGTTTACTTTCATAATATGCCTGTTCTTTTCTTTCCTGATTTCGTTTTCTTATACTATCCTTTTCTTTTGAAAAAGTCTGTTCATATGTTTCTTTCTGGACTTCGGAATATTTCAGTTTAGACGGTTCTACTTTATCTAATGGAATATCTCCATTTCCAAAAAAATCATGTACTTCTCTCCACTGTTTCATTGAAAAACCACCTGTTGAAGTCGACATTTTATTTGCTTCTTTTTCTGAAATCGAAAGCAACCACTTTATTTTCTCATAATGGTCTTCCGGAATCTGATATACACCACCGTTATCAAGGAAATCAGGGTAGTCCTTTAAATGCATACGAATTGCCTGTAGTGATAAATGTCCACCACTATTTACAAATTTCTGCTGAATCAATGTTGCACCTCTCCTTAAATCTTCAGGACCATTGTCATTAATCCATTCATAAATAGGTGCTTTCCCTTCAATCTGTTCTCTGGCATTTCCTATACCACACTCCGCAACTTCAGCAATAAATCCATGCATTCCATATTGACCGCCTCGCCCTTTTCCATTATTTACTATGTCTCTGCTAATTGTTTTAAGTGTTTCACTTATAGTAGACATTGCTTCGTTCAGATTTAATTCCTCTTTCCTCAATACCTCCATCAATCGGTCTAATCGCACCTGATTCAGGTAATTCATCCAAGAAGCAACTGCTTGTTCTTGCCCACTTTGTATAATCTTTTTAGCTTCTGCCATTTAATTTATTCCTCCATAGTTTCACCAAGCGTTGCCGCCAAAGATTTCGCATTATTCACAAGGGTTCCCAATAACATTTGCCCATCATCTGTTATTTCCATAAAACGCTTTCCATAATAGGACATACACTTTCTGTACTGATCATTCAACATATTTCTTAATTTGTCTGTCTTATCTAATAATGACTGCATTTTTACATTTACTTCACTAATTGATTCAACGTTGCGTAATACTGCCTCGATCTCTTCTTTTTTCTCTTTACCAATTTTTATCTTTTTATTTGCAAACAAAGCGATTGATGCTAATAGCGTAGCTCCTCCAATTGTCCAACCAACCGGACCTGCCATTGCTAAAAATGCGGTTCCAGATGCCATTCCACCGCCTCCAGCAGCAGCCTGGGCCAGCAGGTGGTGGACTACGCCAAGCAGTACCTCGGTTGCCCCTATGTGTACGGCGGCAACGGCCCCAGCAGCTTTGA
>OHST01001089.1_pt1 | contig 11486 bp, 7 predicted proteins | sample 1578841 | NCBI WGS metagenome assembly OHST01 (sample SAMEA3879593, study PRJEB24766) | human gut metagenome | biome: human-associated habitat; feature: feces | place: USA | collected 1985/1987 | reverse complement strand
CAGCCGTTCCATGCCGGTGCCGACCTGCACCTTATCGGGGATTTCATCCGGGCGCTCCGCGATCCGGGCTATCCGTTCCTGACAACCATCGAGGATTCGATCGAAAGCCACCGTATCTGCTACGACGCCGAGCGCAGCAGGCGCACCGGGACGACGATCCGCGTCGACGGGACGAAATAACGCACTGCGGAAAAGGCCGGATGTCCGGCCTTTTCCATTTTTAGCACCGTCTTTGCTACCTTTGCCGGAAACGGCCTCCCATGGAAATCCTCTATCGATGGATCGACGGCATCAACGACGTGCTGTGGTCATACCTGCTGGTCGCACTCCTGCTGGGGTGCGCCGTCTGGTTCACGTTGCGTACGCGCGGCGTGCAGTTCCGTATGCTGGGCGAGATGGTGCGCGTGCTGGGCGAGTCGGCCGGCAGCGGCTCTCGGGGCGAGAGGCATGTCTCGTCGTTCCAGGCATTCGCCGTGTCGCTGGCCAGCCGCGTCGGCACGGGCAACCTGGCGGGCGTCGCCACGGCGATCGCCGTCGGCGGGCCGGGCGCCGTGTTCTGGATGTGGGTCATCGCCCTGCTGGGTGCGTCGAGTGCCTTCGTCGAATCGACCCTCGCTCAACTCTACAAACGCAAGGGGCGGGACTCCTATATCGGCGGCCCGGCCTACTACATGGAACGCGGACTGGGCAAACGCTGGATGGGCGTCCTCTTCGCCGTGCTGATCTCCGTGACATTCGGTTTCGCCTTCAACTCCGTGCAGAGCAACACGATCTGCGCGGCCTGGGAGGGTGCTTTCGGCTTCGACCACCATTGGGTCGGCGCCGGCCTGGCGCTGCTCACGCTGCTGGTCATCTTCGGGGGCATCCACCGTATCGCCCGGGTGAGCGGAGTGGTCGTCCCGGTCATGGCACTGGGGTATATCGTCCTTGCGCTGGGCGTCGTGCTCTTCAATTTCCGGCGGTTGCCCGAGGTCGTGGAGCTGATCGTCGCCAATGCCTTCGGTTGGGAGCAGGCGCTGGGCGGCGGTGCCGGCGCAGCGCTCATGCAGGGCATCAAGCGCGGCCTGTTCAGCAACGAGGCAGGCATGGGCTCGGCGCCGAACGTAGCCGCAACGGCCCATGTGTCGCACCCGGTCAAGCAGGGGCTGATCCAAACCCTCGGGGTCTTTACCGACACGCTCGTGATTTGCACCTGCACGGCCTTCATCATCCTCTTCGGCGGCGTCCCCGATGCTTCGCTGTCGGGTATACAGCTTACGCAGGCGGCGCTGGTCGGCGAAATCGGCCCTGCGGGCGGCATCTTCGTCGCCGTGGCGATCTTCCTCTTCGCCTTCAGCAGCATTATCGGGAATTACTACTACGGCGAGGCCAATGTCCGGTTCATCACCCGCCGCCCCTGGGTGCTGACCCTTTACCGGGTGCTGGTCGGAGGCATGGTGCTGTTCGGGGCACTCGCCACGCTCGACCTGGCCTGGAGCCTGGCCGACATCACGATGGCCTTCATGACCCTCATCAACCTCGTGGCGATCGTCCTGCTCGGACGCCAGGCGTTCCTGCTGCTGGCCGACTACGTGGGCCAGCGGCGCCGCGGCATCAAAAACCCGGTCTATACCCGCGACCGTATCCCCTCGCTCGAAGACAAGGCGGAGTGCTGGTAGCACCCCGCCCCGTAAGGCATGCCCGGAACCGGACTATTGTACGAACCGCCGTGTCACGCGGAAACGCTGCATGGCCGCCACCACGAGGTAACTTGCGGCGAAGGCGAGGCATGCGATCAGCAGGATGCGCAGGAGCGTCGGCAGTGCCGGGATCCGGGCGACGAGGTCATAGCCGGCCTGCACGAGGATGAAGTGGCAGAGGTAGATGCCGAACGTCGCGCCTGCCAGCTGCGAGAGCCATGCGCGGGGCTTGAAGTCCAGCTTGCGCACGATGACGAAGACCGGGTAGGTCATCATGAAGACGTTGATGCCCGCGAAATACCATACGATCTCAAGGTACGCGTAGTTGCCCGGGAAGTGGTTTTGCAGGGCGACGTATCCGAAGGCCGTGATCAGGTAGCCCGCAATGAACATCGGGATGCAGACGGCCAGTGTCCGGCGCCAGTCCCATGCGGGCGGGAATTTCACCAGGTAGTATGCCAGCACGAGGTAACCCGCGAAGCCCGAGACGTAGTAGAACGTCCCGAATTCGTTCCAGTCGCAGACGCCGTAGAGCCCCATGTTTCCGAAATTCCCCGTGTAGCCCAGCATCGGCGCGAACATCTTGGCGTAGGGCAGCAGCAGGGTCACGCCCCATACGCCGAGCAGCGTTTTGAGTTCGCTGCGCGAGGCCCTCTCGAGCCATGCGCTGACCACGGGCATGATCAAATACAGCCCTGCGAGCATGTAGAGGTACCACAACGGCGTAGTGTCGAACGTGAAATTGAATACGAATGTCCAGAGTTTGTGCAGCGTGGCGCCCCAGGTGAAATTTTCGGGGTCGATCGCCGGGCTCTGGCTTGCGGTGACGTAATTGAGGTAGACGTAATAAAGCAGCGGCAGCACGACCGACCAGAAAACGAGTGCCGCGAGAATGCGTCCGATGCGCTTGCGGTAGAAGCCGGCGAGGCCGGTTTTCACCGGGAGCAGCAATACGCCCGTCATCATGACGAACAGCGGCACGCAGCAGCGCACGAAACTGCCCGAAAAGGCTCCTGTGAGGAATGCGGCGCGGTCGTTGTCGAACTGGCCGACGAAGGGGTCGCAGCAGTGCGAAAAGACCACCAGGAAGCAGGCGGTCACGCGCAACAGGTCTACCCAGCCGATGCGTTCGCGGGCCGGGGCGTTCAGGTTGGGAAGTCGGTTCTCCATCTGTTTGTCGGGGTTAATCGGATTTTTGCGAAGATACGAAAAAAAGCGCGCCGCCACGATTTTTTTCGCAGCGGTGCGCCGTTTTTTGTGCCGGGACGTGCGGTTTTTTATGCCCTGCCGTCCTGTTCGGGGCCGGAATACACCGTCTCGCCCGCCATTGCGTCCTTGTTCGGGCATTCGGTTTTTGCCTCCCGGCTCTTTCGTCAGAGCTCTTGCCTGCCGCCGCTTGCGCTTCAGCCATTACGTCCCAGCCCTTGCCTTCCGGCCCTTTCGTCCCGGCTCTTACCCCGCCCCTTGCGTCGGAGCCTTTGCCTCCCGGCTGTCCTTGCGCCGGGACGTGCGGTTCGCCGCGCCCGGTGCCGCCTGCCGGTCAGTTCACGACGACCGTCGGGAAATATTCGCGGAAAAGCGCCGCGGCACGTTCCGACTGTTCCGGGGTGTTCTCCTGTACACCTGCGAGCCTGTACTCTTTGCCCATTGCTTCGTATTTGTGAACGCCGAGCGTGTGATAGGGCAGTATCTCTACCCGCTCTACCTGTTTGTAGCCGCCCAGCCGTTCGCCCAGCGCGCGGATGTCGGCCTCGGCGTCGCTGTAACCCGGCACCAGTACGTAGCGCAGCCAGAACGGCTTGCCGTGTTCTTCGAGCCATGCCGCCGTGCGGAGCGTCTGGGCATTGTCGCGCCCCGTGAGCGTGCGGTGGCGCTCCGGATCGGCCTGCTTGACGTCGAGCAGCACCAGGTCGACCAGCCCCAGCAACTCCTCGACCGCCGGATTCCAGACGCCGCCGTTCGAGTCGAGGCAGACGTGGATGCCCGCCCCGTGCAGCTGCCGCACAAGCGGCACCAGCGCCGCGGCCTGGAACGTCGGCTCGCCGCCCGAGAAGGTCACCCCGCCGCGCCGTCCGAAGAACGGTTTCTGGTCTGTAGCCATGCGCAGGATCTCTTCCGCAGGCGTGGGCTTTCCCCCGCAGGCGTCGATCGTATCGGGGTTGGCACAATAGAGGCAGCGGAAATTGCAGCCTTGCAGGAAAACGACGAGCCGGAGTCCCGGCCCGTCGAAAGTTCCCATCGATTCGTAGGAATGTATTCGAAGCATAATCTGAATATTGTCGCCCTGCTCGCGGTTGGTCGGCGTAATCTGCGGCCTGCAGGCCGCAATTTATAAATCCGACCCCACTCCGCACCCCTCCCTTGGGAGGGGCTTGTGTCCGCCTGCGGCGGAAATCCGGCGTGGTGTGGCGTGGCAGTGGCGGCTGAAAATTTACATCCTCTCGTGGAAGCTGCGGCTGATGACCTCCAACTGGTGTTCGCGGCTCAGCTTGGTGAAGTTCACGGCATAGCCCGATACGCGGATCGTCAGCTGCGGATAGTTCTCGGGATGCTCCATGGCGTCTTCGAGCATCGCGCGGTTCAGCACGTTGACGTTCAGGTGGTGTGCGCCCTTCGTAAAGTAACCGTCGAGCATCGTCACCAGGTTCTCGATCCGCTCCTCTTCGGTCGGGCCCAGCGATTTGGGGACGATCGAGAAGGTGTTCGAGATGCCGTCCTGCGAGTCGCGGTAACGGAGTTTGGCCACCGAGGCGAGCGAGGCGATGGCGCCGCTCTTGTCGCGTCCGTGCATCGGGTTGGCGCCCGGTGCGAAGGCCACGCCCTTGGCACGTCCGTCGGGCGTCGCGCCGGTTTTCTTGCCGTACATCACGTTCGAGGTGATGGTCAGCAGCGAAAGCGTCGGGCGGGCGTTCTTGTAGACGGGCAGTTTCTTGAGCTCCTCGCTGAAGAAGTACACGAGGTCTACGCCCAGGTGGTCTACGCGATCGTCGTTGTTGCCGAAGCAGGGGAATTCGCCCTGGATGTCGAAGCCTTCGCTGAGCCCCTCGGCGTTGCGGCGGGTGGTCACCTTGGCATATTTGATGGCCGAGAGCGAGTCGAGGGCGATCGAAAGCCCCGCTACGCCGTAGGCGAGGTTGATGCGCGGGTCGGTGTCGACGAAGGCCATCTGCGCCTTCTCGTAGTAGTACTTGTCGTGCATGTAATGGATGATGTTCATCGCCTCGTTGTAGACGCGGGCGATTTCGGTCAGCACCATCTTGTAGTTGCGCATCACCTCCTCGAAGCGCAGCGGGCCCTCCGAAAGGGCGGGGATGCCCTTGACCATCAGCGTGCCGGTATTCTCGCAGCGGCCGCCGTTGATGGCCAGCAGCAGCGCCTTGGCCAAGTTGCAGCGCGCGCCGAAGAACTGGATCTGGCGGCCGATGTCCTGGTACGATACGCAGCAGGCGATGCCGTAGTCGTCCGAATGGCGCACTTCGCGCATCAGCTCGTCGTTCTCGTACTGGATCGAGCTGGTGTCGGCCGAAACCTTGGCGCAGAAATCCTTGAATCCCTGCGGCAGGTCGGGGCTCCACAGGATCGTGAGGTTGGGCTCGGGCGACGGGCCGAGGTTGTAGAGCGTCTGCAGGAAACGGAACGAGGTCTTGGTCACCTTCGTGCGGCCGTCGTTGAAGCGTCCGCCGATGGCTTCGGTCACCCACGTCGGGTCGCCGGCGAAGATGTCGTTGTAGGACTGCATCCTCAGGTGGCGTACCATGCGCAGCTTGATGACGAACTGGTCGATGAGCTCCTGTGCGAACACCTCGTCGATGTTGCCGTGCGCCAGGTCGTATTCGATGAAGATGTCGAGGAACGACGACACGTTGCCCAGCGACATCGCGGCGCCGTCCTGTTCCTTCACGGCTGCGAGGTAAGCCATGTAAACCCACTGCACGGCCTCCTGTGCCGAATGCGCCGGGCGGCTCAGGTCGAGCCCGTAGTATTCGCCCATCGTGCGGATCTCCTTCAGCGCCTTGATCTGCTCGGCGACCTCTTCGCGCAGGCGGATGCGGGCGTCGGTCATCGGGCCGGTGAGGCTGCGCAGATCCTCCTGCTTGGCTTCGATCAGGCGGTCGGTGCCGTAGAGCGCCAGGCGGCGGTAGTCGCCGATGATGCGGCCGCGGGCGTAGTTGTCGGGCAGGCCCGTCAGGAAGCCCAGCGAACGGAACGAGCGAATCTCCTCGGTGTAGACGTCGAACACGCCGTCGTTATGCGTCTTGCGGTAGTGGGTGAAAATATCCCTGACCTTCTCGTCCACGTCCACGCCGTTCTCCTTGCAGGCGCGCGATACGACGTTGATGCCGCCGAAGGGCTTGATGGCCCGCTTGAGCAGCTCGTCGGTCTGCAGGCCCACGATCAGCTCCTGTTCCCTGTCGATATAACCCGCCTTGTGCGAGGTGATGGTCGAGACGGTGGCATTGTCCAGCGAGCGGACGCCGTTGTTGTTCCGCTCCTCTTCGAGCGCCTTGAGGCAGAGGTTCCAGATGTGCTTGGTACGTTCGGTAGGGCCTTGCAGGAAAGTGGCGTCGCCCAGGTAGGGGGTGATGTTCGTCTGCACGAAACTCGTGACGTTGATTTCCTTGCTCCAAAGCCCGTCGATAAAGGTTTTGTTCAATTCCATAGAATGTTATTCAAAATGAGATTAAAATTGTCGTATTTGGGAGCCACAAAGGTATGTTATTTTTATCACAATACCGAAATCTTCGGAGTATTTTCTTAAAAAAACTTAAAAAATACCTAACAATAGGGAGCTTCCGCCCGCGGGTTTGCACGGGGCGGGATTATTGCGTAGTTTTGCGGGAGTAAAATATCCCCGTTATGGAAGAGCTGACACTTACCACCCCGGCGCTGCTGTTCTCCGCCGTTTCGCTGATCCTGCTGGCCTATACCAACCGGTTTCTTTCTTATGCCCAATTGGTTCGCACGCTCAAGGAACAACACCTGCAACACCCCTCGAAAGTCACCCGTGCGCAGATCGACAACCTGCGCCGCCGCCTGCACCTCACGCGTACGATGCAGATCCTGGGTGTCACGAGCCTGTTCCTGTGCGTGGTGACGATGTTCCTTCTCTACGTCGGCCTGATCCTCCTTTCCGCCTATGTCTTCGGTGCGGCGCTGTTGCTGCTGATCGGGTCGCTCGGCGTGTCGATTTGGGAAATCCAGATTTCGGTGCGTGCGCTGGAGATCCACCTGCACGACATGGAGAAATAATTCGCCGGTTTTGTCCGGTTGCGCGCTGACCTCCCTTTCCACAGGGAGACACCGGGGAATTGTCCCTATGACCGCGGCGGTTCCGCTTCCCATGCCATATCCCTGAAAAAACGAAGATGCCGCGACATCCCGTCACTGCATCTCCCACTAACCTACTTATGTAACCTAAAACCAACTTGGAAACCTTCTTCCGGTTCCCACGTTGCAAAGATACGGGGCCGTCGTTACGGGCGAATGACGGCCCCGTTACGTTCCGGCGACAAATGCCGCCCTGTCCGGGAAAATCCTCCGGCGGGGCGGATTGCCGGCCGCTTTTTGCGGGTGCCGCTTTTGCGGGGCGGCCTGTCGTATTCCGGCTGCGTTTGCCGGGGCGTTCAAAAAACCCTCCTTCGAAAAGGAGGGTTCGGGTGGATTCCGTATAGGTGCCCCGTGCTATTTTTTGTGCTCCAAAAAATAATGCTGCGACTTGAGCAGGTTGCGGGCCTGCAGGATCATCGTTTTGGTTTCGTTGAGGATCGTCAGGTAGAGGACGCTGGCGCGTGTGCTCACCGTCTCGTCGCCGTTGATGCGGCGCAGCTGGCTCTTGATGGCTTCGACGATCGTGTCGAAGAGTTTGTCGCGCATCTCCAGCACCATGTCCAGGTCGGAGAAGTCCTTGGTGCGCAGCATGTCGTTGATCTTGTCGAAGATCGCTTCCACCTGGTCGTTCACGCGCATCAGGTCTACGATCTGCTCCTTCGTGAGCCCCTCGTGGTGGTTGTTGATGTGCTCGTATGCCGGGCGTGTTATGTGGATCAGCGCCTTGGTCACCTCCGAGAGGTAATCCACCACCTGTACGTAGAAATGTCCCGTGTCGATGTCGCACTGTTGCAGGCGCCGCAGCGTAGGCATGATGCCGTACTTGCGGTCGCGCGCCTCTTCGAAGAGCTTGTCCGACGACTGTACCATCTCTTTGAGTACCTTGCGGTTCTCCTTGAATACGGCGATCAGCGTACGGTCGTAGATTTTTGTCGCCGATTCCATCGTGCGGCACACCTCGTCGCGCAGGTTGACGATGATGTCTTCGGAGGACAGGGGTTTCACCCCGGCTGCGGCAGGGGCGGCGGAGGCTTTGCTTTTCTTGATGAAATTGCTGTGGATGAGCATGTAGCCGCAGAGTACCGTGACGATGATGAAGGCGATCGTGCCGCCGTAGATCAGGGCGAGCCCGACGGCGAAGGCGATCAGGAACCCGCCCAATGCCGTGATGAACCACCCGGCGATGACGGTCATGACGCCCGAGATGCGGTATACGGCGCTTTCGCGGCCCCAAGCGCGGTCTGCGAGCGACGAGCCCATGGCCACCATGAAGCAGACGTAAGTGGTCGACAGGGGGAGTTTGAGCGAAGTGGCTATGGCGATCAGCATGGCCGAGGTCGTGAGGTTGACCGTGGCGCGGATCATGTCGTAGGGGGCACCGCTATGTTCGATGTCCTCGTATTCGAACCGGCGTGAGACGGCGGCCCGTACGCGCGGGGGGATGACCCGTTCGATGCCGGCGTTGATGTTGAGCGCTGCACGGACGATCGTGCGCGACATGACCGACGAGCCGTACTGTTCGGGGCCTTCGTCTCCCTGTGCCGCTGAGAGCGACAACTCTGTCTCGGAGACGTGCATGGCCTTTTTCGAAGTCCAGAGCGTGAGTATCATGATGGCGCCCGCGGCCAGCAGGATCAGGAAATTGGCCGGGACGTTCTCGCTCAGGGCTCCCATCATCATCTGCGGATCGCCCGAATGTTTGGCGATCGAGAAGGCGTCGAACCCGGCGACGGGCACGCCGATGAAGTTCACCAGGTCATTGCCCGCAAAGGCCAGTGCCAGTGCGAACGTACCCGACAGGATCGTGATGCGCAGGATGTTGATTTTGAACCGCTGGATGAAGAACAGCAGCACGGAACATGCCACCCAGCAGATGAAAAGCGACAGCAGCAGGTGCCGGTCGACCATTTCGATGAAGGCATGGTCGGCGAGCAGCGACTTGAGCCCCTTGAAGACGGCGAAATAGATGATCGCCGTGAGCGATGCGCCGCACCACAGCGACCCGAAGCGGCGGAAGACCACCGTATAGCGGAACGAGAAGATCGTACGCGAAACATACATGACGATCGTACCGCAGGTGAAGGCGATTACCACCGACAGCAGGATCGCCGAGACGATGCCCATGGCGCGGGAGGTGTTGATGAAATGCCCGAGCGAACCGACGCCCAGCGCGGGGTCGTTCGAGATCTTGTAGATCGACACGGCGATGGCCGAGCCCAGCAGGCAGAAGATCAGCGAGACGGTGGTCGAGGTGGGCAGGCCCCACGAGTTGTAGAGATCCAGCAGGATGATGTTGGCGAACATCACGCCCAGGTATAACATCATGACCTCGTGGAATGTGAACAGTCCGGGATTGAACATGCCGCTTCGGGCCACCTCCATCATGCCGCTCGACGTGACTACGCCGACGATAATGCCGACCGAGGCGACGGTGAGGATGACCCGCATCGAAGCGGCCTTGGAGCCGATGGCAGAGTTGAGGAAGTTGACTGCGTCGTTCGTGACGCCGACGAAAAGACCTGAAATGGCGAGGATTCCCAGAATAACTACGATTACGGTGTAGATTTCGCTCATGTTAGGGTTTAGTGCAAATTGTGAACAAATTTACGCCATTTTTTCCGATGAAACGGTTTTGGCACCGATTGTTAACATTAACTTAACATGAGGCGGCTCTGTTCGTTGCGGCCGCGCGGGATATGCCGGGATGCCGGGCGGATTGAGGCATACGCCATACCGCAGGGCGTGCGGAGCGCCGGTGGGCGGAGGCGGGGACTGCCGGTTCCCGGCGGCGAAAAAGGGCGGGCAATCGTGCCCGCCCCTGTCCGGAAGGGGGGAATACCCCCCCCCGTATTGCCCCACTGCCGGGGATTACTCCTCGTCGGTGTCGGTGTAAGCCTTCAGCAGCTTGTCCTGCACGTCGGCCGGAACCTGCTCGTAGGACGAGAATTTCATCGTATAGGTGGCCGAACCCGACGTCAGCGACGAGAGTGTCGTCGAGTAGCGGTACAGCTCAGCCAGCGGAACCATGGCGTTCAGACGGTCGAAGCCCTTGTCGGACTCCATTCCGGCTATCATCGCGCGGCGGTTCTGCAAGTCGGACATCACGGCGCCCATGTAGTCGCTCGGGACGAGTATCTCGACATTGTAGATCGGCTCCATGATCTTGGGGCCCGCGTTGCGGAAAGCCTCCTTGAAGGCGTTGCGCGCCGCCAGTTTGAACGAAATCTCGTTCGAATCCACCGGGTGCATCTTTCCGTCGTAGACCACCACGCGGATGTCGCGGGCGTAAGAACCCGTCAGCGGGCCTTCGTCCATCTTCTCCATGATACCCTTCAGGATGGCGGGCATGAAGCGTGCGTCGATGGCGCCGCCCACGATCGCCGAGTAGAATTGCAGCTTGCCGCCCCATGCCAGGTCGTACTCCTCCTTGGTCTTGGGGTTCACGACCATGTCGCCCTTGCCGGGAACCTTGTAGTTCTTGGGTTCGGGCATGTTGTCGTAGTAGGGCTCGATGATCATGTGCACTTCACCGAACTGTCCGGCGCCGCCCGACTGTTTCTTGTGGCGGTAATCGGCCTGCGCAACTTTGGTGATGGTTTCACGGTAGGGAATCTTCGGTGCGATATAGTCATAGGAGAGTTTGTTCTCCTTTTCGATACGCGTGCGCAGGATGTTCAGGTGATGTTCCCCCTGGCCTTGTATGATGGTCTGTTTCAACTCTTTGGAGTATTCAACCAGGATCGTCGGGTCTTCGAACTTGGCATCGTTCAAGACCTTGCCCAGTTTCTCCTCGTCGCCCTGCTCCTTGGCCTTCACGGCGGCACGGTAGCGCGGTTCGGGGAAGACGATGGGTTCGATGCTGACCGGTGCCGAAGCAGCCGAGAGCGTGTCGTTGGTACGCGTGCCCTTGAGCTTCACCGTGCAGCCGATATCGCCGGCCGACAGCTCCGTGACCTTGATGCGGTTCTTGCCCGCAACGGCGAACAACTGCGAAATCTTCTCCTTGTTGCCCGTGCGGGTATTTACCAGCTCGGTACCTTCGGCGATCCTGCCGCGGATGACGCGGAAATAGGTGATCTCCCCGATATGCTGTTCGACCTGACTCTTGAAGACGAACGCCACGGCGGGTGCCGTCTCGTCGGCGGCGGAGCTTGGCCAGGCGTTCGGTGGCGAAATGGTAGGCGTATGAGAGGTAGTAGTTGGCCAGCCATTGGCTGGCGTAGCTGCCGATGTTGAGGCCCTGCGTTCCGGCGTATTGGTCGATGAGGTGGTATGCGAGGCGCAGCAGCGTTTTATCGCCTACATCCTTGGCGAGCAGGCGTTTGAGGGTGGTTCTGTCGATCGATGGGTAGCATTTGCGGACGTCGAGTTTCACGAACCATTTGCTGGAGCGTTGGCGGGTCCAGCGTTTGATGGCCTTGCGCGCGTCGATGGTGCCGCGTCCTTCGACGCTGGCGGTCTGCCATCGGCCGATCTTGG
>OHST01001085.1_pt1 | contig 11502 bp, 9 predicted proteins | sample 1578841 | NCBI WGS metagenome assembly OHST01 (sample SAMEA3879593, study PRJEB24766) | human gut metagenome | biome: human-associated habitat; feature: feces | place: USA | collected 1985/1987 | reverse complement strand
TGTCCGTCTGCGGTGGAAAATTCCCCCAATTCGGTGGCGGAGGCGCAGCTTTTAGGCGTTCCCGTGGCTGCCAGCCGCGCAGGCGGGATCCCGGATATGGTGGAGGACGGCGTGAGCGGGCTTTTGTTTGAAAAAGGGGACGCGCACGGGCTTGCGGGGCAGGTAATCCGCATCCTGACAGACGATAGGCTTGCGGAAAGGCTTGCGGCGTCGGAGCAAAGGGCTGCCGCCGCGCAGTATGACGGGGATGCAAATTACCGCAGGCTGCTGGAAATTTACGGAGAGATGCTGTGACGCTTCGGAATGAGGGGAATGAGGAGTGAAATGAAGGCTGTTTTTATATCGAATTATATCAATCATCATCAGATCCCGTTTTCCCGGGCGCTTTATGAGCGGCTGGGAGAGGAATACCATTTTATCCAGACGGAGCCGATGGACGGGGAACGGGTGCAGATGGGCTGGGCGCTGGACGCCGGTGCGCTCCCCTATGTGGTAAACGCGTGGGAGGATGAGGCGCTTTGCCGGAAGCTGATCGATGAGGCGGATCTGGTCTTTGCGGGCTGGACGAAGCGGACAGATCTGTTTTTGCCCCGGATGGAGGCAGGGAAGCTGACGTTTCGGGTGAGCGAGCGCATTTACCGCGAAGGGCAGTGGAAGGCGGTTTCGCCCAGAGGGCTTTTGGCAAAATATCAGGAGCATGTGCGCTTCCGCAAAAAGCCGGTGTGGCTTTTGTGCTGCGGGGCGTATGTGGCGTCGGACTTTTCGCTGATCGGGGCATATCCCGGCAAAATGCTGCGGTTCGGCTATTTTCCGGAGGCGCTGCGGTATCCGCTGGAAAGTCTTTTTGAAAAGAAAAGCTCCGACAGGACAGAGCTTGTGTGGGCGGGGCGGATGATCCCGCTTAAGCATCCGGAATTTGCGGTGCGCGCCGCCGCTTTTTTAAAAAAGAAGGGCTATCGCTTCCGCCTGCATATGGTGGGCGGCGGCGCGATGGAAGCCGAATTAAAAGAGGACGTGAGAAAAGCCGGGCTGGAAGAGGATGTGAAATTTTACGGCTTTCTGCCGCCCCAGCAGGTGCGCGACGTGATGGAGCGCTGTCATGTGCATCTGTTTACAAGCAACTATCTGGAAGGCTGGGGCGCGGTCGTCAGCGAGGCGATGAACAGCGGCTGCTGCGTGGTGGCAAACGCAGAGACAGGCGCGGCGCCGTTTCTCATTGAGGACGGCAAAAACGGGCTGACCTATGGGCGCAGCTATGAGGCGTTTGAGCGAAAGCTGGAAAGCCTGTTTGCCGATCCGGGCGCGGCAGAGCGCATGGGAAGGGCGGCGTACCGCACGATCGCGGAGGAATGGAACGCGGACTGCGCGGCGCAGCGGTGTCTTGATTTTTACGAGGGCTGGAAAGCCGGGGAGACGGTGCTGCCAAAGAGCGGGCCGATGTCGCGTGCGCCGAAGCTTCCCGCCCGGTGGAAATATAACGAAGGAAGGCTGGACGGATGAAAAAAGAAACGCTGATCAGCGTGATCGTGCCGGTATACAATATTATGGACTGTCTGGAACGGTGCGTAAAAAGCATCTGCACCCAGACGTGGGAAAATCTGGAAATCCTGCTTGTGGACGACGGTTCCACGGACGGGACGGGGGCGCTGTGCGACCAGCTGGCGAAAAAAGACGGGCGCATCCGCGTTTTTCATAAGGAAAACGGCGGCTCCTCCTCCGCGCGCAATCTGGGAATCCGGGAAGCAAAGGGGGAATGGCTCGGCTTTGTGGACAGCGACGACTGGATAGACGTCTGCATGGTGGAAAAGTTTCTGGAATTTTCCTCAGACTGTGGAAAAGAAGTGATTTGCGGCAACTATGTGCAGGAGGAGAAAAACGGGAGCTTTGAAGTATATCAGACGATGGAGCCGGGCGTTTATTCGAGGCAGGAGCTTTTTGAGGAGCTTTACGGAAGGATTTTGGGACAGGAGCGGCGTCCGGTCACGATGTCGCGGTGTATGAAGCTTTTTTCAAGACAGCTCATTGTGGATAATATGAAATACTGCGACCCGTCGATACGGATGGGCGAGGATGTCAATATTACACTTCCGGCGCTTTTGGATGCGGAACGTATCGTTATCATGAAGGGCGCGGCGTGGTATCACTATCGCTATCTGACGGATTCGATGGCTCATGCCTATGACGATGGTCTGTTTGAAAATATCCGCAGGCTTTATACCGTCATGGAGAAGATCATGCAGGAGAAAAAAGCGCCGGACGCAATTTTACAGGCGCAGAGAGAGCTTATCCTGCTCATGTTTTTAGAGGTGAAAAATCAGGCGAGAGGAAGCCGGAAGGGTTGGAAAGAGCGCCTGAGACAGGAATGCAGGGACGAAGAGCTCCAAAGGGCGCTTTCAGAGACTGCCGTATCCGTAAAATCGATAGAAAACAGGCTTTTGTATCGGGCGGTAAAAGCTCCGGGCAATATGATCCTGGAAACAGTAAGGATTTTGATGAATCTCAACGCGCGCAGAAAACGCTGAGCCTGCCGGCGTATTTACGGGGAAAGGAAGGACGCAGATGGAACAGGGGAAGATCAGCGTGGTCGTTCCGGTATATAACGGGGCAAAGTGGATAGAGGAATGTGTAAAAAGCGTACAGGCGCAGACATGGACAAACTGGGAGCTGCTGATACTGGATGACAGATCCTCGGACGGAACGGACCGTATCGCGCAGAAAATGGCGGAGGAGGATTCCCGTATCCGTTTTGTGGAACGCCGCAAAAAGGGCGTTTCTTCCGCACGCAATCAGGGGATAGAGGAAACGGACGGGGAATTTCTGACCTTTGTGGATGCGGACGATAAGCTGGACGCGCGCATGTTTGAAGTGCTTGCAGATTGTCTGGAGAAGGAAAACAGCGAAATGGCTGTGTGCGATTATTACAGATGGGACGGGACGGAGAACGTGCTATGCGACCGGAGCGGAAGGAAGATAGAGGAGAGTTATACGGTGAAAGCGGAGGCTCTACCCGGACGGTTTACGGTGGACCGCGACGCCTATGTCGGACAGTATCTGCTGCATGGCAACACCCGCTGCTGGAGCGTTTTATATCGGAGAAGTGCGGTCGCAAACGTCCGTTTCAGGGAGGATTTAACGATAGGGGAGGATATGATGTTCCTCGTGGACCTGATGTCTGGGCTGAAGCGGATAACGCTGACGGATTACCGGGGATATTTTTACCGTATCAACGAAAACGGCGCGATGCTCCGCCCTTTTACGCTGTCGTATATGGACGAGATAAAGGGGTGGAAGCTCGCATGTGAAAAAATAAGTGCAGGATGGCCTGAAGGCGCGGGTCAACAGTATCCTTGCGGTATCTGCGATGCTCGCAGCGGGAAAGCTTTCCAGACTTTCTGCAAAGGAGCGGGCAAAATACAGGGAACAGGCGGCAGAATGCCGGGAGGCGGTGCGGCAGGCGCTCCGGGTCCCGGGGGCAAGGGAAGAACTGCCGGAAGGATATCCGGTAAAAACGGCGCTGTATACGCTGTGCCCGGCGCTGTACCTGCGGCTGTATCATATCTGGAAAAAGGAGTAAACAGCGATGAAAGATGACAAAATTGTATTATATACCCATGCCGGCAGCGGAAATCACGGCTGTGAAGCAATCGTAAACAGCCTTTGCAAAATGCTTCCAAAGCCCGCAGTGCTCGTGACAAACCGTCCCGGTGAGGATGAAGCCTATTCTTTAAAGGAATTGTGCAGCGAGATAATCGGGGAAAAGAGCATTGAAAAAAATGTTCTGGTCCACGCGTTTTATTATGCGAAGCGTCTGCTCTTACGCGACCCGGAGTGCTTTATGCGCTATCGTTACGGGGCGGTGTGCGGCAAAAATCTGCGCCGTCTGAATATTTCCATCGGCGGGGACAATTACTGCTATGAAAATATGCTGGACCGCCTGATGCTGGCAAACCGGATGTTTCACCGTCAGGGGGCAAAAACGATGCTCTTTGGCTGTTCTATCGAGTCGGAGCTGTTGAAGCGCCCGGAAATCGTGGAGGATATGAAGCTCTATGATGCGATCGTAGCGCGGGAAAGCCTGACCTATCATGCGCTGCAGGATGCCGGCGTGCAGGATAATGTATTTTTATATCCGGACCCGGCGTTCCTTCTGGAGACAAAGGAACTCCCCCTGCCCCAGGGATGGGCGGAAGGAAAGATGCTCGGCTTAAATATCAGCCCGATGATAGTGGATAATGAACGTCAGGCGGGCATCACGATGGAAAATTACAAGGCGCTGATCGCTCATATCCTGGAGACGACGGATTTGAGCGTGGCGCTGATACCCCATGTGGTATGGGACAGCAACGACGACAGAAAGCCGATACGAAAGCTGTATGAAGAATTTGCCAAAACGGGGCGTGTGCTCGAGATAGGCGACGCTTCCGCATCGGAGTTAAAAGGCTATATCAGCCGCTGCCGCCTGTTCATCGGGGCACGCACTCACGCGACAATAGCGGCGTATTCCTCCTGCGTACCGACACTGGTTGTCGGATATTCTGTGAAAGCGAAGGGAATCGCAAAGGACCTGTTCGGCACGGAAGAAAAATATGTCCTTCCGGTACAGGCATTGCAGAACCGCGAGGATTTGATAGAGGGCTTTGAGTGGCTTCTTTCCCATGAAAAGGAACAGAAGGAAAAGCTGGAAAGCGTGATGCCGTCCTATCGCGGAAAGGCTGCACAGGCGGCGGAGCTTTTGAAGGATATTGCGGAGCAGGACTGAAACAGGAAAATGTAAGAAAGGAAAAGCCATGGAAACGATAAAAGCGCTGACGGATACGGCTGTTTTGCAGATTGAAGCATATCCGTCTCTGACATCAAAGGAAAAGGCAAAGCGCCTCATAAAAAGCTGTATACCCGGAAAGCGTCCTGCGCCTCTGGATGCATTTTCATGGCCGAACGCACTTTTGGGAAAAGGGCTGCTCTGTGCCTGGGAGGCTGTAGGAGATGAGTCAGCCCTGCGCGCTGTGGCTGGTTATTTAAAACGGTGGAAAACGAAAGGATTTCCGATACGATATGTGGATAACCTGATGAACGGGACGCTGGCGATGGAGCTGGAGGGATTGCTGCGCGGGGGAGCGGACAGCGATGCAGCGTCGGCATCGGTATCCGGGACATCCAGCGCGACAGCGTCGGTACCGGCATCCGGGATATTTGGCGCGGCAGAGGTTTCCGAGTATCTGGCGCTGTGCCGGGAGGCTGCAGACGCCTGCGCCGCATGGCTGAAGGCTGCGCCCCGCACGGAGAACGGGCTTCTGCCCTATCGGAAGCAGCATCCGGACTGGCTGTTTGCGGACGCGCTGGCAATGGTCAGCCCTTTTGCCTGCCGTTATGGAAAAGAGCGGGGAGATGAGGAGCTGTCGGAGCTCGGGGCGCGTCAGCTGACTGAGTTTCTGAAAAAAGGGATGGATGTAAAATCCGGGCTTCCCTATCACGGCTATGATGAGAAAACCGGAATGAAATATGGTATCATCGGCTGGGGGCGTGCGTGCGGCTGGACGCTTCTGGGGCTGGCAGAGAGCCTGCCTTATGTGGAGAATGAAGGGACGTTTACGGCGCTTGAAAAGGCATATGGAGAGCTTTTGACGCAGGTGTTTCAATGGCAGCGGGAGGACGGCGGATTTTCGTGGCAGCTGTCTGCACAGGAGGGACATGCGGACAGCTCAGCGGAGGGAATGATAGGACTGGCATATGCGCTTGCCAAAAAAAATCTGCGGAAGGCAGCCTTTGATAGTGAGTCAATCTGTACGTTTGAAGCGGACATGTGTGTGAATGAGAATATGACTCGTTTATACGAGGTATCAAAAAACCGCATAATTAGCGGGAAAGTTGGAAGCTGCTCGGGGGAATGCCTCGGTTTTGCGGAATATCCGCAGGTGTATGGAAGTTATCCGTGGGGAAATGGGAGCATGCTGGGATTTCTGTCATTATGGAGTAAAGAATGGGAAGAGTAAGATACGCGACAAGAAATATTATGTTCGGTCTGGTCGGGAGTGCGGTGACGACAATCCTGAACTTTGTGCTGCGTCAGGTTTTTATTATGCGGCTGGGCGATACGCTCATCGGCGTTCAGGACCTTTACAGCGAGATACTGACAATGCTTTCGCTGGCGGAGCTCGGCGTCGGAACGGCATTGAATTACAGCCTGTATGGTCCTGTGGCGAGAGGTGAGCGTGAAAAGATAAAGTCATATATGCTGATGTACAAAAAAGCGTATCGGTTTATCGCCATCGTGATCGCTGTGATCGGGCTGGCGCTGGTGCCTTTTTTGCCATGGATCGTAAAAGGGGCGGATTATCTGACGCTGCGGCAGCTGCGCGTGTATTATCTGCTTTTTTTGTTCAATACGGTCATCACCTATTTTGTGGCATATAAATACAGCCTTGCAAATGCGGAGCAGAGAAATTATATCCAGACGAATGCGGATGCGGTGACAAAGGCGGTCTCTGTGGTGCTGCAGCTTCTGGGACTGCTCGTTTTACCGAATTATATGCTGTATCTGCTCATTCAGGTAGGAGTGTCCGCCGGACAAAAGATTTTTATGAGCATATATCTGGACCGGAAATATCCGCTTCTGCGGGAAAAGGATGTCACAGAGCTGTCACCGGAGGAGAAGGGAGAGGTTGTAGGCAAGACAAAGGCGCTTATGATGCACCGGATAGGCGATATGGCGCGGCTGCAGACGGATGCCATCATTATCTCCACCTGCCTTGGCGTCGTATGGGTCGGTCTTATCGGAACATACAAAATGATAGTCAATTCCGTGTCAGGGTATGTGAATATTATTTTCAACTCGGTCATTTCCAGTTTTGGAAACCTGATCGCGACAGAAAGCAGGGAGAGACAGTACCGGCTCTTTCTGGTATACCGCTTTTTCGCCATATGGATATATGGCTTTTCGGCGGTAGGCTTCTTTATGCTGCTGTCGCCTCTGGTGGAGCTGTATGTGGGCGCGGACCGGGTGCTCGCTCCGGCTATCATTGCCTGGTATCTGACCGATTACTTTTTCAAGGGAGAACGGGTGGTGCTCTCCAACTTTAAGACAGCGGCGGGAGTTTTTGAGGAGGACAAATATCTGTCGCTCATTCAGGGAATCGTAAATCTGGTCGTATCCATAGCGCTCGTTTATCAGATAGGCCTGGCGGGCGTTTTCATCGGGACGGTCGTATCGGGACTCATTGCGAATATCACAAAGCCCGTTATCATATACAGAGTCTGCTTTCACAAAAGCGCGGCTTCGTATTTTAAGGAATCTGTCAAATATCTGGCGGTGATAGGCGCTGCGCTGGCGGTTTTGATCCCGCTGCAGAAGCTGCTGATGCCGACGGTGACGGTAGTGGGCTTTATTGTGATGATTTTTGTGATAACGTTCGTATTTAACGGGATTTTCCTGCTCGTATTCGGGCGGTCGGAGGAATTTAAGTATCTGTATGGGATGGTAAAGGGGCGTTTTGTGAAATGACGATGATAATCATAGAGGTGATGGGCGGACTTGGCAACCAGATGCAGCAGTACGCCCTGTATCAGAAAATGAAAAGTCTTGGAAAAGAAGCAAAGCTGGATGTTTCCTGGTTTTTTGATGAAAACAGACAGAAGAGCGTGCTGGCGGCGCGCAGTCTGGAGCTGGAGTGGTTCGACCATCTTCCTATGGAGTGCTGCACAGAGCAGGAAAAGCGTGCGCTTTTGGGAAAGGGCGGATTTTTCGGAAAGGTAAAGAAAAAGCTTCTTCCGGGAACGGACCGGCATTTTCAGGAAACGGGCATGTATCATCCGGAGATTTTTGAATTGGACAACGCATATCTGTCAGGCTTTTGGGCGTGTGAAAAATATTATGCAGATATTCTGCCAAAGCTGCGGGAGCTCATCGTGTTTCCGAAGCAGGAGACCGGGGCGGACTTCGGGGATGCCGCACAGCGCAATCGGGAGCTGATGGAGCGGATGGGGCAGGAGATTTCGGTCAGCCTGCATATCCGCCGGGGCGATTACCTTGATCCGGAAAATGCGGCGATGTTCGGGGGGATTTGCACGGATGCTTACTATGAGGCGGCTGTAAGCTTTATCCGGGAACGCTTCCCGGAGGCTCATTTTTATGTGTTTTCGGACGACCCTGCCTATGCAAAGGAGCGCTATCGGGAGCCTGATTTTACCGTCGTGGACTGGAATACCGGAAAGAACAGTTTGTTTGACATGCAGCTTATGAGCTGCTGTAAGCATAATATCTGCGCCAACTCCACATTCAGCTTCTGGGGGGCGCGGCTGAATCCGTCAAAGGATAAGATTATGATCCGTCCGGCGAAGCATAAGAACGGGCAGGATGTGGGGATGGAGAGGATGCAGGAGCTATGGGAGGGGTGGAAGTTGATTGACGGGGAAGGGAAGATGGGGGTAAAATAAAAAAGAGAGTGCGCGAATATTGAAGGGGAGTGAGAAAAATGTCTTTTAAAATTGAATCGGTTGAAATAAAAAATTATGGAAATATAGAGTCATTTAAGTGGACAGTTTTTCCAATATAAATCTGGTTATCGGAGAGAATGCGACGGGAAAAACATTTCTTTTGAAGGCTCTGTATTCTGCCATCCGTTCTATGGAGGATTACAGGCGGGGAGATGATGTGCGTTCCATGAATGATATTTTATCTGAAAAATTGAGATGGACATTTCAGGTGGATAAACTGGGGGATATCGTCAGACGCGGGGCAGAAGAGGCGCTTTCGCTGTTTTCGGTAATTTTAAAATCAAGAGAAGTGGATCGTGCTTTCGGCTTTGATGATACGTATTACGATTTGGCGAAAGCACTGCGCATCGCTCCGTCTAAGGGAAGAAACTACACTGCTTTTGCGAAAGCCAGAAAAGAGCTGAAAAATGTGATCAACGGAAAAGTTGATTACGATGAGGATAGTGGTAAATGGTATTACAGAAGTGAAACAGGACAGAAATTTTCTATTGGGGCAACGGCAGAGGGCGTAAAAAAAATCTCAATTATGGATCGGCTTTTTGCGAATGGATATATAAGCAGAGAATCGGTTTTGTTTATAGATGAATTGGAATCGGCGCTGCATCCGGATGCAATCTGTGAATTTCTGGAGATGCTTGCGGAGATTTCCCGTGAAATGGGAATACAGATATTTATTTCAACACATTCCTATTTTGTCATTAAGAAGCTTGCTTTAATAGCAATGAAGAATCCGGGAGAGGTAACATGTATATCCCTTGCAAAAGACAGGGAGCCTCAGGTTACAGATTTAAGCGGTGGAATGCCTGAAAATTCTATTATACAGACATCTATTGACCTTTACAGGCAGGAAGTATTAGAGGTGCTGTAATGGAAGTAATAATGGAAGAATCGGGAATGTGGTTCGCAAAATATTCAGAAGATGAAGTATTTGAAATTGAAAAAAGTCCGCAGTATACAAAAAGCCTGAGACAAAAGGGCGTTAAAATCTGTGAATTTGTTTTAAGAAGAGGAAACAAGATCTATTTTATGGAAGCAAAATCCTCGTGTCCCAGACAGATTGTGTGGGACAATCCAAAGGAGGACCGAGAGCAGCGGAAAAGAAAATATGAAGAATATATTGAAGAAATCGTTTTAAAAATGAGACATTCTCTTTCTCTATATGGAAATATTCTTTTGAAAAGGTATTCGCAGAATGGAATATCAGAAAAGCTGTTAAATACAGATTTATCGAATGTATTGATCAATTTGGTTTTAATTATAAATACGTTTGTTGTACTCAATAAGGAGATGGCAAAAAAGAAAGGATTCATTATTTAGAAGCGTATCTATAAATCGGACAGGAGGGAGGATACATGGCACGGACAGTAGCAATCGGAAGGCAGGATTTTTCAAAGATCCGCCGGGATAACTGCTTTTACATAGACAAAACGGATTTTATCCGCGAATGGTGGGAGAACATGGATGACGTAACGGTCATCATGCGTCCGAGACGCTTTGGGAAAACGTTGAATATGAGTATGACGGAGCAGTTTTTCTCCGTAGAATATGCAGGGCGCAGCGACCTGTTTGAGGGACTTTCCATCTGGGAGCATGAGAAATTCCGTCAGATGCAGGGAACATGGCCGGTAATTTTTCTTTCGTTTGCGAATGTGAAGGAGACGAATTATAAGGATGCGCGGATAAAAATCTGCCAGCTTCTTACAAATCTGTATATGAAGAACCGTTTTTTGCTGGAGGAAGGGTTTCTCAAGGACAGGGACAGGGAATTTTTCGAGCGGGTTTCGCCTGAGATGGATGATAATACGGCGACGATGGCAATTTATCAGCTGAGCAATTATCTGAGTGCATATTACGGCAAAAAGGCGATCATTCTTTTGGACGAATACGACACGCCGATGCAGGAAGCGTATGTGGACGGATACTGGGATGAATTTACAGCCTTCTGCAGAAGCCTGTTTAATGCCACGTTTAAAACGAATCCCTATTTGGAGCGGGCGCTGATGACAGGGATCACGCGGGTGAGCAGGGAATCGATTTTTTCGGATCTGAACAATCTGGAAGTGGTCACGACAACGTCGGGTAAATATGAGGACTGCTTTGGATTTACACAGAGTGAAGTGCAGAAAGCGTTGGAGGAATTCGGGCTTTCAGAGCAGTCTGAAACGGTAAAAACATGGTATGACGGCTTTATTTTCGGGCATACGAAGGATATTTATAACCCGTGGTCGATCATTAACTTTCTGGATAAGAAAAAGCCAATGGCATACTGGGCGAATACCAGTTCAAACAGTCTTGTAAATAAGCTGATTCGGGAAGGCAACAGAGATGTGAAGCTGTCCTTTGAAAGGCTGCTGCGGGGGGAAACGCTGACAGCCGAAGTGGATGAACAGATCGTTTACAGCCAGCTTCAGGACAATGAAACGGCAATCTGGAGTCTGCTTTTGGCGGGCGGCTACCTGAAGGCGAAGGATCATCGGATCGTGACTTCCGACTGGGGGGAATGGCGGGAGGAATATGAACTGGAGCTTACGAATTTTGAAGTGAAGATCATGTTTGTTAAGATGGTTCAGGGATGGTTCGAACGTGTGTCAGGGGACTATAATGGATTTGTGAAAGCGCTGCTGTCGGATGATGTGGATGCGATGAATGAATATATAAACCGGATTTCCCAGACAGTTTTCAGCTTTTTTGACGTTGGAAAAAGTCCTTCCGGGAAGGCGGAGCCGGAGCGGTTTTATCATGGGTTTGTGCTGGGGCTGATCGTGGAGCTGGCAGGACGGTACGTGGTTACGTCCAACCGGGAGAGCGGATTCGGACGGTATGATGTGTGCCTTGAGCCGACAAGGGAAGAAGATAATGCGGTTCTTATGGAGTTTAAGGTGTTCCAGCCGAACCGGGAGAAAACCCTGGAGGAGACGGTACAGACGGCGCTTAGGCAGATTGAAGAGAAGCGGTATGCGGCAGGGCTGGTGGAGAGAGGGATAGAGAAAGAGAGAATCCGGGCGTACGGGG
>OHST01001081.1_pt1 | contig 11539 bp, 10 predicted proteins | sample 1578841 | NCBI WGS metagenome assembly OHST01 (sample SAMEA3879593, study PRJEB24766) | human gut metagenome | biome: human-associated habitat; feature: feces | place: USA | collected 1985/1987 | reverse complement strand
GCGTTCGTCCTGAGCCAGGATCAAACTCTTTATAAATGATATTTATCACTTAAAAGTGTTAAATCTTGTTCGCTCAGCACGCAATCGCTTGCGTCCTGTGTGAATTACTTTTTGGAATTGTTTTAAGTGTTTTCCAACACTATAAAAGGTTCCGTTACAAGTTTTTCGATATTGTTCAATTTTCAAGGTCCTGTGCGTCTCAGCCTCGCGGCTGACAGCTTGATTATTTTATCACGTTTGTGATCGTTTGTCAAGCACTTTTTTTCGGAAGCTTGGAAACTTTTCAGCGGACATGAGGTAAATCTCAGTGGTCCTATTTTCTTGCTTCTTAGCCTGTCGGAAGTCATTCTTTCCGGCGGCCCTTGGCGCTCAAGTATAATACCATACCTCCCGAAGTTTGGCAAGCCCTTTTTGCCCCTTTTTCGCCTTTTTGACCTTTTGTACAGTTTTGTTGCAGAAATTACATCCTCTTTTGATCACCTCCCCCTTTGCATCTTTTTCCCCATTTATAATGTATTATATAGTGCGGACAGGTATAGTTTCTGCCGGATATTACACCATGGAGAGGGTCTGAACTGTCAAGCAGATTTTGTCCTGAAAAAAGCCCCTGTTTTTTGTCAGAAGCGCCAAAACACAAAATCTTGTGGTCATAGCCTTGACTTATCACTAAATAGTGATATCATGAAATCACTATTTAGGATTTTGCGGCGGGCAGTGGCACACACTAAGGTGTGCAGCCGCCTTTATCAGAACAGGACAGATACAGCAGACCAAATGGAGGAGTTCCTATGAAGATCATCAAGCGCAACGGGGCCGAAGTGCCTTTTGACATTACCAAGATCATCACAGCAGTGGGCAAAGCCAGCGAGTCGATGAGCGAACAGAACCGCCTGACCCGGGACCAGATCACCCAGATCGCTGCGGATGTTGCGGACCAGTGCCAGGCGCTGAACCGGGCTGTAAACGTGGAGGAGATCCAGGATATGGTGGAGAACCAGCTCATGGACATCCAGGCCCACGACGTTGCCCGCCACTATATCACCTACCGTTATGTGCAGAGCCTGAAGCGTCAGACCAACACCACAGACGAGCGCATCCTCAGCCTGATCGAGTGCCAGAACGAGGAGGTCAAGCAGGAGAACGCCAACAAAAACCCCACTGTCAACAGCGTACAGCGGGACTATATGGCCGGTGAGATCTCCAAAGACCTGACCAACCGCCTGCTGCTGGCTCCGGATATCGTTAAGGCACACCAGGAGGGTCTGATCCACTTCCACGACTCGGACTATTTTGCCCAGCATATGCACAACTGCGATCTGGTGAATCTGGAGGATATGCTGCAGAACGGCACCGTCATCTCCGGCACCTATATCGAGAAGCCCCATAGCTTCTCCACCGCCTGCAACATTGCCACCCAGATCATTGCCCAGGTGGCCTCCAACCAGTACGGCGGTCAGAGCATCAGCCTGACCCATCTGGCCCCCTTTGTGGACGTCTCCCGCAAGAAGATCGCCGCAGAGGTCGAGGTGGAGATGGAGGGGCTGGAGGTAAGCGCCGAGCGCAAGCGGGAGATCGTGGAGCGCCGTCTGCGCAACGAGATCAACCGGGGCGTACAGACCATCCAGTACCAGGTCGTCACCCTGATGACCACCAACGGCCAGGCTCCGTTCATCACCGTATTTATGTACCTGGGCGAGGCCCGCAATCCGCAGGAGAAGGCAGACCTGGCTATTATTATCGAGGAGACCATCCGTCAGCGCTACCAGGGCGTCAAGAACGAGGCCGGGGTCTGGATCACGCCGGCTTTCCCCAAGCTGATCTATGTGCTGGAGGAGGACAACATCCACCCCGACTCCCCCTATTATTATCTGACCGAGCTGGCCGCCAAGTGCACCGCCAAACGTCTGGTGCCGGACTACATCTCGGAAAAGAAGATGCTGGAGATGAAGGTGGACAAAAACGGCGAGGGCCACTGCTACACCTGCATGGGCTGCCGCAGCTTTTTGACCCCCTATGTGGACCCGGAGACCGGCAAGCCCAAATATTACGGCCGCTTCAACCAGGGCGTGGTGACCATCAACCTGGTGGACGTGGCCTTGAGCTCCGGCGGAAACTTTGAAGAGTTCTGGAAGATCTTTGACGAGCGCCTGGAGCTGTGCCACCGTGCGCTGCAGGCCCGGCATAAGCGGCTGCTGGGCACCCCCAGCGACGCCGCCCCCATTCTGTGGCAGTACGGCGCTTTGGCCCGCCTGAAGAAGGGCGAAAAGATCGACAAGCTGCTGTTTGGCGGCTACTCCACCATCAGCCTGGGATATGCAGGCCTGTATGAGTGTGTCAAGTATATGACCGGCAAGAGCCACACCGATGCCGGCGCCAAGCCCTTTGCCCTGAGCGTGATGCAGCACATGAACGACAAGTGCACCGCCTGGAAAAAGGCCGAAAACATGGATTACTCCCTGTACGGCACCCCGCTGGAGTCCACCACCTACAAATTCTCCAAGTGCCTGCAGAAGCGCTTCGGCATCATTCCCGGCATCACGGACAAAAACTATATCACCAACAGCTACCACGTCCACGTTTCGGAGCCTATCGACGCCTTCACCAAGCTGAAATTTGAGAGCGAGTTCCAGAAGCTGTCCCCCGGCGGCGCCATCAGCTATGTGGAGGTGCCCAATATGCAGGACAACCTGGAAGCAGTGATGAGCGTGCTGCAGTTCATCTACGACAACATCATGTATGCCGAGCTGAACACCAAGTCCGACTACTGCCAGTGCTGCGGCTACGACGGCGAGATCCAGATCGTGGAGGACGACGGCAAGCTGGTATGGCAGTGCCCCAAATGCGGCAACCGGGACGAGAACAAGCTGAATGTAGCCCGCCGCACCTGCGGCTATATCGGTACCCAGTTCTGGAACCAGGGCCGCACCCAGGAGATCAAGGATCGCGTTTTGCACCTGTGATCCTCCCCTTTTGCATCTATGCTGGCCCGTGCGTGCACGGGCCGGTATTTTTAGGAGACTGAGAGCATGAACTACGCAGAGATCAAATACTACGACATCGCCAATGGGCCGGGCGTGCGTACCAGCCTGTTCGTCTCTGGATGCCGTCACCACTGCCCCGGCTGCTTCAACCAGGTAGCGTGGGACTTTGGGTTTGGCAAGCCCTTTGACAAGCCCACCCGCAACGCCATTTTTGCGGCCTGCCAGCCGGATTATATCTCCGGGCTGTCCCTGCTGGGGGGCGAGCCTATGGAGCCGGAAAACCAGCGGGAACTGCTGCCCTTTGTACGCAACTTCAAAGCGCTGTACCCCAACAAAACGGTATGGTGCTACTCCGGCTACACCTGGGAGCAGCTGACCGGCGCCATCCCCTGCCACGCCCGGTGCGAAGTCACCGACCAGCTGCTGAGCCTGCTGGACGTCCTGGTGGACGGCCGGTTCGTCCAGGCGGAGTATGACATCTCGCTGCGGTTCCGGGGCAGTGCCAATCAGCGCCTGCTGGACGTGCCCCGCTCACTGGCGGCTGGCGCCCCGGTATGGTGGGTGGACAAAGAGGTCTTTTCTACCCACAGCATGAACTAAACACCCCCTGCAAAAACAAAAGCCGATGGGTTTTCCACCCTTTTTCAAAAGCAAGTGGAAAACCCATCGGTTTTTTCTTTTTGTCCGTCCCAAAAGCGGGCCTGCGGCGGTATTCTTGTTCAGCTGCGGCTCTCCACCGCATCCTCGATCAAGCGCAGGAACTCCACCCCATAGCGGGCTGCTTTTTTCTCGCCTACACCGGTGATGTTCAGCAGCTCGTCCAGGCTCAGGGGCTTTTTGCGGGCCATCTCCCGCAGTGTGGCATCGTTGAACACCATATAGGCAGGCAGATTCTGTTTGCCGGCCAGCCGCTTGCGCAGAGCGTACAGCCCCGCCAGCAGCTTTTCCTCAAATTCGGTCAGCGACTCGCTTTCTGCCGCAGCCGGGCGGCGGCGGGCCGGTTTGACCGGCGCGGCGGGCATCGACGCTGCTTCGGCAGCAGCCTGCGCAGCCAAACAGCAGGAACAGCTGCCGCAGCGGGCAGGGGCCTGCTCTCCAAAATAATTCAGGATGAACCCCCGCAGGCAGCGGGGCGTAGTGGAGTAAAAGGTCATGTACTTGAGCCGTTCCTCCGCCTTGCGGGCTGCCTCGGCCTTGACATCCGCCGGCAGGCCGTTGTCCGCCTCCTGCTCCTTTTCGATAAAAAAGCGGATGGTGCGCACATCGGTGCCGGAATACAGCAACGTACACCGGGCAGGGTCTCCGTCCCGCCCGGCCCGGCCTGCCTCCTGGTAGTAGCTTTCCAGGTCTTTAGGCATATTATAATGGATGACGAAGCGGACATTGGGTTTATCGATGCCCATGCCAAAGGCATTGGTGGCCACCATCACCTGCACACGGTCATACAAAAAATCGTCCTGGTTTTTGCGGCGCACCTCCGGCTCCAGCTTTGCGTGGTAAGCGGCCGCCCGGATGCCCCGGCTCTGCAAAAGACGGGTGGTATCGTCCACCTGGCGGGTGGTGCTGCAATAGACGATGCCCGAATTCTCCCCCTCCTGCAGCACCAGCTCCAGCAGAACAGACGGCTTCTCGCTGGGCAGCGCACGGCGGGTGGCAAAATACAGGTTTGGGCGGTCAAAGCTGGCGGTCACTTCATACGGAGCCTGCAGCGCCAGATGGGTGCGGATATCCTCCCGCACCCGGGCGGTGGCTGTAGCGGTAAAGGCCCCCACCACCGGACGCTGGGGCAGGCTGTCCACAAAGTCCCGGATGCGCAGGTAGCTGGGTCGGAAATCCTGCCCCCACTGGCTGATGCAGTGGGCCTCGTCCACCGTCACCATGCTGATGGGCTGCTCCTGGGCAAAACGCTGGAACCCCGGCATCTCCAAGCGCTCCGGCGCTACATAGATGATCTTATACCATCCTTCTCTGGCACGGCGCAGCATCAAAGCCTTTTGGTTATCGGTAAGGCTGTTGTTCAAAAAGGCCGCCGCTACACCTGCCTGTACCAGCGCCCCCACCTGGTCCTTCATCAAACTGACCAGGGGCGATACCACGATGGTGATGCCCGGCAAGGCCAGCGCCGGGACCTGGTAGCATAAAGATTTGCCTGCTCCGGTGGGCATCACCGCCAGCACATCCTGTCCGGACAAAAGCTTGGATACGATCTCTGCCTGGCCGGGCCGGAAGCGGTCATAGCCAAACACTTTCTTTAGGATCTCCTGGGGCTGCATCTCCCTCTCGCCTGCCTTTCTGGGGTCGGTCTTGCTGAAAAACAGGCGCCTTGCCTGTCACGATCTTTATCAGTATACCACGTTCCGCAGGGTTTTGGGCTGCTTTTACGTTCTAATTCATGAACAATCTACAAAAAGTCCGGGGATTTATGGCGGGGGATAGCATTTCCTGTACGAAAATGCTATACTGATACTACAATATTCCATCCCCCGGTACTGTCACTGGCGGATACCACAAGAAAATACTCTGCCGCCGTTGCCTGCCAGCGGCGGCGGCTTGCAAAGAGAGGTTTGACCTATGTCTCAAAAACTGATCACCTTCGCTGTGCCTTGCTACAACTCAGCGGATTATATGCGCCACTGTGTCCAGACCCTTCTGGCCGCCGGGGAAGACGCCGAGATCATCCTGGTGGACGACGGCTCCACCAAGGACGACACCCCCGCTATCTGCGATGAGTTTGCTGCCCAGTACCCCACCATCGTCAAGGCCATCCACCAGGAGAACGGCGGCCACGGTGAGGGCGTCAACCAGGGCCTGCGCAACGCCACCGGCCTGTACTACAAGGTGGTGGACAGCGACGACTGGCTGGATATCGACAGCCTGCAAAAGCTGCTAACCCGCCTGCGCACCCTGATCCAGCAGGACCTTGCCCCGGATATGCTGATCTGCAACTACGTGTATGAGCACGTGGAGGACGGCACCACCCACACCGTGCGCTATACCAACGTGTTCCCCACCGAGCGTCTGTTCAACTGGGTCCACGTGGGGCATTTCCGCCCGGACCAGCATCTGCTGATGCACTCGGTGATCTACCGCACCGAGGTGCTGCGCCGCTGCGGCATGGTGCTGCCCAAGCACACCTTCTATGTGGATAACATCTTTATCTACCAACCCCTGCCCTATGTCAAGAGCATGTATTACATGAACCTGGATCTGTACCGCTACTTCATCGGCCGGGCAGACCAGAGCGTCAATGAGAGCGTCATGGTCAAGCGGGTGGACCAGCAGCTGCGGGTCACCCGCCACATGATCGACTGCCAGGACCTGGACCAGCTGCAGAACACGCCGCGCCTGCGCAGCTATATGCTGCACTACCTGTCCATGATGATGGCGGTCAGCGACATCTTCCTGCTGCTGGACGGCAGCCCCGAAGCCTATGAGAAAAAGGCCGCCCTGTGGGAGTACCTCAAGACCCACACCAGCCCCCAGGTGTACCGCGCCATCCGCACCAGCATTGGCGGCGTGACCAACCAGTCCACCGCTTTGGGCAACAAAGTGGTGCTGAAGGGCTACCGCCTGGCCCGGAAGATCTTCAAATTCAACTGATCCTGCAAACATACAGGGGCCGCCCCAAAATGGGGCGGCCCCTGTTTTTTATTGCGGCTGCTGCGGGTCGTCCAGATACTCCAGCATCTGGATACGGGGCGGCAGTGCCGGGTCTGCATAGGGCAGCACTGATTGCTGGGCGGCTGTGTCCTCCGGCTCAGCGGGACCCAGCTCCAGCCAGAACGCCTCCTGCGGGTCCGGCAGCTCCGGGGTCTTGGTCTCCTCCGTCATACAAGACATCCCTCCTTTTGCATAAAGGATGCTGCGCCCGCCCATGCTTTATGCATCCGCATCTTAAAAGGAGGCTTTTTACCATGCATACCAGTGGATGGCGACCCTTTTGGACCGCCCTCTGGGCCGGGCTGCTGGTGCTGCTGCCCCTTGCCGGGGGCACGCTGCTGCTCACCCGTCAGGCCGCCCGCGCCCGTACCCAGACCGCCCAGCCCCAAAGCGGGGTGGCTGTGGCCCTGCCCCGCAAAAACCACCAGGCCACCCTGCTGCTCTGCCTGGCCGGAGATCAGCCGGGTTTTGTGCTGTGCTACCTCAACGCCAGCCAGAACTGTCTGCATCTGCTGACCCTGCCCGGCGAGCTGGACCTGCCCGCCGGTGCAGCAGGCAGCACCCTGGCCCAGTGCTACCACACCGCCGGGCCAGCCCGGTGCCGGGAGGCTCTGACCACAGCGCTGGCCCTGCCGGAGGACACCCTTTATCTGGCCCTGGCTCCGGAGCGGATGCAGGCGCTGGCTGCACCCTTTGGCACGCTGCGGGTCAGTTTTTCCGGCGCAGTCCCTGCCGAGACACTGCACCAAGCGGGGCTGACCGCTGCTGTGCAGACCATGACCGCCGCCGAAGCCGCCCGTCAGCTGACCCAGCTGGCAGAGCAGGCCGACCCTTACCCCCTAGCCTGCGCCCGGGCTGCGGTATGGGAGGCATTTTTCCGCCAGAAGCTGGAGCAGCTGCCTGCCGCCCTGCCGGATGCTCTGCGCAAGCAAAGCCCCCACGCCCTGACCGACCTGGCTGCCCAGGACTACTACCGTTTGGAGGAAACGCTGGAGTTCCTGGCCAACAACAGCGCAGAGATCCAGGCCGCCGCCCTTCCCGGTGCGCAGCAGGCAGGGCGCTACACCCTGACCGATGCTTCCCAGGCTGCGGTACAGAGCTTTTTCAACCTCAGCCCGGCCTGCGCACAATCCGCATCCGATAAGGAGCCATAACCCAGCACCAACGTCCCTTTGCAGCCCTGGGTGCTGCCGTCCAGACAATAATCACTGAGCAGCGCCACCCGCACCCCCTGCCGGGCCGCCATGCGGCGCAGGATGTGGTCCGGCGCCGGGTCCCGCAGGCGCAGCAGCAGATGCAGCCCGGTATGCAGCCCTTCCAGGGTGATCTCCCCCGGGCTGAACGCCCGGTCCAGCCCCTGCACCAGGCCATCCCGCCGGGCTTTATATGCCACCCGCTCCCGGGCCAGATGCCGGGCAAAATATCCGCCTGTGATAAAGCGGGCCAGCGTCTGCTGCTCAAAGCGGCCCACCGTGCCCGCATAGAGGGCGTAGGCCCGCTGCCAGGCAGGCAGCAGATGCTCCGGCAGGACCATATACGCAATGCGGATGCCGGGGGCAAGGCTCCGGGAACAGGTGGACAGATACACCACCGGCCCATCCGCCCCCGCCATGCCCTGCAAGCTGGGCAGCGGGCGGGTGTCAAAGCGGAACTCAGAGTCGTAGTCGTCCTCAATGATCAGCCGTCTGCCCTGCCCCCGTGCAGCCCAGTGCAGCAGCTCGGTCCGGCGGGGGGCCGGCATGGTGACTCCGGTGGGGAACTGATGGCTGGGGGTCACATAACACACCGCCGCACCGGAGTCCTCCAGCGCCTGCACCGACATCCCCTCCCGGTCCACCGGCAGGCAACAGCAGGACACCCCGTTGTTTTCCAGCACCTGCTTGGCCCGCGGGTAGCCGGGCGTTTCCACTGCCGCCGGGCCGGGCAGCAGCGGGGCCAGCAGCCCCAGCAGATACTCCAGCCCTGCCCCCACCACGATCTGATGGGCGCCGCACCGCACGCCCCGGTACTGGGCCAGATACTCTGCCAGCGCCTGCCGCAGCTCCGGGTCCCCTTGGGCATCCCCCGGCGCCAGCAGCTGCGGGCTGGAATACAGCAGTTCCTTTTGCAGCCGCGCCCAGGTCCGTGCCGGGAACAGCCCAGTATCCACCCCGCGGGTGGACAGATCCAGCTGCACCGGCGGTGCCGGAGCTGCCAGGGCTGGCTGCGCCGGCACCGGCTCCGGCAAAGGCGGCTGACAAAGGTTTGGCTGCACATAAAATCCGCTTCGGGGGCGGCTTTCTAGGTAGCCTTCCGCCGTCAGCATCTGGTACGCTGTATCCACCGTATTGATGGAGACCGATAGTTCTGCCGCCAGGCTGCGCTTGCCCGGCATCCGGGTCCCGGCCGGTACTGCCCCCGCCCGCAGCTCAGCCGTCAGGCTGCGGTACAGCTGCTCATACAGCGGCACCTGGGACCCCGGGTCCAGGGCCGTGGTCAGATGAAACACAAAAGACCCCCTCCTTTTGGGGGAAAGCCCCCCAAACTGATACCATAAAAAAACTTTATTCTGGGTATTCACATAGGTTCAGTTGCTCGTATAATAGGAGTATGCCGATCCGGCGCGGCAAAGTCAAGAGATCCGAGGGGGAATGTGAATCTATGTCTACTACTGCGATGTGGCTGCTGCTGGCAGCTGTGATTATTGCCATCCTATTTTTCAGCGTCCTGTACAAGCGGCGCTTCACCGTCCATGAACTGGCCCTGACCGGCGTAATGGCGGCGCTGAGCCTGGTGGCCTATCTTTTCTTCCGGCTGCCCTTTTACGGCGGAAGTTCCTTTCATCTGGGCAACACCTTCACGGCGCTGACGGCGCTGCTGCTGGATGGTGTTTCCGGCGGACTGGCCGGTGCCATCGGCCTGGCTCTGGCCGATATCCTGGCGGGAGACCCGGGTTATGCAGTGACCACCTTTGTGTTGAAATTCCTGATCGGCATCTGCTGCGGTGCTGTGGCCCACAAGCTGCTGCACCTGCGTGCGCTGGACCCCCACAGCAAGGGGTACCTGCTCAAGGTCTCGGCAGCTGCCGGGTCCGGCCTGCTGCTGAACGTGTTCACCGACCCTCTGCTGGGGTACTTCCGCAACGTGTACATTTTTGGCCAGCAGTATACTGTGGCCCAGGCTCTGTCCAAGGTAGCCGGGGGCGTCACCCTGGTCAACAGCATCGTTTCTACGATCTGCGCTGTGGCGCTTTACCTGGCGCTGCGCCCTGCCCTGGAGCGTGCCAACCTGCTGCCCAAGCACAAAAACTGAGCGCTCTGCCCCGTTTGCAAAACAACAAATATTCCGATCCTTTTGATGGCTGGCGGGTCTCCGCCGGCCATTTTTTGCGCCGACACCGGCCGCCGGCATAACCGCCGCCCCAAGCTCATATGCTGTTCATGAAGTCTTGAACGATTGGGGAGGAATGGGCATTGTTTGTGGTCACATTAAACCGAAAAAACCTAAAAACACTGGGTCTGGGCGCTATGTGCTGCGCACTGGTGGTATGCAGCGCCCTGCTGGGGCGGTACATCAGCGGGCGCACCGTCACCGCAGGGGCCAGCGTATCCGGAAAGGTAGAGAACGCACAGGACATCCAGACCTGGTTCACCGGCTATGGACTAGAGGTGGACGGTGCCTCCATCACCGCCGACAAGGTCAAGATCCCCCGCAAGTGGGATGACAGCTTTGCCGCTTTTAACAGCGTGGTCCAGCAAAGCGGTCTGGACCTGGCCCGCTACAAAGGCAAAACGGTGGAAAAATGGGTCGCGCTGATCCCCGCCGCCAGCAAAGGCGACCAGAGCAGCTACGGCGTACTTTTGGTGTACAAGAAAAAACCGGTCGGCGCCTATCTGCTGCAAAAACCCTCCGGTCTGGTCACCGGGCTAAAAGACGCCCAGGCTACTATGGCACAGCAGGTCTCCGGCGAGGATTTCTCCGGGGATTGGGGGGAGCGTCACGACGATGCGCTGAACCAACGGGCACAGCAGACCTCCGGTGAGGACTTTGCCGGGGACTGGGGAGAGCGCCACGATGAAGCTCTGACCCAGAACGCACAGCAGACCTCTGGCGAGGATTTTGTAGGCGAGTGGGAGTCTGGCCAGAAGGCGCAGCAGACCTCCGGCGAGGATTTTGTGGGCGAATGGGAGTCTGGTCAGAAAGCACAGCAGACCTCCGGCGAGGATTTTGTGGGCGAGTGGGAGTCCGGTCAGAAAGCGCAGCAGACCTCCGGCGAGGATTTTGTAGGCGAGTGGGAGTCCGGTCAGAAAGCACAGCAGACCTCCGGCGAGGATTTTGTGGGCGAATGGGAGTCCGGCAGCAGCCAGGCACAGTACACCGACCTGCCCCTGGATGCCGAGGGATATCCGGTAGATTGAGCAGAAAAAAGAAGAATTCTGCGCCGACTGGAATTTCAACTAAAAACTTCTGTAAATATGCAACAAAAATCATCCGTAAAAATTGGCACTATAAAAGGGTGAAAAAAACTCTCACAAGGTTTATAATAGATTTAACAGCTTTGCCCTTATCTTATATAAGGGCAAAGCCTGCCCGGCCCTTTTGAGAGCCGAGGGATGAATGAAGGAGAAAATGATCATGAAGGAATTCCAGTACACGATTAAGGATGCCTGCGGCATCCACGCACGTCCGGCCGGTCTGCTGGTCAAGGTCGTGAAGGGTTTTGGCAGCACCGCCACCCTGGAGAAGGCTGGCAAGAGCTGTGACCTGCGCAAGCTGATGGCTCTGATGGGCATGGGCGTCAAGCAGGGCGACACCATCACCGTGAAGGTGGAGGGTGACGACGAAGAGGCCGCAGCCGCAGCTATCCAGCAGTTCCTGACCGAGAACGTCTGATAAGCTGGGAGTTGTCGGCGTCCCCA
>OHST01001058.1_pt1 | contig 11725 bp, 10 predicted proteins | sample 1578841 | NCBI WGS metagenome assembly OHST01 (sample SAMEA3879593, study PRJEB24766) | human gut metagenome | biome: human-associated habitat; feature: feces | place: USA | collected 1985/1987 | reverse complement strand
CCAGCTGGCGCTCTTCCACCACAGCGATGTAGCGGCCGCTGGCCACCCGGCGCAGAAAGCCCGTGCCGCGGCCTATCATATCTTCCAGCACCCGGTTGATGCCTTCCAGCAGGCGGGCGCGCTCGCTGTCCAGCATATCGCTGAACACGTCGTCGTAGCCGTCCACGAGGAAGACCAGATAGCCCGGGCGGCTGGCCTTATATTCGGCCTCCACTTTGCGGAGGGCCGTTTCCTCATTCAGGACAAGAAGGGTCATGCTCTCGGCCTCGCCGGGGACGGTGGAGCTGTGAGCGCTCCACACGCCGTCGGCCAGATTGAGCAGCTGGCCGCTGACCTTGCGTGCCTCCTGCAGGTCGAGGCCGGGCAGCACTTTCTGCACCCGGGGGACCAGAAGGGCTTCGCCCTTCATCAGACGGGTGCGGAACTCGGTGTTGTACCACAGCACCGTCTCCCCCGAAAGGAGGGCGGCGGGCTGGCTCAGCGGCTCGAGGCTGAACTGCGTCTTCGATTTTTCGAAGCTGCCGCCGCAGACCCAGCGGGCCACCCAGCTGCGCACCCGGTAGCGGAACACTCCGAACAGGGCGAACCACAGCACCGCCAGCACCACCAGCACAGGCCAGATGGCCGGGCGCTGCACCAGAAGCACCAGCACCAGCAGGGCGCAGAGCACCGCCAGCGCAGCGGTCAGCATTTCAAGAGTCCATCTTGGTTTTTGTTTCATGAAGTGTTATGCCTCCTGCGGGCAGACTCAGACCTCCATCAGGATGGGGAGGATCATGGGGCTGCGCTTGGTGCGGCGGTAGATATAGCTGCTCAGGGCCTCGCGCACCCGGGTCTTGACGCTGTTCCAGTCGCGGACGTGCTCGTCCACGCAGCGGTCAAGAGCCGTCTCCACGATGCTCTGGGCGCCGTCCATCAGGCTCTCGTTCTCCCGCACATAGACGAAGCCGCGGCTCACGAGGTCGGGGCCGGCCAGAACTTTGCCGGTCTTGCTGTCCACGGTGGCCACGATGATGACGAGGCCGTCCTCAGACAGATGCTTGCGGTCCCGCAGGACGATGCTGCCCACGTCGCCCACGCCCAGACCGTCCACCAGCACGTCGCCGGCGGGCACGTCGGGCAGCTGCTTCATGTCCTGACTGAGGATGATGTTGGAGCCGTTCTCGGCAATGAGGATGTTGCTGGTGGGGATGCCGAGGCTTGCCGCCGTGATGGCGTGCTTTTTCAGCTGCTTATATTCGCCGTGGACGGGCAGGAAATACTTGGGTCTGGTCAGGGTGAGCATCAGCTTCTGCTCTTCCTGACAGGCGTGGCCGGAGACGTGGACGTCGTACATCCCCTCATAGATGACCTCTGCGCCCAGCAGGAGCAGACCGTTGACGATCTTGGTCACGCTCTTCTCGTTGCCGGGGATGGGCTTGGCCGAGATGATGATGAAGTCGCCGGGGCCGACGCGCACCTGACGGTGGCTGCAGGAAGCCATCCGGCTCAGGGCGCTCAGAGGCTCGCCCTGACTGCCGGTGGTCACCAGCACCACCTGTTCCGGCGGATACTGGTTGATCTCATCGATGCTGATGAGGGTGCCTTCCGGGATGTGCATATAGCCCAGCTCCTGAGCCATGGCGGTATTGTTGACCATGCTGCGTCCGCTGAAGGCCACCTTGCGGCCATCCTCCACGGCGAGGTCGATGATCTGCTGGACACGGTAGATGTTGGACGCGAAGGTCGCAATAATGATGCGCTTGTTCTGCGCCCGGGCAAACAGGCTGCGGACACCGTCGGCCACCTTCTGCTCGGTGGCGGTGAAGCCGGGACGCTCCGCGTTGGTGGAGTCGCTCAGCAGAGCCAGCACGCCCTTCTGGCCGTACTCAGACAGAGTGGCAAGGTCGGTGGGGCCGCAGGCCAGCGGGGTGTAGTCGATCTTGAAGTCGCCGGTCTGGATGATGGTGCCGGCCGGGCTGTCGATGGCGAAAGCCACCGCGTCCGGGATGGAGTGGTTCACATGGATGGGCTCCACGGTGAAGCAGCCCAGCTTGAGCTTCTGGCGGGGGGTGATCTCCACGAACTTGGTCTTGCCTGCAAGGCCGAACTCCTCCAGCTTATTGCGGATGAGGCCGCAGGTCAGGCGGGTGCCGTAGATGGGCAGATCGAACTTCTGCAGCAGATAGGGGATGCTGCCGATGTGGTCCTCATGGCCGTGGGTGATGAGCAGGCCCTTGATCTTATCCTTATTCTGCACCACAAAGGTGAAGTCGGGGATGACCATATCGACGCCGAACATATCGTTATCCGGGAAGACGAGGCCGCAGTCCACGATGATCATATCGCCGCAGCACTCATAGACCGTCATATTCTTGCCCACTTCGCCGAGGCCGCCCAGCGGATAGATATGGATGGGCGTTGCAGCCTCTTTGGGCTGCTGGGGGCGGCGGGGCCGGCGGGTGTAGTGGGGGCGGCGGGAAGTGCGGGGGCGCTTTTCGCCGGACGCATTGGCCGCAGCGGGAGCGTGGTTCTGTTCTTTTGTCTGTGCCATCGAAAACCTCCAAAAATTCAATCAGCAAAGCACAGGTCTGCCCCGGAAGACAGCCTGCCCTGCATTAAGGGAAGCATAAAAACGCATCTGCTTCCGTCGGATGCATCGTATAGAAATCATTTTATCAGCGTTGTTTTTATGCTACGCTGTTGGTTCTGCAGGAAGCCTCTTGCCCATCCAGTCCATCTGTTCGATGCGACCGCGGCGCTTCGGCAGGAACGCTGTGAGCGCACCCACGGCGCGCCCCTATACGCATTTCGTTGCAACAAGTATAGTATTTCTCGCCTCTTTTGTCAATTCCAAGCTTGGGCCGGGCGGTGGCAAATTATGCCCTGCCCCTTGACAGACGGGCCAAAATGGCTCTAAATAATAGGTACTACAAACATGATGCAGGAGAGACGCATGAAACAGGTCGAAGTTTACACCGACGGCGCGTGCAGCGGCAACCCCGGCCCCGGCGGCTGGGGCGCGGTGCTGCGCTACCGCTTTAACGGCAAGGTCTACGAAAAGGAGCTCAGCGGCGGCGACGCCTCCACCACCAACAACCGGATGGAGCTGACGGCCTTCATCGAGGCGCTGCGCCAGCTCAAGGAGCCCTGCGAGGTGCGGCTGTGCTCCGACAGCCAGTACGTCATCAACGGGCTGGAAAAGGGCTGGGCCAGGGGCTGGAAGCGCCGGGGCTGGAAAAAGTCCGACGGCTCCCCTGCCCTGAACCCCGACCTCTGGGAGCAGGCGCTGGAGCAGGAGGCCCGCCACAAGCTCACCTACGTCTGGGTCAAAGGCCACGCAGGCCACCCGGAGAACGAACGCTGCGACCAGCTTGCGGTCGCCCAGAGCCAGGCACATGGCGGGAGACAGGGACGATGAACGATGCTTTTCTGCCCGGGAACGGGTTTGACACCTACGAAGAACAGGACCGGGTCCTGATGGGTCTGAGCGGCAGTGTGCGCAGCGGCGTGGCCGTCCGCATCCTGCAGCAGCAGGGCTTTGCCGTGGCGGCAGCGGTCGTCCGGCTGGCTGACACCCCCGAAGAACACGCCGCCGTGGACGCAGCCAAGGCTCTGGCAAAGAAGCTGGACGTGGAGTGCGTCACCCTCAACGCCGAGGCTCTGGCCGGACAGGATGCCGCAGCCGCCCGTTTCGCGGCCCTGCTCACTGCCGCCGACAAACTGGGCATCCAGTATATTGCCTCCGGCCGCTACGCCCGCATCGAGACAGACGCACAGGGCATGAGCCACCTGTTCGCCCCCGAGAGCGGCGCACCGGACGAGAGCGGAACGCTTGCCGCCCTCCCGCCCGAGATCCTGAGCCGCCTCATCCTGCCGCTGGGCGATTTCGCCCCGGAGGACGTGGCGGAGATGGCAGCAGATTTTAAGCTCTGAAATTTTTCTGTTCCCGGTCAGCGTCCTTGCCCTCTCAGGCGCTGACGCGCCAGCTCTCCCAAAGGGAGAGCCCATAACCTAGCGGGAAAGTCAAAGCCTCTCCCTTTGGGAGAGGTGTCACCGAAGGTGACGGAGAGGGCAAGCCCGTTGATGCAAAAAATCCCCCGTGCAGCTGAACTGCACGGGGGATTCGTTTTATGGATCAGTTCTGGGGATGCACGATGTCGCGCCAGTCGAGGTCGCCGCGCTCAAGGCCGTGGATCAGGACCTCAGCGGTGGCGATGTTGGTGGCCATCGGGATGTTGTGGACATCGCACAGGCGCAGCAGGGTCATCTCATTCGGCTCGCTGGGCTTTGCGTTGATGGGGTCGCGGAAGAACAGCAGCAGATCCACCTCATTGCAGGCGATGCGGGACGCGATCTGCTGGTCGCCGCCCTGTACGCCCGCCAGAAAGCGCTGCACCTGCAGACCGGTGGCTTCGGCGATCATCTTGCCGGTCGTACCGGTTGCCACCAATTTATGCTGGCTCAAAATCCGGCAGTACGCCGTACAGAACTGTACCATCAGCTCTTTTTTGGAGTCATGCGCAATCAGTGCAATCGTCATCGGTCAACCTCTCCTTTTCCCGCGCCCCTGTCTGGGGCAATCATCTTGCACATATCATAGTATCACAGTTTCCGTCTTTTTACAACTGTTTTTCGGGCAAAAGTTCCAATTTTTCATAGATTTCTGCCAAATCCACGCACCATCGCTCAGGCGGCGGGCTGCTCTGCGGGAGCGGTGTCGTCTGCAAGGGCGTCGTTGTTTTCCACAGTCTCCGGCACAGCATCCTGCCCGTCGGCTGTCGTGTCAGCCGTCTCGCCTGCTCCCGTCTCGTCCAGCGTCAGGCTGCCGTCCTTCATGGCGTAGTAGGCGTCGAAGATGTCGGCCACGAGGTTGCCCGCGCGGGCACCGCCGCCGCCGTACTCGATGACGATGCCGAGGGCGATCTCAGCGTCCTCAGCCGGGCCGTAGGCGATCATCATGGTGTTGGTGTAGTGCTTGCGGGTGCTGCCGACGTAGTACGTCTCGCTGCGCTGAGGGGTGCCGGTCTTGCAGGCGATGGTGACGGGGTAGTTCTTCAGGCCCGACACCGTCTCCGACACGCCGATCATACCCTGCCGCACGAGGTCGAAGGTGTCGCCCCGGTCCTCGATGACGTCCATCACCTCGGGCTGGGTCTCCTGCAGGACTTTGCCGGTGTTGGTGTCGAGGATGGCCTTGACGAAGTGGGTGCGGTAGCGCACCCCCCGGTTGGCCAGCGTGCCGGCGTAAGTCGCCAGCTGGACGGGGGTGACGACGGTGTTACCCTGACCGATAGCGGCCTGGACGTCCAGTGAAGCGGTGTAGTTGGAGTCCTTCTTTGTGGTCAGGCGGCCGGTGGCCTCGTTGACCTCCACGCCGGTGCGGGTACCAAGGCCCATCTTGTAGGCGTAGGCATCGTAGACATCGCTGGTGGTGCGGCGGCCCACATCGTAGAAGAAGATGTTGCAGCTCCACTTGATGGCCGTGATGACGTCGATGTTGCCGCTGTGGCCGTGGCGGGTACACTTGGGGCGGTAGTCGTCATAATAGGTATAGACACCGTTGCAGTAGACGGTGGAAGAGCGGTTGATGACGCCGGAATCCAGCGCCGCCACCGCCACCGCAGGCTTGAAGGTGGAGCCGGGGGTGTACAGGCCCTGCAACGCGCGGTTGAGCAGGGGCAGGCCCGGGTCCGAGCTGTACTGGCTGTACTGGGTGGCGAAGAGGTTCTGGTCGTAGCTGGGGTAGTTGGAGGCGGCCAGCACACTGCCGTCCTTGGTGCTGATGACCACCACCGCACCGGCGGCAGCCTTGGCAGAGCTGCTGTTGTTGTAGGTGCTGTTTATCATCTCGATGTTCTTGGCCAGCGCCCTGTCCACCGCCTGCTGGAAGGCGCTGTCGATGGTGAGCTGTACGGTATGGCCCGGCTCCGGCACGGTGGTCATCGCAGTCCCCACGATGACGCCGTCCGAGCTGCGGGTGATGGTCTCAACGCCGTCCTTGCCCCGCAGCTCGTCTTCGTAGACGGCTTCGAGGCCCGACACGCCGATCATGTCGTTCATGTTATAGCCCTTTTCCCGCAGAGGGTAGGTGGTCTGGCCGTTCTCGTCGGTCACCTTCCACTTTTCGGCGGTGATCTTGCCCACACGGCCCAGCACATGGGGGATGATGCCGCCCTCATCGTAGCTGCGGGTGCTGGTCTCCACGATCTCCACACCGGGCATGGTCAGGCTGTTCTCCTTGATGGTCGCCACGGTCACTTCGCTGACATTCTCGGCCATGACGAAGTTGTTGACGTTGGAGAACGCCTGCTGCTGCATCTCGTAGTGGATGCCGCCCAGCACCCTCTGCCAGTGGAAAGGATAGCTTTCCAGCTTGTAGTCCTCCACCAGCTTTTCCATCACGTCATCGGCGGTGGCGTACTGCTGTAAGCCCAGCGAGTCCTTCATGGCCGCGAGAGCCTTCTGGTCGCTGGTGCTGTCAGCCTGCGCAGTAAAGCTGTAGTGGCCCGCCGCGTCCGGCTCACCGATGAGCAGCGAGTCGTTCCATTTTTCGCCGTGGGCTTCCAGCAGCTCCACGATGCGCTGCAGCATAGTGTCAAGGTCTTCGTCCCCCATCAGCAACTTGCTGAGCACCACATTGTAGCTGGTGGTGCTGGCCGCGATGCGGCGTCCGGCGCTGTCCACGATGTCGCCGCGGGCAGCGGTGACGGTAAAGTTATAATCGGTGGTGTTGGTCGCCTGCGCCTTGAAGCTGTCGCTGTTGACGAGCTGCAAAAATATCAGCCGCAGCACATACACGGCGATGAGCACCGAGGCGGCAGCGATGAGCCCAGCCATCCGGCGCACCACGATCTTGTGTTCGTCTTGATTCATCCGTTTTCCTCCCGGCAGGGTCTGGCATCATACCACGCCGTTGTCTATCTTGAATTCCGTGCTGATGCGCTGCACTGCACGGTGGAGCAGCCAGCTCCCCGGGGCCGTCATCAGGGCCGACGGCAGCACGACCCAGAGAAAACGCTCCCCTGCGCCCGCATAGCCCGGCATATAGTAGAAAAACAGCCAGTCCGCCGACAGCACCAGCAGGGCGCAGACCACGGCCAGCAGCACGAAGTTGGAGGGGGTATCCTTCAGATAAAGCTGCACGACCACCGACACGCCGAAGCAGAGGAGCATCAGCTCCAGCGCCAGCATCCCCACGGTGCGGCCGGCGGTGTAGTCCCACATCAGGCCGCACACCGCGCCAAAGATGGCCCCGGCGAACTCGCCCTCTGCGGCAGACACCGCCAGACAGAGCGGCAGCAGCCAGAGCGGCTTCGCTGCCCCGAACTGGAACAGCCCCGGCATGGTCTGCAGCACCGTACACACCACCAGCAGGAGGATATAGCAGCCCCATTTCAGCCTCTGGCTGCGGCTGCGCTTGCGGCGAGATTCCATCTCCGGCCCTCCTCAGTAGTTGGTGATGATGAACACATGGCGCACCGTGCGGGGGTCTGCGCCCGGCCGGATGACGGCCAGCGTCGATTTGCCGCTGGCCTCGGGGGTCAGCTCCTTGATGACGCCCACCAGCACGTCCGGCGGGAACACCCCGCCCAGACCCGTGGTGATGACCTGGTCCCCCTCTCTGCTCAGGGTGCTGCGGGCGAGGTTCGAGAGGATGCACAGGCCGTCGGCGGCGTAGTCGGCGCTGCCGGTGATGATGCCGTTGTCCCGGGTGCGGGATACGACGCCCGCCGCATTGAAGCTGGGGTGCAGGATGGTCATGACCTTGCAGCTGGTGAGGTCGGCTTCCCGCACCACGCCCAGCAGATAGCCCTCGTCGCTGATGACGGCGTCGTTGACGGCCACACCGTCCAGTGTGCCTCTGTCCAGCGTGAAGCCCCAGAAGGAGTCCAGCGGGTCGCGGCCAATGACGAAGGAGGACGTGTAGCTCATCTCAGGGTGCTGCTCCTGGATGTTGGCCAGCGCCTTGTAGGCCTCGTTCTCGGCCTTGAGCTTGTCGTAGTCCACCATCTGGGAGCGCAGAGCGGCGTTTTCCTCGCTGAGCTGCTGGTTTTCTTCCAGAATGGCGTCGATGTTGGCGTAGTTCTCCCACAGGGAGGCCACGCCGCTGCTCACCGCCGCTGCTGCCCGCTGGAACGGGGCTGCGGCCACGCTCAGCAGCTCCTGCGGGGCGGCGGTCAGGCGTCCGTTCGCGCCTGCATAGGCCATGATGCCCACGAGGAAGACCGCGATGGCAATGAGTATCTTAAATTTCCATGTGTCAAAAAAATCCTTCAAGGCGGGTTCCTCCCGAATCTGCAAAAAAGCGCGGACAGCCGTGCCATCCGCGCTCAAAACTCATCTTCTGCGGCGCAGCAGCGCAAAGGTCCTCCCTCAGCGTGCCGCCGCAAATGGCACAGCCGAGGCTTACATATGACCGCCGTCGGTATCCAGAACGTCGTGCAGGACATCCACATGGTCCAGCACAGCACCGGCACCCTTGGCCACGCAGTCCAGCGGGTCCTCAGCCACATGGACATCGATGCCGGTCTCGCTCTCAATGAGCTTGTCAAGGCCGCGCAGCAGTGCGCCGCCGCCGGTCAGGGTGATGCCGTGGTCGATGATGTCGGCGCTCAGCTCGGGCGGGGTGCGCTCCAGAGTCTCCTTGATGGCGCTGGTGATCTTGACCAGGCACTCCAGCAGAGCCTCACGGACATCCTCCGAGTGGACGACGACGTTCTTGGGCAGGCCGTCCACGAGGTTGCGGCCCTTGATCTCGAGGGTCATCTCGGGGTCCATCGGGTAGGCAGAGCCGATCTCGATCTTGATCTGCTCGGCGGTGCGCTCACCGATGAGGAGATTATACTTGCGCTTGATGAAGGCGATGATGGCCTGGTCGAACATATCGCCGGCCATCCGCACGCTGCGGGAGGCCACGATGCCGCCCAGAGAGATGACAGCGATCTCGGCCGTGCCGCCGCCGATGTCCACGATCATGCTGCCGGTGGGCTCGCTGATGGGCAGGCCCGCACCGATGGCAGCGGCCATGGGCTCCTCGATGACCGACACCTGACGGGCGCCGGCCTTCAGAGCGGCCTCACGCACAGCGCGGCGCTCCACCTCGGTGACGCCCGACGGGATGCAGATGACCACGCGGGGGCGGGAGAACATGCTGTTGCCGCAGGCTTTTTTGAGGAAGGTCTCCAGCATATTGGCGGTGATGTCGAAGTCGGCGATGACGCCGTCCTTCAGGGGGCGGACCGCCACGATGCTGCCGGGGGTGCGGCCGATGACGGCCTTTGCCTCAGCGCCCACGCAGCGCACCTCGTCGCTCTTGGTGTCCACGGCCACAACAGAGGGCTCACGCATGATGATGCCCTTGCCCTTCATGTAAACGAGGGTATTGGCAGTACCGAGATCGATACCAACATCCTTTGAAAACAAACTCATATAGTCTTCTCTCCTTACGATTTTCCAGGGTCTATTCCAAAACGCAGAGCCGCCCGCTCAGACCAACGGACAGCTCATCGCAGAATAACACGTTTTTATTATAGCCGCAAGGCGCGCTTTTCTCAAGCATTTCCGTAAACTTTTTCGAGTTTTTTCATTTTTTGCCGCCGGGGCCGCTTTTCTGCGTCCCGCATCAGAATCTGCTCAGCAGACGGGCCGTCCGGCTGACGGGCAGGCCCATGATGGTGTAGTAGTCCCCTTCCAGCCGGTCGAGCCAGAGGGCTGCGCGGCCCTGGATGGCGTAGGCGCCGGCCTTGTCGTAGGGTTCCTTCGTGGCCGTGTAGGCGTCTATCTCCCCCTCCGAAATCGGGAAGAAGGTCACCCTGCAGCTGTCCACGAAGCTCTCGGTGTGTATGCCGTCCGACACGCAGACGCCGGTATGCACCTCGTGGGCCGCGCCGGACAGGGCGCGGAGCATCCGCTTTGCGTCCTCCACGCTGTGGGGCTTGCCGAAGACTTCGCCGCCCACATCCACGACGGTGTCACATCCCAGCACCACCGCGCCGGGATGGTCTTTTGCCACGGCGAGGCATTTGCCCCGGGCCAGCTTTTCCACCAGCTGGGCCGGAGTGGGTGCAGTGACTCCGCTCTCGTCGAAATCGCTGACGCAGATGGTGAAGTCCGTTGTGTATAAGCTCAGAAGCTCCTTCCGGCGCGGACTGCCGGAGGCTAAGATCAGATTCATCTCATTATCCTCTTTTTCATTCTATCCTTGGCCGCAGGGCCCGGCATTTTACAACAGCGCAGGCTTTTTCGTCCTGCGTGGGCCTGCCCGGCATGCCAAGGGCTCCCCTATTAGGGGAGCTGGCTGCGAAGCAGACTGAGAGGTTTATTTCCCCGTCGAGCCGAAGCCGCCCTCGCCGCGGGCGGTCTCATCCAGTGCGTCGGCCTGCACGAATGCCGCCGTGTACACCGGCGCGATGCAGAGCTGGGCCACCCGCTCACCGGGCTGGATGGTATAAGCCTCCGCACCCAGATTGACCATCGGGACCTTCAGCTCACCGCGGTAATCGCTGTCCACGACGCCGACGCCGTTTGCCATGCAGAGGCCGTGCTTGATGGACAGGCCGCTGCGGGCATAGACCAGCGCCACAGCGTGTGCGCCGGGCAGCTCGATGGCAAGGCCGGTAGGCACCAGCACCCGCTGCATGGGCTGGACGGTCAGCGGCTCATCCAGCACGGCGCACAGGTCGGCGGCGGCAGAACCGGGGGTGGCGTAGGCGGGCGTTTTGGCGCGGGAGTCTAACACTTTGTATTTTACAGTGATGGGTTCCATAGTATACCTCTTTTATTTTTTAGCGTCCTTGCCCTCTCCGTCATTGCTTACGCAATGCCACCTCTCCCAAAGGGAGAGGCTTAGCCTTTCCTCTACGCTTTAAGGCTCCCCCTTTGGGGGAGCTGGCGCGAAGCGCCTGAGAGGGCAAGCCGCCTTTCCTTTTTATCAGTTCGTTCCCTTAAAGTACAATCCTCTCGTGAACTCACCCTCAAACGGTGCGTGCTGACGGATGCTGTCGAGGATGGCGGCGGCCTCTTCCCTGCTTTCCAGCGTGAAGTAAGCCACGCCGTAGTCCACGGTCAGTGCGCCGGGCTTGTCGCCCATATAGATGGGGACGGGATTATAAATAGTACGGACACCCAGCCCGCACCGCACCGGGAACTTCTTCGCCTTGCGGTCGGTGAGCAGGCCGGTCTTGTCGCAGTGGGCGCAGTCGTGGATGTTCTGCAGCGGGCAGGCACGGGTGACCATCAGCGGCATATGGCCGTAAGTGATGACGCCGGTCGGCACAGGCTTGCCGTCACGAGTCGGCGCGATGGTGCTGATGTCGCTGTCCTTCACCTCGGGCAGGATGAGCACCGAGCTCAGGCCAAGATCCGCATAATACTGGGCCGCGAGGTCATTGGTGACGTTGAGGCCGAAGCCGCCGGTCATGGGCAGACCGCGGCAGAGCCGCAGGTGGGCGATGTTGCTCACCTCATAGCCCGCAAAGCCCGCGTCCTGCGTAGCCGCGATGCGGCGGGCGGCATCCTCTTCCAGTGCGCCGAACATGACGCGGGGCAGTTCGAGAAGAGTCTTCTCCCGCCACTCGCGGGGGACGCGGTCGGCCTGCGCGATGGGCAGGATGAGGTATTCCACCCCGCCGAGTGCCTGCTCCGGCACCTGCTCCCAGCGCTCGAACCGGGCGCGGAGGGTGCGGTGGGGCGGCAGAGTGCGCAGCGGCAGAGGCGGAAGCTCCACTTCGTTCACCGGCCACGG
>OHST01001054.1_pt1 | contig 11791 bp, 12 predicted proteins | sample 1578841 | NCBI WGS metagenome assembly OHST01 (sample SAMEA3879593, study PRJEB24766) | human gut metagenome | biome: human-associated habitat; feature: feces | place: USA | collected 1985/1987 | reverse complement strand
GACTACCTGATGGAAGCGTCAGATAGTCTTCGGCAGAAAAAAATAAAATTTTTTTGTCCTATACTTGACACATCCACATCTCCTGAGACATACATCATGCTCTCGTATGGCAGAAGCCGGAGTTGATCCAAGAACATTGCAGGATATCATGGGTCATGCTTCTATGAAAATGACGATGGAATTGTATAATCATGTTACAAATGAACGCTTGACAAACGAAATTCAGAAGCTAAATAATAGACGTATTTCGTAATGTAATAAGCTTACACCATTTTTAGATAAAAAATAGCTAGCTTACACCAAAATTAACAGTTCTGTAACAATAAGCTTACACCAATTTGATTCTGAAACGGTCAAAAAGAGCTTTATTACACCAATTTTACACCAAACACATACCAAGATGTAAGAAGATATAAGAAAATACAAAGAGTTATGAAATATGATAGAAATATCTCATAGTGATAAATATCTCCAAAAATCCAGTAAAAACATATAATTTTTATATTTTCAACAAAATTTCACAAAAAAATATAAATACCACTTGTGTTTTTGAATAATATGCACTATAATATAAAACATATTAATTAAAGTTTTTAGTCTAAATTAATATTATATGTGTCTAAGGAGGAAAACAGCATGGTTGAACTGATTGTAGGAAAGAAAGGCAAGGGCAAAACAAAAGTACTGTTAGATAAGGTAAATGGTGCGGTAAAAGAGGCAAATGGAAGTATTGTCTACTTAGACAAGAGCACAAAACATATGTATGAACTCAACAATAAAGTACGTCTTATTGATGTATCCGGATTCCCTATTAAGAATGCAGATGAATTTGTAGGATTTATCTGTGGTATCCTTTCTCAGGATCACGATCTTGAGCAGATTTATCTTGACAGTTTCCTTAAGGTAGCAAAATTGGAAGATAAAGACATTACAGGTACTCTGGGACAGTTAGATGAGATTGGTAAACAATTTAATGTTACTTTTGTAATTAGCGTATCTTTAGACAAAGAAGAGATTCCTGAAGCGCTCCATGGTAAGATCAGTGTAGCTTTATAACCATCTTTTATTATTAATACTAAAAACTACATAACATAAATAAAAAGGATACCTGTTAAGATATTTTCAGCAGATATCCTTTTTATTGCATTTTGTAAGCATACCTGTTATCATGGAAAAACAATAAATATTAGGAGATGAGAGATATATGGAAGAATTATACAGAATAATTGAGCAAAAAATTAAAGATGCAGGATATCCAAGAGCAATTTCCGGTGAAATGGTTTACGGAGATATCTGCGACCAAATTGAAGGAAAAGAAAATGGCTCTTACGTTTTACTTTCCAAGGTTGAAGATGATGTTATTTTTGAATATCATATTACTGTAATGGATGATGAATTCAATCTTGGGTTACTGACAATACGTACTCCGGAAGGCGTATTTGAAACTGATTTTGATAAATAAAAATAGCTTTAACAGTTAGTAAATAGAATTCTGAAAAACATATCATAACCCAAACAGAATCAAGTATGTGACAGATATGTCTTATGTCTGTTATTTAAAGTCTATACAAAACTCCAGACATAAGACATATCTGTCATTTTTCATACTTTATCTTTTTATGTTTTTAATCTTCGCGTAAATGCACCGCTGTGGCCGCCTTACGACGTCTTGCATCATCCATAGCTGCATAATGTTTCTTTGTGGTGTTTACATCTCTGTGACCTAATACATCAGCTACAAGGTAAATATCGCCTGTTTCCTGATACAAAGTAGTACCGTAAGTACTGCGAAGCTTGTGTGGTGTGATTTTTTTTGTGGTCGTAATGGCACCTGCGTATTTTTTTACCAGATTTTCAACAGCCTGGATGCCAATCCTTTTTCGCTGGGTAGAGTAGAAGAGAGCGTGTTCATGCCCTGCTACAGGAACGATATTCTTACGAACTTCCAAGTACTTTTTCAAAGCTTTTTCTACCTCATGTCCAAAATATACAACCATTTCATTTCCACCTTTTCGGGTGACTTTAATCCCATTATTTTTAAAATCAACATCTTCAACATCAAGTCCTACACATTCAGATACACGAATCCCGGTACCAAGCAGGAGAGTAACGATGGCAAGATCACGCTCCTTGGTTTTTTCATAATAAACACGTTTCTGTCCGGTAAGCTCATCGCCGCAGTGCTCTATATGATCCAATAACATGGCAACTTCATCAGCATCAAGACGTATAATATTTTTTTCATGAGTTTTCGGAACATCTACAAGAACAGTTGGGTTCGTCTGGATAAATTCATGTTTATAATAATATGCATAAAAACTTCTCAATGCAGAAATTTTTCTTTTCAGGCCACGTTCACCATTGGTTTCTGTTTTATCACCATTTTTATATACTTTAAGGTATTCCTGATATTCCTCGATATCTATAGCTTTAAGCTGATCCAGAACATCAACGGTAAAGTCTTTCATGGAATAGTCCTTAAAGGCAGGATTTTCATCCAGGAGAAACTGAAAAAAGATTCGGATATCATACGCATAGGAAATTCGTGTTTTGGTAGTAGTAAGCGGATCCATAGCACGAAAATAATCCTTGCAGAAATCAGGCAGTGTTTTCAAAACAGCTCGAAGCTTCAAAATATTTGAAATATCGGTCTGTTCGTGGTAAGTGACTTTCTTGCTATCATTATAATAATCAATATATTTATCCATAAAAAATCTCCTTAAAAAAATTATTTTATAACTTCTTAATGTTAAGAATATTGTTGAGAATATTTAAGACATATAAATCATCAAAGTTGATAATGATTAATAATTGCAGAGAAAATGCCTTTGTCAATAAACGATTACAGCGCAAAGACAGCTGCAGCCTACATCTATATGAAAAACTCGCGTTTGTCGTATAGATGTAGATAACATAAAAACATACTACTTTCGTATGTTTTTATGTTATCTTATTGTTGCCAACCAGTACATCCATTTATTGTTTCCGGATTTATTTTTGCGTGCTAATTGTTTGTATTTATCAAATAATAACTTTTTTCTGCCTTCATGTCAAAAACATTGATTGAATTACTTAGCGTTCAATTTAAATTTTTTCTACAGCAATTTTTTGTCAATAATCTGGTAGTTTGCCCGATGTATATACAAGGCTTTTCCGTCAACCATAAGTTTCGTCATTTTGGGAAGGTCTTCCGGAACTTCCCAGTACACATCATCTCCCGAAAAAGCCGCTATAGGCTGTCCCAACTGGGATTTGATCACTACTATACGTGATTTTCCAAAGTCATTAGTTTTACAGACAATCTGTAATAATGCGATTCAATTCCGGAAGCTCTTTTTTGAGAGCGATCAGTTTCCCATCTTTTAGAAAACAATGTCTGGAATAAGCGGTTGTGCAGATTTCATTTCTGCTCGCATTAAAAAATTCATAATTAAATTCCAGAGAAATTCCATTATACTGCTTAATGCCAACGCGGATTCGGATTTCATCATCGAAGAAAACCTGCTTTCTATATGCAACTGAAATTTCCACAACAGGGGAGATCACTCCCAACTCTTCTACTTTCTTATAGCTGAAACCCATCCGGCTCATATATCCAATCCTGGCCTCTTCCATCCATTTTACATAATTAGAGTGATGGATAATGCCCATCTGGTCTGTTTCATGATATTGCGCTTTTCTGTAATAAGTGTATGTTTTTTCTGAGTCTTCCTTCATATACCATATATCCTTTTTTATATATTTATAAAATGAAAATAACTATACCACTCGCTTGTCTGCGAAACGATGTACTAGAGTGTGTCTGAAGCCGGTTAATTATGACGGTCTCTTCACATAATTTAGAGGATTCTGATTTACCCCATTAACCATAACCCCAAAATGAAGATGAGGACCGGTGCTGTTCCCGGTGCTTCCTACATATCCGATGATATCACCTTTTTTGACCTTATCTCCTACACTCAGATTTGGGTTAAATTTAGACTGGTGCATATATTCTGTGATAAGTCCCTTTCCATCATGATTGATCTTGGTATAATATCCGGCACCGCCTGACGCTGCCGGTGAAAGCATGGCAACAATGGTTCCTGATGCTGCCGCATAAATCGGTGTTCCTGTAGGAGCAGGAATGTCAATTCCTTTATGATTGGTAGAACCGACTCCTCCCGGAGATTCCCTGTTTCCAAAATAACTGCTGATATAGGAATAACCGGAGCTTAAAGGCCACCGGAAAGAAACTCCGTTCTGATAGTCAGGAATAAGAGAACCATCTTCTCCAACATAATGATTATCATCAATCCACTGATTTGTAACCAGAGCACCTGTGGAGGAAGTCAGGTAATACTTCTCTCCATCTACAGTAACCCACCCACTTTCACGTTCGCATGTAGAAGGATTCATATAATATTTCTTTCCGTCTACTGTCAGCCATCCAGAGGCCAGCACCCCATCCGATTTCGCATAATAATGAGCACTGTTTTTTGTGATCCACTTACTGATGGAAAGTTTTCCGTCAGACTCAAAATAATATCTTTTCCCAGATGACGATTTCAGGATAATATCATCGTAACGGATTCCATTCGTTTTCTTAAAATAATACTTGTGTCCGTTGATCGTCTGCCATCCCGTAACCAGTTTACAATCTGATTTCCTGAAATACCGATAATAGGAATCCGGTTTATAGAAGCCTTTGACAAGTTTACCATTTGAAGCTGCATAATAATAAGAACCGTCTGTTTCTTTATACCATCCGCTTCTGACCAGCTGACCGGTATTTCTGTTAAAGGAATACCAGCTTCCCTTTACTTTCAGACGCCCTTTTGCCATAGTGCCATTGGCCTGAAGATAATAGGTGGAATTCCCGCTTTTGCGAAAACAGTTTTTATACATTTTTCCTTTTTCATTAAAGCAGTAATATACATTATTTACTTTATGGAAACCGGATCGTATCACCCCGTCATTCCAGAAATAGTATTTATTCCCTGCAGCTGTAGTTACCCATCCGGTATGCATATACCCTTTTTTTTCATCAAAGAAATACGTTTTTCCATTTACTGTCTGCCAGGTAGTAAGCATTTTACCTTTTTCATTAAAACAGTACTTTTTTCCACTGATGGTCAGAATTCCGGCTTTGGCTGCACCGGTCTTTCCGAAATAGTACTGATTTCCTGCAGCACTTTTGTACCAACCGGTAGCTTTTTTTCCGTTCTTATCGTAATAGTACCAGCTTCCGTTTTTTTTCACAAATCCTGTCTGCTTTTTGGAAGTTGCTGCAGCCTGAACCGGTACAGAGAAACCGGAAAAGATTCCACCCTGCAGAGCCAGTGCCAGAACCAAAAGAAAAGCTGTCAAATATAACTTTTTTTTCTTCATAGTAACTCCTGTGTGTGTGTTTTTTGTAACTGTGAAGGTTTACTTATTTTTCTCTCGTTTATTCTTTAATTCAACATATCTGTTCTTCAGGAAAATCCCTGCTTTTTTGATATATCCCCATATTATGTTTAAAATCCGCAGGAGATATTTCCATATGGTTATGACCAGTCCGGAAAGCGGATTCCATATTTTCATAAAGAAATTATTTTTTCTCGCTTCCAGTTCTTCCGGTGAAACCTTGTGTTTTTCTTCCTTGCAAAGAGGAAGTACTTCACCTGTCTGTTCATCCAGACAGTCAATATTTATATATGTCTCCTCTTCTGCCGGCATTTTTTTGTCATTAAGAGAATGATTGATCAGTCTCCAGATCAGAGCATAAAGTACGGCAAATACAGGAACTCCTGCAATCATTCCCGGAACCCCAAAGAGACCGCCCCCGATCATGATGGCAACAATAACCATAAAACTGGAAAGTCCGGTAGATTCTCCGAGAATTTTCGGACCAAGGATATTTCCATCAAACTGCTGAAGAAGCAGGATAAAAATTGCAAAATACAGACCTTTTATGGGATCTACTACTAAAATAAGCAAAATACATGGAATGGCTCCGATGTAAGGACCAAAAAACGGAATGACATTTGTCATACCGATAATTACACTGATAAGAATTGGATACGGCAAATCCAAAAGCAACATTCCAAAATAACACAAAATTCCAATAATAGCAGAATCCAGAAGTTTTCCGTATATGAAACCACCAAAAGTCTTGTCTGTAAAACGCATAACGCGTATAAGCATATTTGCCCATTTATGAGGCAATATGGCATATACCATCATTTTGCTTTTGGCAACAAATTTCTCTTTGTCTGCAAGTACATACAAAGCTACAATGGCACCGATCAGAAAATTCTTCATAAAGATCAGGATATCAAAAATACCTGCTGAAACATTTTTGAGCATATCCTGCATCTGCGGAAGAATATCGGTAGTAAGATACTCCTGTGCTTTTACAGAATACTGGTTGATCATATCGAGCATTTCAGGATTCAGTTTCCATCCATGCTCAACAAATGAATTGAGCCACTTTTCAATAACTTTTACATAGTACGGAAAACTGTAAATAATGCTCATGATACTTCGGATCAACTGAGGAAGCACCATCATCAGTAATGCGTAAATGATAATCCAGAACAGGAACATGGAAAAAAGAACACATCCCCATCGAATAGCCCGTTTTCCTTTTTTCTGTAACTTAATATTATGCTTTTCCAGCTTCGGATAGATCAGCTTCTGCTCAAAGAGATTGATCAGCGGACTGAGAATATAAGCAAGGATTACACCATAGATAATAGGCGCCATAATTCCCAGAAAAGTTTTGATTCCCACGATCAGGGTTTTCATGTGAAATATGCCATAATAAAACAGCATACTGGCGGCAATTACCAGAAAAGCGGTTACACCCCAGTGTAAATATCGGTTGTCCCAACGAAATTTCATAATGTCCTCCTTTTTAACATGGTATGATTATAGCATATATTTTAACAAATGTCATGAAAATTTAATATATATTAAAAAAAATTATAGCAGTCTTGTTACTGTTCATACACCACTATCCCGAGACATACAAGCCAAAATTCCATTGCCGCAGGCAATCTGGAATGAATTGAAAAGACTGTTATAAATTCATCCAAAAACAGATACTTTACCAAGGATGTGGTAAAGTATCTGTAAAAATATAATCCTATTTATTTTTTATGGAATCAAAAATCTCAATTGCCTGAATGATTGCTTTTGCTGCACCATCAATTCCAAGTTTGCTGCTGTCTACGCAGAGATTGTAGCTTGAAGCAGCACCCCATTTCTTATTGGTGTAGTAATTATAGTAACTGGAACGGCTCTTGTCTGTCTTATTGATCATGTCTTTTGCTTCTTTTGCAGTTTTATTATGTTTCTGTGAAAGACGGTTAATCCTCCAGTCTGTATCTGCATGTACAAATACACTGAAACAGTCTTTATACTCTGACAACGCATAATCTGCACATCTTCCGACCATAACGCATGGACCTTCGGAGGCCAGTTTCTTGATTGCGTCAAACTGTGCAAGAAATACTTTGTGGTTCATAGGCATATCTGTAAATCCTGAAGAAGAATAACCAAATGAGTAGGTATCCATAACCAGAGAATATAAAAAGCTGTTAGTTGGTCTTTCATCATGATTCTCAAAAAGTTCTTTGCAGATACCGCTTTCATTTGCTGCGTGTTCGAGAAGTTCTTTATCATAACATTTAATACCAAAATATTTGGCAACTTCCTGACCTATCTGTCTTCCTCCACTGCCGTACTCACGACCAATTGTAATAATTGAACTCGTACTATTCATAGTCTGCACTCCCTTCTGTTACATATTCGATAGACATATTATACAGTATTTCCAAAAAAATGCAAACTACTTTCGTAATTTTTCTAATAATTTAACGAAATATTCAGGTAAAGGAGCTGTAAACTCCATATATTCGCCCGTTGATGGATGAACAAAGCCAAGAATCATTGCATGAAGCGTCTGTCCCTGCAGATGATAAGGATTCTTACCGGAACCGTACACTTCATCACCCAGAAGTGGATGACCGATACTTGTCATATGCACACGAATCTGATGCGTTCTGCCTGTTTCCAGACGGCATTCCACATAAGTGGCATTTTTGAAACGTTCCAAAACTTTATAATGTGTGACAGCATCCTTGCCGTTTTTATAGTTGACAGCCATCTTTTTGCGGTCAATCGGATGGCGCCCGATGGGACCTTCGATCGTCCCTTCGTCTTCTTTCAGTACTCCTGCTACGATTGCCCGGTATCTACGCCTGATAGAATGCTCTTTTAACTGTTCTGCCAGGTTGCGGTGTGCATTATCATTCTTGCATACAAGAAGTGCACCTGTGGTATCCTTATCGATTCTGTGGACAATACCAGGACGCAGAACACCATTGATCCCCGACAGATTGTCCTTACAGTGAAACATAATAGCATTTACCAATGTTCCGGAAGTATGTCCGGCACTGGGATGAACCACCATCCCCTTTGGTTTATTTACAATAAGTACATCATCATCTTCATAAAGAATATCCAGAGGGATATCTTCCGGAAGTATATCCGGCTCTTTTATGTCAGGAACTGCTACGGAGATTTCATCTCCTTCCTGAACTTTGTAGTTGGCTTTTACAGCAGAACCATTGACAGTTATTTTCTGCTCTTTAAGCAGCTTTTGAATATAAGAACGTGACAGTTCTTCGTTCATTTCAGAAAGATAGCGGTCAATCCGGATACCGGACTGACCGTCAGAAACCTGATAATTAAGAATTTCCATAATACTAATCCTTTTTTATTCTTAAGAAGTCATAATCTTCATCATTTTTGTATCTGAAACACACCAGCATAACAAGTAATATGCCACTGCATACCACATACATATCAGCTATATTAAATACCGGAAAATCAATCAGTGAAAAATAGATAAAATCCACAACATAGCCTCTGCATACTCTGTCAATAAAATTTCCAAGAGCACCGGAAACCATTACCAGTGCAGTTACTGACAGCGGCAGATAATATCTGTTTTTCGGGATTCTGGCATATACATAGATAAATACACCAAAAAACAAAAGGCACAAAATCACAAACACCGGAATTTTACCTTCAAACAATCCAAAGGCCATTCCACGATTTTCGAGATACCGTAATTGAAGAACTCCTGGAATGAGAGAGATATCAGGCTGATCTTTCAGTTGTGCCAGAACAAGAGATTTACTTCCCTGATCCAGGATTGTCAGCAAAAGGATAATAATACAGCCTCTGATCCAGTGCATACATGAAGATACGGAGGAAACAGCTGTCATATCAGAATCTCCCGGATTGCCTGGAGCAGTTCCTCATCTGTGACAGTTTTGTCTATAAAACTTTTACCGATCCCGTCCATAAGGATAAATTTAATATGACCGGCTTCCATTTTTTTGTCTTTTTTTGTTGCTGCCAGGACATCCCCGGCATTCAGTGAATCAACAGAAAGAGGAAGATTATAAGAATGGCACCCTTTTCTGATCTCTTCGTATTCTTCTTCTGTTAATAATCCTCTCTGCATGGAAAGATAAGCGGCAGCGATTAGACCGACTCCAACACACTGTCCATGAAGCAGCTGAAAGTTTTTCATTTTTTCGACTGCATGTCCGACTGTGTGACCAAGATTTAAAAGTGCACGTTCTCCCTGCTCCTTCGGATCACGCTCTACCACACCTGCCTTGATCTCGCAGCATCTGCGGATCATTCTGGAAAGCATACTCAGATCCAATTTACTGATCTCAGGCTGATTCTTACATACAAAACGGAAGAACTCTTCATCGCAGATCAGTCCTGTCTTAAGAATTTCACCCATTCCACAGGTGAATTCCCGATTCGGAAGAGACTGCAGGGTACTCATATTCATATATACAAGTCGGGGCTGATGGAAAGCTCCTACCATGTTTTTGTACTGAAGGAAGTCAACACCTGTTTTACCTCCTACGCTGCTGTCAACCTGTGCCAGAAGCGTAGTAGGGACCTGGATAAAATCAATCCCTCTCAGGTAAGTGGAAGCTCCGAAACCAGTCAGATCACCTACAACACCGCCTCCCAGCGCAACCAGCAGACCTTTTCTGTCCATTTCATTCTCAATCAAAGTTTTATATAATTCCTGTACTGTATTCAGGTTTTTGTTCTTTTCACCAGCTTCAAATACAAAAGAGAATATTTCAAAGGAAATTTCCTGAAGAGCTGATTTAACTGCCTCATGATAAAGAGGTGCAACATGACTGTCTGTCACAATACAGATTTTCCGGTTTTCAAGTCCTTCTTCTCTGATCGCACCGGCAAGATCCTGAAAGTCATTTTTAAAATAAATAGGATAATGGAAATCTCCTTCCCGTTTTACAAGTAACTTCTGTTCTGCCATTTTCCTGTTCTCCTTTTATTACAAAATTTATACATAGCGCATAATACGCACACTGCAGCGTCCTTTTTTTGTCTGGTGAGAAACACCGTCAAAAATGAACCGTCCTTTCCCACGTACAGATATAATGTCACCATCTTTCGGCTCATATCCGTTGCTGGTGATCAGTTTTCCGTTGACAAAAACCTGCCCGCCTTCAATATAAGATACCATACTGCTTCTGGATGTCTTAAAAGCAAGCGAGATCAATGAATCCAGACGTACCGAAGCGCAGGTACCGCTGACAGATTCAAGGACAGGACGTGGAAATTCATCAGAATCCTCCACTTTTGTGATCAGAATATTGGTATGACGGACCCGGCACAGATTTTCAAGAAAGAATTCCGTCATTTTGTTCTGGCAGAAAAACCAGGCAGCTTTTTTCTGAACAACAATATCACCGATCACACTTCTGTCTACTCCAAGATTGAGAAGTGCACCAAGATAATCACGATGAGAAAGCTCTTCAGAGAATTTAAGAGCCTTTGGTTCAATCCTCAGACAGTCGATGGGATATTCCCATGTAAAAGCAAGAGCATCAGGATGAAATGCAACCATCTGACGCTCTGCCCGCTCATAGCCACCGGATAGTTCTGCTGTAGTATACAGTTCCTTCTGCAGACTATGAAAAATATTCTGTTCATTTAAATTTAAAAAATCACTGAATAATACAATTCCTTTCCGGTCCGCCTGTCTGGAAAGATCCAAAAGACGCTTCCGGCATAATTCCTGTTCGTTCATATCATTAATTTAATCCTGGTAAATCAAAAGATTCCATAAGTCCCTGAATATCTCCGGAAATGTCAACACCATTTGGAGTTGCAAGGAAGATGTAATTGGAGATCTTCTGTAGATTTCCATGCATGGCAAAGGTAGCACCGGAAGTAAAATCGATGATCCGCTGTGCAATATCTACACTGAGTCCTTCCATGTTGATTACAACGGTACGTCCATTTAATAAGGTTTCTGTTATTTCAATCTCATCTTCAATGGTAGTTGGCTTGATCACACATACTTCCATTCCCGGCTGTCCCTGACGGCGGTTCCGGTTGATCGGTGTAATTTTACTTTGCTGTTTCTGTCTTTGTTTTTCGGAAATATCAAAAGTTGCTGCGGTCTGCTGCTGTTCCTCTTCTTTTTTGCGTTCTCTGCGGGAAGGTTTTTTTTCTTTTACCTCATAATCCTCTTCTTCATCGTAATCGTAATCTTCGTTATCAAATTCGTAATCATCATCATTTAAACGCATGACATCGAGAAATTTATCAATAATACTCATTTTTTACCACCTTATTTTTGATAATGTCTTTCGCCGAAAATTCCGGTTCCAACACGAACCATGGTTGCACCTTCTTCAATTGCAACCATATAATCTCCGGTCATTCCCATGGACAAAATATCCATACGTAC
>OHST01001051.1_pt1 | contig 11808 bp, 14 predicted proteins | sample 1578841 | NCBI WGS metagenome assembly OHST01 (sample SAMEA3879593, study PRJEB24766) | human gut metagenome | biome: human-associated habitat; feature: feces | place: USA | collected 1985/1987 | reverse complement strand
CGCAGCGGCAGGCAGGTTTAATCTGGCTCAGTTTGCTTATGCGGTTGCGCTGCTTGAACCTAAATCGGAAAATGCCGCACAGGCGGAAATATATAATAATCTGCGCAGCAGGCTGTATGCCTGGGCGCTTGATACGGAAGGGCGCAGGCAGCTTTTAACGGCGCTGGAACTTTTAATTTACAGTTTGCCCAATGCGCCTAAGGAGGACTTTTAATGGATATTATAGCCAGGGCCGAAAATGCCATTAAAGGCATTATGGTTAAAGACAAATTTAATAATAATATACTGCTGTTAAAAACCGGCCATATCCGTAAGTTTTTTACTTCGGTAAACCTTGTGCGCGACCGCGTGGAGGTTTATAAAATGCGCGGGCAGGAGCCTGACAGGCTGCCGCCGGAGCTGGTTGCGGAGGTAAAATTTTTAAAGGTTAAATTAATGTATCTGGCCGGGCGCGAAAAAAATATTGTTGGCGCGTTTGTAGAAAAATCCGGGCTGATAGAAATGATTGACAGCATTGGCGACAGTACGGAAAGATTTGACACTTTTGCCAAATACGTACAGGCGCTGGGGGCATTTCATAAATTTTACGGAGGCAAGGATAAATAATGAAGCAGGCGGTTTTAAAAGGAAAGTTTTTAATAGAGGCTGTTATTACTCTGGTAACGGGGCTGCACATTGGCACCTCCAGCGATTTTACTCCTATCGGCGCGGTAGAAAGCCCCTTTGTGCGCGACCATTTTACCAAAGTTCCCATTATTCCGGGCAGCTCGCTTAAAGGCAAGCTGCGCACTTTGCTGGCTAAAATGCGTTCGCCGGGTTATGTTTTAAATAAAATTGAAGATGACGACGAAATTATCTGCCGTTTGTTCGGTTCTACTTCCAAAAACGGTGTTATAGGCGCACGCCTGCAATTTTATGATGTATTTGTAACGCCGGAAAGCATTGAAAAAATAAGCCGTATGGATACGGATACCTACATGGGCGAAGTAAAATTTGAAAACTCCATTACAAGGCTTACGGCAACGGCAATACCGCGCCAGATTGAAAGGGTGCCGGCAGGTACCGATTTTGCGTTTAAACTTGTGTACAACATCGAAAACGAAAAGGAAATTGAAGAAGAACGCCGCCTGTGCTATGTAGGCATTACGCGCGCCAAAGAAAAACTGTTTTTAAGCAGCACCAAAATGCGCACCATTTACGGCAACACGGTAACTTATCCTCCTTCCCGCTTTTTGCAGGAAATTCCCGCGCGTTTGGTGAAAACCATTAAAAGGCAGGAACGTTTCAGCGCGCTGGAGAACTTTAAACAGGTAAGCGAAAAATACAGCGCAAGGCCGCAGAAGCCTGCGAGCACTTTTAACCCGCACAGCTTTATGCCGCAAAAACCGGCTGCCGCCGCAGGAGGCACGGGCACACGCTTTAACACCGGCGACAGGGTAAGCCACAGCAAATGGGGCGAAGGCATGGTTGTAAGCGTTAAAGACAGCCCGGACGGGCAGGAAGTAAAGGTTGCCTTTGCAGGTGCCGGTGTGCGCAGCCTGCTTACCAAATATGCGGTGCTGAAAAAATTGTAAGTTTTAAGCGGAGGGCATTATGGATTTAGAACGTGCGCAAGCACTGGACGAAGCGCAGAAACTGCGCAGGGAAATACGCCATCACGAATTTTTATATTATGTACTGGATGCGCCGGAGATTACCGACGCTGAATATGACGCTTTAATGCGCCGCCTGCAGGAAATTGAGCGCGCATATCCTGACGATGTGCCGCCCGATTCCCCTACGCGCAGGGTTGGCGGCAAGGTAAGCCCGGAGTTTACCGAAGTGCGCCATATGACGCCGCTGCTTTCTCTGGGCAACGCCTTCAGTGACGAAGAACTTGCTGCGTTTGACGCGCGTGTAAAAAGCGGCCTGCCCGAAGGCAGCGAGGTGGAATATGTTTTTGAACCGAAAATTGACGGCCTTGCCTGCAGCCTGATTTACGAAAACGGCCGCCTGGTACGTGCTGCAACCCGCGGCGACGGCGAAGTTGGTGAAAACGTAACCGCCAATGTACGCACTATCCGTTCCATTCCGCTGACACTGAACGTTAAGGAAGGCGAAGAAGTGCCGGAGCTTTTAGATGTGCGCGGTGAAGTTTACATGCCCCGCCACGCTTTTATGAAGCTGAACGAGCAGCGCAGCGAAGCGGGCGAAAACGAATTTGCCAATCCGCGCAACGCGGCGGCGGGCAGCCTGCGCCAGCTTGACCCCAAAGTAACGGCAAGCCGCCAGCTGAGCTTTTTTGCCTACGGCGTGGGCGCAGGGCATAAGGATAAACATTCTGCCAGTCTTGCCATGCTGCACGATTACGGCTTTAAGGTAAGCGAAGGTTATGCCGTTGTAAAAAATATCAATGAAGCGATTGCCAAAATAAAGGATTTTGCGTCCAAGCGCCAAAGCCTTGCCTATGATACGGACGGCGCGGTAATTAAGGTTAACGCCGTGTACCAGCAAAACATTTTAGGGGCAACCGGCAAAGACCCGCGCTGGGCCATTGCCTTTAAATTTCCGCCGGAGCAGGCAGAAACAAAACTGGAGGACATTATCATTCAGGTTGGGCGCACGGGCGTGCTGACGCCGACGGCGGTGCTGACGCCTGTAAAGCTTTCGGGCAGCACCATCAGCCGTGCAACGCTGCATAACGAGGATTTTATCCGCAGCAAGGATATCCGCATTGGCGACACGGTTGTTATTAATAAAGCCGGCGAAATTATACCGGAAGTGCTGCATGTGGTGAAGGAAAAACGCACCGGCGCGGAACAGGAATTTTTTATGCCCGCCGAATGCCCGGAATGCGGGTGGAAAACGGAACGCCTGAACGGCGAGGCGGCAATACGCTGCACCAATCCGCACTGCCCGGCACTGGGGCGCGAAGGGCTGATTCACTTTGCTTCCAAAGGAGCAATGGATATCGATGGCTGCGGCCCGGCGGTTATCAACCAGCTGCTGGATAACGGGCTTATCAGCGACCCTGCCGACCTGTACCTTTTGGTTAAGCCGCAGCTGACGGCGCTGGAGCGCATGGGCGACAAATCGGCAGACAACCTTTTAAACGCCATTGCCGAAAGCAAAAAGCAGAACCTTGACAGGCTGCTGTTCGCGCTCGGCATCCGCCATGTGGGCGCAAAGGTGGCAAGGCTTTTAGCACTGCACTTTGGCAGCATGGAAAAACTGATGGCGGCAGAAACGGACGAAATTGCCGCAATTGAAGATATTGGCCCGAAGATTGCCGAAAGCGTGGTAACGTATTTTGCTTCGCCGGTGAATATTGATTTGATTGAACGGCTGAAAGAATTAGGGCTTAATATGGAAATGGAAGCGGCGGAGCTTGACACGGCGCACCCGTTTTACGGCAAAACCATGGTGTTTACCGGCACCATGCCAACGCTGGACCGCGCAACGGCGCAGACCATGGCGCAGCAGGTTGGCGCGAAGGTTACGGGCAGCGTAAGCAAAAAAACGGATTACGTTGTTGCCGGTGCGGAAGCAGGCAGCAAGCTGACGAAAGCGCAGCAGCTGGGCGTAACCGTTATCGATGAAGCAGAGTTCCTGCGCCTTTTGGGCGAGCGCGGCGGCGAAGCCGGAAGTGACGCGCGCACCGAGAATGAAGCAGCGAAACCGGGGCAGGGCGAAGAACAGAGTTTGTTTTAAAGCGGTGATATTATGAAGATATATATGGATATTCAAGACGATGTTATAAAAGACGTTAAGTTCAAGACATTCGGTTGCGGTGCGGCTATTGCAACAAGTTCAATGGCAACTGAAATTTTAGCTGTGGCGGCAGTGCTTTTGTACTTTGCAGGCACGGCGCTGGCAGCGGAGAAAGAAGTAAGCAGCATTGACGCTATCGACATGGGCGTTGCCGATACCGGCGAAACGCATTTTACCAACACCGATGCTGAGATTACCGAATGCACGCAGTCCTATAACGTGGCTGTGCTGCCGTATGTGGATGTATCCGGCCTTGAAGGGCGCAGCCGCGAAATGGCGGTGAACGCCGTTAAAGAAGCGCTGGAAACCAAATACCCCGGCAAAAAGAAAAGCGTTACCAAAATCGTAGGCAACAACGCCGTGCAGAAAGCGCTTTTGGCGCATCCGTTTGAAAACGCCGAAGTGCCGACGCTTGAAGAACTTGTTGCCGTGGGCAAAGCCTGCGGTGCGGACAGGGTGCTGTTTATCAGCCTGCTGCCGGTGCGCGAAAAGGAAACGGGCTTTATGGTTATTGTAGGCTCGCAAACCTACAGCGCCGTGGTAACGATGAAATTAAAATGCGTTGATGTTAACGAAGAACGCTTTTTGTTTAACCAGAACGTGGAAAGCATCGGCTCGTCCAGCTCCATCAACTTCTGGAAAATCGGCGAACCGAGCCGTGCCAAAGCCGTTAAACGCGGCGTTGAGGACTGCATGCGCAACTTTTTAACGTCATTTGAATAAACAATCTGCCTCCGTAAAGGTTTTGCGGGGGCATTTTTGCTGTTTAGCGGCATTAAGCATTTATTTTACGCAATTTTATTTAGCTAAGGCTTACCAAAATACTGCACAAGACTGGTACTGTGTGGTATAATAAAACAGGTTATTGATAAAATTCATCATAAATTTTTTAGGAGGCGTACTAATGAAGGTAAGAGTAAAAGATGTTGAACACATCGCCGGGCTTTCCCGTTTAACGATTCCGGAAAGCGAAATGGAAAAATTTACCGAACAGTTTAACCAAATCCTCAATTATGCCGATATTCTGGAAAAGATTGATACGGAAGGCATTGAGCCGACCCCGTATGTACTGCCGATAAGCAACGCATTCCGCGAGGATGTTGTAAAACCGGGCGTATCCCACGAGGACGCGCTGAAAAACGCGCCTGCCGTATACAACGACGGCTTTAAAGTACCGCGCGTAATCGAATAACAGAAGGAGGAACAACTGTGGATTTATATAAATTAACAGCCCACGAACTGCATGACAAGCTGGTTAAAAAAGAAATCAGCTCCGTGGAGCTTACCGAAAACGTATACAGCCGCATTGACGAAGTTGAAGATAAAGTACAGGCTTATGTAACTTTAGATAAAGAAAACGCACTGGCACAGGCTGCCAAGGTTGATGCCAAAATTGCTGCAGGCGAAGAAATCGCTCCGCTGGCAGGCATTCCCGGTGCAATTAAAGACAATATCTGCACCAAAGGCCTTTTAACCACCTGCTCCAGCAAAATGCTGGCCAATGTTGTGCCTATTTATGATGCGCACGTTATCAGCAAACTGCGTGCGGATGACGCCATTTTTACCGGCAAAACCAATATGGACGAATTTGCAATGGGCTCTACCACTGAAAGCTCTTACTTCCATAAAACCTACAATCCGTGGAACCTTGAACGTGTACCGGGCGGTTCTTCCGGCGGCAGTGCCGCTGCTATCGCAGCCGGCGAAGCTATTTGGTCCCTGGGCAGTGATACGGGCGGATCCATCCGTCAGCCTGCTTCCTTTAATGGCTGTGTCGGAATCAAACCGACCTATGGCCGTGTCTCCCGTTATGGCTGCATTGCCTTTGCTTCTTCCCTTGACCAGATTGGGCCCATCACGAAGGATGTGACCGATGCGGCGATTGTCCTCAACACAATCTGCGGCGTAGACGCCCATGATTCGACTAGTGCAAATGTCCCTGTGCCCGACTTCACGAAAGCCTTGAAACAGGACGTAAAGGACATGGTCATCGGCCTCCCGAAGGAGTTTTTTGGCAAGGGGACCGATCCCAAAGTCGCTGAACAGATCAAATTGACGGCGAAAAAATATGAGGAGCTGGGCGCAAAAGTCGTTGAAGTTTCCCTGCCTCATACGGAATATGCCGTCATTACGTACTACATCATCGCACCGGCAGAAGCGTCGGCCAATCTTGGCCGTTTTGACGGTGTTCGTTACGGCTTCCGTGACCTTTCTGCCAAATCGGCCCCGGAAATGATGGCCGCCACCCGTACGGAAGGCTTTGGCGAGGAAGTGCGCCGCCGCATCATGCTTGGGACCTACGTCTTAAGCTCTGGTTATTACGACGCTTACTACAACAAAGCCGTGCAGGTCCGTACCCTCATCCGTCAGGACTACCAGAAGGCCTTTGAGACCTGTGACCTCCTGCTTACCCCGACGAGCCCGGTCGTGGCCTACTCACTCGATGCCAAGATGGATCCCCTGACGGTCTATATGCTTGATGTGACGACCATTCCTGTCAACATGGCCGGCCTGCCCGGTATGTCCATCCCCTGCGGATTTGTGGATGGCATGCCCGTTGGTGCCCAGCTCATCGGCAAACCGCTTGGCGAGGAAACCCTGCTGCGCGCCGCTTACACCTTTGAACAGGCTACGGAATTCCACAAAGCCGTGGCGCCCCTGGGAGGTAAGAAATAATGACTGAATATACTACTGTAATTGGTCTTGAAGTCCATGCCGAACTAAAGACGAAGACCAAAGCTTTCTGCTCCTGCTCCACTGCCTTTGGCAGCGAACCGAACACCCATGTCTGCCCTGTCTGCCTTGGTATGCCTGGCGCCCTGCCGGTCATGAACAAGCAAATGGTTGAATTTGCCCTGCGGTTTGCCCTGGCTGTCAATTGTGATATCCAGCACTACAGCAAGTTTGACCGGAAAAACTATTACTATCCAGATCTTGCCAAAGCCTACCAGATTTCCCAGTTCTATCAGCCTATCGCCTTGGGCGGTCATGTTGATGTCAACGTAAATGGTGAAACCAAGCGCATTGGCATTACGAGAATTCATATGGAAGAAGATGCTGGTAAGCTCGTCCATTCCGGTGCCACCATTTCAACGAGCGACTCTTCCGCCGTTGACTATAACCGTGCCGGTGTGCCCCTTATCGAAATCGTTTCCGAACCGGATATGAGAAGTGCGGCAGAAGCCCGTGCTTATATGGAAAAACTCCGTTCCTACCTGCAGTACACGGAAGTCTGCGATGGAAAAATGGAAGAAGGATCCATGCGCTGCGATGCCAATATCTCCATCATGCCTGTAGGCAGCAAGGAATATGGCACCCGTGCAGAAATCAAGAACCTGAACTCCTTCAAAGCCTTGGAACGGGCCATTGAGTATGAAGTCCAGCGTCAGAAAGAGATACTCGAAGACGGCGGGCACGTCGTCCAGGAAACCCGTACGTGGGATGATGCCCAGGGCATGACCTTTTCCATGCGTTCCAAGGAAGAGGCTCATGACTATCGCTATTTCCTGGAACCGGATCTTGCGCCCATCATCATTGATGACGCGTGGATCGAAAAGGCCAAGAGCGAACTGCCTGAACTCCCTGATGCGAAGAAAGACCGCCTCATGAAGGAAAAAGGCCTCGATGAATACAATGCTGAACTCATTGTATCGGACAAGAAATTTGCCGCTTACTTTGATGAAGCCGCTAAATCAACGGAAGACGCCAAGAGTGTCGCCAACTGGATGCTCGGTGACGTATCGGCTTATCTTAATGCCAATAGCGTGACCATTGGCGAATTCCCCGTTTCCCCGACCCATCTTGGGGAAATGGTCAACCTCATCAATAAAGGCGTCCTTTCGAGCAAGCTTGCCAAGAAAGTCTTTGCGGAAATGCTCAAGACCGACAAAGCTCCGGCTGCCCTTGTTAAGGAACTGGGCCTTGAACAGGTGAGCGACGCTGGCGCTATCCAAGCCATGGTCGACGAAGTCCTTGCTGCCAATCCGCAGTCTGTTGCGGATATCAAAGCGGGTAAGGATAAAGCCATTGGCTTCCTTGTAGGACAGATCATGAAAAAATCCCGCGGCAAAGCCAACCCGGGCATGGTCAACCAGATGATCAAGAAGAGCATTCTCGGCTAAGAAAAATGAAAGGAACGGCATCCCAAGCAATTGGGATGCCGTTTTTGTATTTTTGCGATGGACAGTCTCAAATGTATTGCCTTTTGAGAGGTGAAAAAGACCAAACGCACGGCCCGAAACCGTTACTTCTTCGAAGGGTGGGAATCAAACTTAATTTGGCTTCAAACAAGTTTCTCGGACTTCTGTTATCGCTCCAAAGGCACCCTTCGAACTCCGGGCGAATGGTCCCTCACTACCGTTCGTATGAAAAGGTCGCTGTGCGGTCTCATCCACTGCCAAGACGGGGAAATGGCAATGGAACGACTTATGGCCCTCCTGCGATACGTCATGAATCCATTGCCTTAGAAGAATCTTTTCTAAAGCAATGGGCTCAAGTTCTACATCAATTCGGAGCGGTTCTTGCTTTGAATAAAAATCAACCATGCGTCGTCAGGTATACCCCTACAAAAATCACACTGGCTCCGACAATCTGGAGCGGTCCGATGGGATCTGCAAAAATGAGATACCCGGCAACCATTCCCATGACGGGCGTGAAATTCAAAAAGACGGAACTGACGCTGGGACCGACATTCTTGACGCCAATGTTCCAAAAGACATTGGCGGCAATCCCGCCGAAAAGGGTGATATAAAGATAGGAAAGAAAGGGAACAGGCGGCAAGGGAGAAAGGACAAGGGTGTTTGAAAAAATCCCATAAATAGCGGTTCCGGCTGTCCCGCAGAGACTGCACCAGCCAAGGGCCGTAAGGACGTCCATGTGGCCTGTCAGCTTTCGTGAGGCCAGGCTGTAAAAGGCCCAGGCAAGCTGGGATGCAATACAGAAGACGTCGCCTACATTGAAGCTCATGGTGCGGATTATGTCAAAATTCCCTTTGGTAATGACTGCAAGGACGCCGCTAAAGGAGAGCAGGATGCCCAGCCACTGTTTCTTGGAAAAGGCTTCGTGAAGGATCAGGTAGGCGCAGACCGACGTAATGGCAGGTGTCGTCGCCGTAATCAGGGTGCTGTTTGTCACCGTCGTGAACTGGAGACCGTGGAACTGGAGCACGGAATTGAGCATCTGTCCATTGATTCCCATAAAAACAATCCACGGCCAATCTGTCTTGCGGGGGAGAAGCTTTGCCATGTCCCGACCGAGACGGAAGTATTGGTAAAAGAGGATGACCATGCCGACGACGAGGAACCGGAAGGTCGTAATGGTTACTGGCGTCCAATAAGGGAGCAGCCATTTGAGCGTAATGGGCTGGAATCCCCACAAAAGCCCGATGAGGGACAAGAGGATATATGTTGCCTTCGTGCTGATGATCATCGCCCCCTTTAGTATCATAGATGCATTATATCATAGAAGGCGTCAAAAAAACGGATGGGGCCATTTATCTTTTCGCTAAGCTGGCGGCAGCGTGAATCGGTTCCATTCATTGAAAAACATGAAGAGAAAGCCCAAAATGGCTTGACTTTTCCCTTTTCATATAGTAAATTTATAGGGCTGAAGCTAATTTTAGCACTACCGCCCGGAGAGGTTCCAAAAACTCCGGAAGGAGTACCGTATTCGGCGAGTCTTGGAATGAGGGAGGTGCATCTGAATGTACGCTATTATCCGTACTGGTGGTAAACAGTATCGTGTCAGCGAAGGGGATGTCCTGGAAGTTGAAAAACTGAACGTCCAGGAAGGCGACGAAGTCGTTTTCGATGACGTCCTGACCGTTGTAAGCGATGGGGATGTCAAGGTTGGCAAACCGACTGTAGAAGGCGCTAAAGTCACTGCAAAGGTTGCTGCTCAAGGCAAAGCTGATAAGATCTTTGTTTTCAAATACAAAGCAAAGAGCAACTATCGCAAACGCCAGGGTCATCGTCAGCCCTTCACCCGCGTTGAAATTACTTCTATCGAAGCATAAGCCATGATCAAAGTCGATATTTACGAAGATGATCAAGGAAAGATCAGGGAGTACCGTGTATCCGGTCATGCCGATTCGAATCCCGAGGGATTCGATGAAGTGTGTGCCATGGTTTCCCTCACAACCCAGGTCCCGGTACTTGGGATGGAGCAGGTCCTTTCCCGTACGCTGGATTACAGCGTCGATGAAGAAGACGGATTGCTCTGTGTCAGACTGGTCGATGCGCCCGATGATAAAACCGAAGTCCTCCTGCGGACCATGGTCCTGGGACTGAAGGGCATCCAAAAGGCATATTCCGACTATCTGGCTATCGAGGAACACAGGAGGTGAGTTTAGTGTTCGAATTAATCCTGCAATTACACGCTCATAAAAAAGGTTCTGGTTCCACTCACAACGGTCGTGACTCCAACGCTCAGCGTCTGGGCACGAAAGCTCATGATGGTCAGTTTGTAACGGCTGGTTCCATCATTGTCCGTCAGCGTGGTACCCGTTTCCATATGGGGAAAAACGTTGGGATGGGTAAGGATTACACCATTTTCGCAAAAGTTGACGGTAAAGTCGCTTTTGAAAGATGGGGTAAGGATCGCCGCATCATCAGCATCGTTCCTGTTGAGGCGGAAGCTTAATTCCAAAATAAAAAGACTGCTGCTTAGGCGGCAGTCTTTTTTTATTCTTGGGAATGTTGGGCGCCTGAAGCGGAACACTTGATGAGGGAATACCGATGGCGTCAAAGAAAGGTTCTAGTGTTCCCCATGAAGAAGTGCAGCTGCGGCTTCCTTGTTTCCGGACTTACTGGCACGAGCGTACCAATAACGGGCTTTTGAAAGATTCCTTGCCGTGCCTTCCCCCTTTTCATAGAGGCGTCCCAAGGCAAGCTGACTGGGGGCTGAAACATGGTCGCTGCGGTATGCGGACTGCAGGTAAAGGTCCATGGCTTTTTGTATGTCTTGAGGAACGCCCTTGCCTTTTTCGTAAAGCGTACCCAATAGATAAGTAGCAGTTACATCTCCTCTAAGGGAGGCTGCTTGGTACCAATGGGCGGCTAACTGGGCATCAGGAGCCACACCATATCCATTTTCAAAGCAAAGACCGATATATCGTCCTGCCTTCATGTCGCCTCGGTCAAAGGCAATTTGTAAAATCTTGAGTGCGCTTTCATAATGACCCTCGGTGTATAAGCGGATTCCCTCTTTTAAGAAGAGACGATCTGAAAGGGAATGTGTGGCTGTTTTTTCATAAGCTGGATGAATTATGATTCCTTCCGTTTTCGTCTTAGCCTGAGCTGGAGCAAGAGGCAGTAAGAAAAGGCAGGAAAGCAGAAAGGATCCCGCCATGGCAGCAAATTTCATAGGAATGCCTTCTTTCGTAAATCATTGATTGCGGTCATTATAGCATATAAATCTAGTATGAATCATGAATTTTCGATAAGTTGATTTTACTTTCCACTAATATGACGCGATTCGATGATTTACTAGATATTTATGATATAATACAAAATATAGATATAGAAATAAAAATAATTAGCATTAAATATACTGATTTACTGGGAAAGGGGATGCGGAGTTGATGAAACCTACGTATTGTTCTTGCCGGAGCATACTTGCTTTTTTTGTTTTATTGAGCCTTCAGACGGGAGTCACCCATGCGGAAACCCATACGTACGGTACCATTGCGGGTCCGGATCATGTCAGCGCGACTGATGATGGTGACATCACGGCCGAAGGTATCAATGGCTGGCATTGGAAATGGACAGATCCCGCGACAGGCGAAGTTTATGAAAATACGTACACAGGAGACTTGCTTGTCGGCAACCGCACGGGAACGGATACGGTTGCTATCCAAAAGGGAAAATGTTCCTCGCTTGCCGCTCGTAAGGAGGCGTCGGGCATATATTTTTACTCAGCCCAAAAATCGGGCTGATTTGATGGAGTACGTGAGGCCATTGCTTAAAAAAGATTTTGTGGAAACAATGGCCTTATGGCCTATCGTACGATGGACAGTCCCACGTTTGGGGATAGCTTACGCCTGGGCGTTTCCTTTCCTAC
>OHST01001049.1_pt1 | contig 11829 bp, 9 predicted proteins | sample 1578841 | NCBI WGS metagenome assembly OHST01 (sample SAMEA3879593, study PRJEB24766) | human gut metagenome | biome: human-associated habitat; feature: feces | place: USA | collected 1985/1987 | reverse complement strand
AGATATGGTGTAAAGAAACCAGATCTTGTGGCACCTGGAGTTGGAATTTTGGCAGCAGCACCGGGAGGCGGTGAAAACAGTTTGTCCGGGACGTCAATGGCAACGCCATTTGTCACAGGAGCGGCAGCTCTTTTGATGGAATGGGGGATCATAAGAAAAAATGATCCTTATTTGTATGGAGAGCGGATCAAAGCTTATTTTCATAAAGGTGCAAGGAAAATGAATGGATTTTTGGACTATCCAAACAATGAAATTGGATATGGAAAATTATGCGTGGCAGCTAGTTTGTATAATTAGAAGAACTTACGAAAAAAAATACAAATGATATTTGTAATTTTTGTATCATATTTCCAATTTATATGATAAAATTAATAACACACTGGGAACACGAAAGGGGAAGAGACAATCATGAAAACAGAAAGATTTGATAAGAAACTGTTTAAACAGGAAGTACTCAATAATCTAAAGACTCAGTTCAGAGTTGAGCTTGATAATGCATCCCAGCAGCAGATTTATCAGGCTGTGGCTTATGCCCTGAAAGAGTGGATCATTGAGGACTGGATGGATACTCAGAAGACCTACGAAGAGAAAGACCCAAAGATTTTATATTATATGTCCATGGAATTCCTGATGGGAAGAGCACTTGGAAATAACCTCATTAACATGAGTATGTATGGAGAAGTGAAAGAAGCACTCGATGAATTAGGCGTAGATCTGAATGCCGTTGAAGACCAGGAACCAGACCCAGCACTTGGTAATGGTGGTCTTGGAAGATTAGCAGCATGTTTCCTTGATTCATTGGCAACACTTGGATATGCAGCATATGGATGCGGAATCCGCTATCAATACGGAATGTTCAAACAGAAGATCAAAGACGGATATCAGATAGAAGTACCAGATGAATGGTTAAAGAATGGAAATCCATTTGAATTAAAACGTCCGGAATATGCCAAAGAAGTACGTTTCGGTGGAAATATCCGTACAGAATATGATGAAGCAACTGGAAGAACCAACTTCATTCAGGAGAACTATCAGTCAGTTATGGCAGTCCCATTTGACTATCCGATCGTAGGATATGGAAATCATATCGTTAATACATTAAGGATCTGGGATGCAGAAGCGATCACTGACTTCCAGCTGGATTCTTTTGATAAAGGTGAATATGACAAAGCAGTAGAACAGAAGAACCTTGCAAAGAACATCGTAGAAGTATTATATCCAAACGATAATCACTACGAAGGAAAAGAGCTTCGTTTAAAACAGCAGTATTTCTTTGTATCTGCAAGTTTACAGGCAGCAGTAGCCAAATATAAGAAAAACCACGATGACATTACAAAACTTTACGAGAAGATGACGATCCAGATGAACGATACTCATCCAACAGTATCTGTTGCAGAACTTATGAGAATCTTAATGGATGAAGAAGGTCTTGGATGGGATGAAGCATGGGAAGTTACAACAAAGACTTGTGCATACACAAATCATACGATCATGGCAGAAGCATTAGAGAAATGGCCAATCGACTTATTCTCAAAATTACTTCCTAGAGTATACCAGATCGTAGAAGAAATCGACCGTCGTTTCGTAAACAAGATCCGTGAGATGTATCCAGGAAACGAAGAGAAAGTCAAGAAGATGGCGATCCTTTGGGATGGACAGGTACGTATGGCACATATGGCGATCGCAGCAGGATATTCTGTCAATGGTGTTGCAAAACTTCATACAGAAATCTTAAAGAATCAGGAATTAAAAGATTTCTATCAGATGATGCCAGAGAAATTCAACAACAAGACAAATGGAATCACACAGAGACGTTTCTTAATGCATGGAAACCCATTACTTGCAGATTGGGTAACAAAGAAACTTGGAACAGACACATGGGCAACAGACCTTTCTTTAATGTCAGGACTGAAGAAATATGTGGATGATCCAAAAGCTCAGAAAGAATTTATGGATATCAAACTGCAGAATAAAAAACGTCTTGCAAAATATATCTTAGAACACAATGGCGTAGAAGTTGATCCAACATCCATCTTTGATGTACAGGTAAAACGACTTCATGAATACAAACGTCAGCTGATGAATATTTTACATGTGATGTATCTGTATAATCAGTTAAAGAAGAATCCAAATATGAAGTTCTATCCAAGAACATTTATTTTTGGTGCGAAGGCAGCAGCTGGATACCTTCGTGCAAAACAGACGATCAAACTGATCAACTCTGTAGCTGATAAAGTAAATAATGATGCGTCCATCAAAGGTAAGTTAAAGGTTGTATTTATTGAAGATTATCGTGTATCCAATGCAGAATGGATCTTTGCGGCAGCAGATGTCAGCGAACAGATTTCAACAGCATCCAAAGAAGCATCAGGAACAGGTAACATGAAGTTCATGTTAAATGGTGCACCAACACTTGGAACAATGGATGGAGCGAATGTAGAGATCGTTGATGAAGTTGGAGCTGAGAATGCATTTATCTTCGGTATGAGCTCAGAAGAAGTTATCAATTATGAGAATAACGGTGGATATCATCCATATGAGATTTACCAGAAAGATAAAGACATCCATGAAGTCTTAGATCAGTTGGTAGATGGAACATATGCAAATGGTGATCCAGAACTTTACAAAGATCTGTACCAGAGTCTGTTATTTGGTGATACAGGAAGCCAGGCAGATATGTACTTCATCTTAAAAGACTTCCGTTCATATGCAGAAGCTCAGAAGAAAGTAGAAGAAGCATATAGAGATACAAAAGGATGGGCTAAGATGGCGATGACCAACACAGCAGGATGTGGCAAGTTCTCATCTGACCGTACAATTCAGGAATATGTTGATGATATCTGGCACTTAGATAAGATCAGATAGTCTTATATAGAGTATTGAAATATAGTATTGAATATGATAAGTTAAGAGGAAGAGTTCCCAAAGGAGGGATTCTTCCTTTATTCATGTAAAAACAGATGATAAAATATTTCAAAAAAATTGCAAAAATATTAAGAATGTGTTAAAATTCGAATGTAAAAAGAAATATCAAGAATAAAGATGAAAAACAAAGAAAGGGAGTAACAAATGAGGAACATTATAAGGAAACTTGCAGTGTGCTTTCTGGCATGGATATTGGTCTGCACAACAGTTGTAACTGGGCATGGAATGCATACGGCAAAAGCAGCACAGACATTTAAGATTCATTTTATTGATGTCGGATGTGCAGATGCTGCATTATTACAGTATGGAGAAGGAACAGAAGCAAAGTATGCATTGATCGATACAGGAGCAAACCAGTATCATAATACAAAGGATACGACGATTGACACAACAAAGACACCAGTCTATGAATATTTAAATAAGATGGGAGTAAAACATCTGGAATTTATACTTCTGACACATCCTCATCAGGATCATATTGGAGGTATGGAGAAGATTCTTTCTGATACAACGATTAAGATCGATAAGATTTATGGGAATGATCTGAATATTCAGTACTTGAAAAGCAGCGAGGATAAGAGTAAGCAGTCTTCAGATGAAACAAATTGGACAGAATTTGATACCAAAATATACAAGAATTTTAAAGCAGCTTTAGAAGCAAGAAATAAACTTGCTGAAGAAGCAGAAGACAAAACAGAGAAAGAAAATCTAAAAGTAGATTATGTAGTGCCAACTGCAGGAGAAACAATTAGTCTTGGAGAAGCAAAAATGACATTCTATGGTCCATTAGAGAATGATTATCAATATGGTAGAAAGGTTGATTTGAATACAAGACAGGAAAATAAATATTCTATCGTTACAAAGATCGTTTACGGAAGCAACTCTTTCTTAATGACCGGAGATGCCCAGAAAGAAACGATCGAGAAGATCATCGCGAAGGGATATGATCTGACAGCACAGGTGCTCAAGGAGCCACATCATGGATTTCAGGATGTCACAGAAGAAGAGTTAGCCAATGGCTACCAGTATTCTGATCATAAAACAGTGATCGATGCATCACAGGCTAGTATTGCGATCATCAGTAATGGATACATGAATACAGGTGGTGTTCCATATACAAAAGTCTTAAGAGACTTATCAAAATTAGACGTTTATGAGACAGGAGATCGTGGAACGATCATTGTAACATCCGATGGCTCACAGTTATCTATCCAGACAGAGAAAGGAGATAACCAGCCAAGTGTCAAAGGAAAGGAAAGTGATGATGAAACATCATCGCCAGTGATGAAATCCATGAATATCACAGCAAATACAACAAAGCCTTTGACAGCAACAAGTGTGGATGCTGCGAATACCTATGATCGATACGAAAAGAAGAATATCACAGTAAGATTTTCAGGAGTAGCTCAAGGATTTACAAAATTGACAAGCATTGAATATAAGTTTGTGCCAAAAGGTGTGAATAATAAAACCATAGCATATAAGACAGGAAGTTCCTATACAGTCAAAAATGGAAATTGTGGAAGGTTTTATGTAAGATATAATACACCATTAGGATCAACAGAGATCAAACTTCCAGGCTTTACAGTTGATACGAAAGCACCAACCAGTGTGAAGATCAAAGCGAATAAGTCAGGAATCAAAACACTGTCAACATCTGCAAAGAATACTTACAGTAAACGGATCAAGAAATCTGTCAAATTTACATTTAGTGCTAATTATGGAACCAGTGGAAAATCCATGACACAGTATAAATTTGTACCAAGAGGGAAAAAAGCTTCCAAGTACAAATGGAAAACAGCAAATAGTGTAACTTATAAGACAAGAAATAAAAAAGTTCGTTTATATGTAAGATATATTGATAAATCTGGAAATATCACAACAAAGAAGACAAACGGATTTTACGTAACTAAGAAATAACAAAGAAAACGCTAGGATAGAAGTATGAAATATTTTACAAAGAAGATCATAGCGGTACTGCTGACAGTGATGCTTACAGGCATCACTGTTTTGCACGTATCGGGAGGTCAAACGATCAAAGTTAATGCAGCACAGACATTTAAGGTTCATTTTATCGATGTGGGGGCCGCTGATGGAGCTTTGCTTCAATATGGAGAAGGAGAAAACGCGAAGTATGCCCTGATTGATTCTGGGGCTTATTCTTATGAGACGACAGATCACGATACGATCGATGTATCAGACCGTGTGCATCAGTATTTGCTGGATCATGGAGTAAAGCATCTGGAATTTGTTGTTCTAACTCATCCACACGGAGATCATATCGGTGGAATGAAGAAGATACTAGAAGATAAGAATATTACGATCGATACGATTTATGGGAATCCATTGGAGTTTGAATATCTGGAAAGCAGCGAAGATAAAGAAAAGCAAACAGAAGAAACAGTCCGATGGACAGCATTTGATACACAGACGTATCAGACATTCAAGAAGAAACTAGAGAAGAGGAATTCATACAAAGATGCATCATTGCATATCCAGTATGTTGTGCCACAGGCCGGAACATCCGTAAAATTAGGCGAAGCGGTAATGACCTTTTATGGTCCGTTAGATAATACCTATAGATATGGAAGAGCACAGGATGCCCCCAATTTAAATACAAGACAGGTAAATAAATATTCGATAGTGACGAGGATTGTTTATGGCAGTAATTCATTTTTAATGACAGGCGATGCACAGCAGGAAACGATCAAAAAGATTGTAGCCAGAGGTTACGATTTAAGTGCACAGGTATTAAAGCAGCCACATCATGGATATCAGGATGTTCGTTTGCAGGATAAACCGAAAGGTCGTTATGTATACGATTCGGATCATAAGTATCTGATCGATCGAACAGGTGCAAGTATTGCGATCATCAGTAATGGATATAAAAATGTAAATCAGACACCAGAGAGCAATGTACTTCGTGATCTGTCAGGAATGGATGTTTATCAGACATCAGATAAAGGAACGATCGTAGTATCGTCCGATGGTAAGAATCTAAGTGTGTCAGCACAAAAAGGTGGTAATGTACCAAGTCATGCGGGATATGTAGTGAAACAGAAGCGTACCCCTTTGATGCAGAAAGTTACAGTGCAGGCAAATACAAAGAAGAAAATGACACCACTTCGTTCCGATGTCTCAGCAGCATATCAGCATTATGAGAGAAAAAACATCAAGATCAGGATTTCAGCACAGGCAAAAAGCTTCACAAATCTAAAACAGATTCAGTACAAATTTGTGAAAAAAGGAACTTCCAAAGGAAGTGTACCATACAAAACCGGTACGACATTAACGCTCAAAGACGGCATGATAGGCAGGGTCTATGTGAGGTTTGTCACAGATGCAGGGATAGATGAGATGCAGCTTCCAGGAATCGCAGTAGATAAAAAAGCACCAACAAAGACGAAGATCAAGGTTAACAGATCAGGGATCAAGACATTGAAAACGTCAACAAAAACGTCTTACAATAAGAAAATCAAAAAGTCAGCCAAATTTGTATTTTCAGCATCCTATGGAATTAGCGGGAAATCAAAGACACAATATAAGATCGTGCCAAAAGGCAAAAAAGCATCCAAATATCGATGGAAAACAGCGAATAAGATAACCTATAAAAAGAAGAATAAAAAAGTGAGTATCTACGCAAGGTTTATCGATAAATGTGGAAATATCACACAGCGAAAGAGTTCTGGATTCTATATTACAAAATAAGGGAAGAAAGATATAGGAAGGCTTAGCTTGTATGCGAAAAGAGAATTTGTTATACTAAGAGGCAGAAGAATTAAAAATGCAAAGCAGGAGAAAGATTATGAACAGTAAAGGGAAAGGAATCATTACAGCAGTTATAGTTGTCCTGATCGCGCTGGCTGCTTTTTGCGGATTTGGATATATCAGCCAAAGAATGACAGCAAGCGAAGGAATTACATATCTTGATAAGAAAGAATATCAGAAAGCATACGAACAATTTGACCATGCAGCAGGGAAATTCACTCTCATTTTCACAAAGCAAAAGAAAGATGTTTTATTCTACGAAGGAGAGGCTCTTTATCAGATGGGAGAGTATGGGAAAGCCATAGAGATCTATGATGAGCTGATCGATCATGGAGAAAGCAAGGCATATTCTTTGAAAGCATATTGCCTTGCCCAGCAGAAGAAGCTAAACAAAGCAATAGATGTATGTGATCAGGGAATAAAAGAGCATCCAGACGATGGAGAGATCTATTGTACAAAATATGCGGTGTTAGCAAAGCAGGAGAAGTATACACAAGGGCTAAAAGTGATCGAGAGAGCATTAAAACAGAAGGAGCTTGAGAATAAGAAGGAAGTTTTATTCGCTAGGATCAGTGCGTATGAATCCATGTTTGATTTTGATACAGCATATCGTTATGCAAAAGCTTATGTAAAAGCCTATCCAAAGGATGCAAATGGCAAGAAAGAGCTGACATTTTTGGAGACACGATAATTTCGTGACAATTTCATGATAAGAGTTAGGAAGGACGAAAGTCCTTCTTTTTTTGTGCAGAAACAGAAAAGATCAATTGAAAATTGTGCAAAATATACAAAAATAGAAAGCAAAAATCATGACTTTATACAAAAAATAAAATTTTACGAAAAATAAGTTGACGAAATTTAGGTTTATGACTATAATCAAGATACAAAATAAAATTTCACATGAGACAAAAGTAAAAAAATAAATTTCGTGCTAAAGGAGGAAGAGCAATGAAGTTAATTGTATCAGCCCATGGAATGTTGGCAAAAGAGGTTGTGAATTCTGCGGGAATGGTGTTCGGAGCAATTGATGATCTTGACATCGTAACATTTGTTCCAGGTGAGAATGCAGAGACATTAAAAGCCAGATACAAAGAATTGATCGATGGCTATAAGGAAGACGAAGAAATTTTATTCCTTGTAGATTTATTTGGAGGAAGTCCTTATAATGCAGCATTTGAGACCGTGATCGGACAAGATCGAATGGATGTTATTACAGGATTGAGCTTACCAATGCTGATCGATGTTGTAGGAATCAGAACAATGGAAGAAGATATCAAGGCTGGCGAAGTATATGACAAACTTTCAGGAGATTATGTGAAATCATGCAAGAAATTGCTTGGTAATACAAACGAAGATGAAATGGAGGATGATGAACTATGAAAATCAATTTAGTAAGAATCGATGACAGACTGATCCATGGACAGGTCGCAACCGTTTGGTCCAAAGAAGCAAACGCACAGCGAATCATCATTTGCAGTGATGAAGTAGCAAAAGACCAGATCCGTAAAACATTACTTTTACAGGTGGGACCTCCAGGAGTAAAAGTAAGCGTTGTAGACGTAGCAAAAGCAGTTCGTGTTTACAACAATCCAAAATATGAAAAGGACACAGTATTCTTCTTATATACATGTCCACAGGATGTTCTGCGAATGGCAGAAGCAGGGGTTCCGATCAAGAGTGTTAACATCGGAGGAATGGCATTCAAGACAGGAAAGACTCAGATTACAAAAGCAGTATCTGTTGATGAAAGCGATATCGCAGCATTTAAGAAACTGCATGAGATGGGAATTGAATTAGAGATCCGTCCGGTAGCCACAGACAAAAAAGTAGATCTTATGAGCAAGATTGAAGGCATCGAAGGATAAGAGAGATACAAAGGAGGATTTAAAAATGGGAATATCTACAGTTCAAATCGTTTTATTAGTTATTTTTGGATGTATCGCTGGAATGGGAAGCGTGCTTGATTCCTTCCAGACACATCGTCCACTGATCGCATGTACAGTTGTTGGATTGATTTTAGGAGATGTAAAAACAGGTATCTTACTTGGAGGTACACTGGAAATGATCGCTCTTGGATGGATGAACATCGGAGCAGCACAGTCTCCTGACTCAGCATTAGCAAGTATCATTTCTACGATTCTTGTAGTTGTAGGACATCAGTCTGTAGCAAATGGTATCGCGATCGCACTTCCAGTTGCAGTTGCAGGTCAGGTGTTAACAGTATTTGCTCGTACAGTAACAATCTTCTTCCAGCACGCAGCTGACAAATATGCAGAAGATGCAAACTTCAAGATGCTTGATATCTGTCATGTAGCCGCATTGGTTGTACAGGCACTTCGTGTAGCGATCCCTACATTCTTAGTAGCAGCAGTTGTAAGTCCAGAAGGTGTACAGACATTATTAAACAGCATTCCGAAAGTAGTAACTGGTGGATTAACAGTTGCAGGTGGAATGATCGTAGTCGTAGGTTACGCAATGGTATTAAACATGATGGGTGCAAAATACTTAATGCCATTCTTCTTCCTTGGATTCGTAATTGCAGCGTTTACAGAATTTAACTTAGTTGCATTCGGAATCATGGGTGCGGTATTCGCAATCGTATATGTACAGTTAAATCCTAAATTCCAGACACCAGTGGCAGCACCAGTAACAGCAGGTGCAGGTGGCAGCGATGATCTGGATGATGATCTAGACGACGAACTTGACTAAGAAAGAGGAGGAATTTAAAGATGAGTGAAAAGAAATTAACAAAAGGCGATAGATTTAATATGTTCATGAGAACAAACCTTCAGCAGGCATCATTTAACTACGAAAGAATGCATGCATTAGGTATGTGCTTCGACATGGTACCAGCTATTAAAAGATTATATGATACAAAAGAAGAACAAGTAGCAGCATTAAAGAGACATCTGACATTCTTCAACGTAACACCAGCAGCTGTAGGACCAGTCTTAGGTGTAACAGCAGCGATGGAAGAAGCAAAAGCAAATGGAGCAGATATCGATGAAGGAACGATCGGAAGTATCAAGATTGGTTTAATGGGACCTTTCTGTGGAGTTGGTGATCCAATCTTCTGGGGAACATTAAGACCAATCACAGCAGCGATCGGTGCATCCTTAGCATTAACAGGAAGTGCATTAGGACCAGTATTATTCTTCTTAGCATTCAACATCGTACGTATGGCAGCACTTTACTTTGGACTTGAATTCGGATACAAAAAAGGATTAGACTTTGTAAAACATTTAGCAGGAAACATGTTACAGAAAGTCACAGAAGGAGCTTCTATCCTTGGACTGTTCGTCATGGGTGCACTGGTATCTAAATGGACGACGATCAACGTACCACTTGTAGTATCTAGAGTAACAACAAACGGAAAAACAACAGTAACAACAGTACAGAATATCTTAGATCAGTTATTACCAGGATTATTAGCATTAGTTTTAACCTTGGTCGTATCTAAATTATTAAAGAAAAACATCAGTCCGATCGCAATTATCTTTATCTTATTTGCAGTAGGAATTGTTGGATATGGATTAGGAATTTTGGCATAATCTGTTAGGGGGAAAGTTATGAAAACAAAGGCAGTAAGACTTTACGGAGAAATGGATTTAAGACTGGATGAATTTGAACTGCCAGAGATGCAAGATGATGAAATTATGGCAGAGGTTGTAACAGACAGCTTATGTATGTCCAGTTACAAAGCAATCACTCAGGCACAAAAACACAAAAAAGTACCAGATGATATCAGTGAAAATCCGATCATTTTAGGACACGAATTTTGTGGAACGATCAAAAAGGTCGGTAAAAAATGGAAAGATCAGTATCAGGAAGGTGACAAATTTGTCATTCAGCCTAACATTGGAGATATCAGAGGCTATGCTCCAGGATATTCTTTCCATCATATGGGAGGGGATGCCACAACGATCATCTTTTCTGATCAGGTTATGGAAAATGGTTCACTATTAAAATACAACGGAGATTCCTTCTTTGAAGGATCTCTCGTTGAACCATTGTCATGTGTCGTGGGTGCATTTAATGCACAGTATCATATGAAGAAAATGTATTCATATGAACATGTGATGGGAATTAAAGAAGGTGGAGCGATCGCACTTCTCGGTGCAACAGGGCCAATGGGATTTTTAGCGATCGACTTTGCAATCCATGGACCGAAGAAACCAAAGACGCTGGTTGTCACAGGAAGAACACAGAAGAAGATTGATATGGCAGCAAGGTTATACACAGTAGAAGAAGCAAAGAAGAATGGTGTAGATCTTGTATATGTCAATACAAGAGATATAGCAGATGTCAATAAAGAGCTACGTAAATATTCAGAAAAAGGATTTGATGATGTCTTTATCTTTGCACCAAATGAAGAAATGGTAACATACGGAGTTAAAATGTTAGCATTCGATGGATGTTTGAATTTCTTCTCAGGGCCTGCCGATCAAGAATTTTCATCCAGAGTAAATTTCTATAATATTCATTATAATTCTACACATTTTGTGGGAACAAGTGGTGGAAATACGGAAGATATGAAACAATCCATTGAACTGATCGAGAGCAAGACAGTCAATGTTGCAAAGATCGCAACACATATATTAGGGCTTGACCATGCGGTTGAAACAACAAAGGCGTTACCAGAACTTGAAGGAAGTAAAAAAATTGTCTATACGCACAAAAAATTTCCATTAACAGAGGTTGACAAATTCGATGAAAACAGCGATGATGAGTATATCAGAGAATTAAAATCAATCGTAGAACGCAATGGTAATTTATGGAGCGCAGAGGCAGAAAGGTATTTCATACAGAATGCTCCTGAGATTTAGAAGGGAGTAGTATGAGTAGTGATATCTTAGTTAGAGACCAGATTTTTTCAACATATGATAGTTTATATGATGCAGAGAAGAAAGTAGCCGATTATCTGATCAGTCATCCATCTGAAGCGATCGAGATGTCTGTATCAGAACTTGCATCTCACTGTGATGCGAGCCAGGCGACGATCATCCGTTTTTGTAAGAAGATCGGGTGTAAGGGATTTCATCAGTTGAAGATCAAGCTGGCCGGAGAACAACGACAGCAGGAAGAACAGGTGATATCGAACGAGATCGATATCGATCAGATGGACAAATCACTCAA
>OHST01001041.1_pt1 | contig 11923 bp, 14 predicted proteins | sample 1578841 | NCBI WGS metagenome assembly OHST01 (sample SAMEA3879593, study PRJEB24766) | human gut metagenome | biome: human-associated habitat; feature: feces | place: USA | collected 1985/1987 | reverse complement strand
TTCCGGCATGGAACGTAAAAAAGTTATGCTGCTGGTGCTGGGGCTGTTTGCACTTGGCAATATAGCGGGCATGTGTACGGATAATTTTGCCGTGGCGCTTGCTGCTCGCGTGCTGCCTGCTTTTTTGCATCCGGTGTACTGTTCGCTGGCGTTTTCCGTTGCCGGTGCTTCCGTGCCGGAAAAAGACCGGTTAAAAGCTGTTGCCAAAGTTATTGTAGGCGTTTCGGCAGGCATGGTGCTGGGCGTGCCCATAAGCAGCTTTGTAGCGGCCAATTTTTCGCTTGACGCGGCAATGGCAGTATTTGCGGCAGGCAACCTTCTGGCGTTTGCGGCAACGCTTGTTTTTGTGCCGCGTTTGCCGGTACAGGTGCGCGCTTCCTGCAAAGAACAGCTGGTACTGTTAAAACGCCCGGTGCTCTGGCTTTCTATTGCAGGCATTATTTTTATGAACGGCGCCGTTTTTGGCGTATTCGGCTTTTATTCCGGCTATCTTGAGCAGATTACGCACCTTTCGTGGAACAATATCAGCGCGGTGCTGTTTATATACGGCTGTGCCAATATTCTGGGCAATATTATCGGCGGCAGGCTGCTTACCAAAGCGCCCCTGCACACGGCAGCACTGTTTGCCCCGGCACTGGCGGCCGTATATATGGCGGTGTATTTTACGGGCGCTTACGCACCGGCCGTGGTGGCATTAACGCTTGTATGGGGCATTATTGGCGGCATTAATGTAAACATAAACCAATACTGGATTACCTCTGCCGCGCCGGAAGCACCTGATTTTGCCAACGGCCTGTTTTTAACAGCCGCCAACCTCGGTACAACTTTTGGTACCATGCTGTGCGGCGAAATAATAGCTTCTTGGGGAATGGGCAGCATGGTGTTTGGCGGCATAATATTTTTGGTTTTATGTTTTGTATTTGTCTGCGCAAGAATTTATGCAGGCAGGCCTGCCGGAAGCTTACAGCGCGCATAAAAATTTTTACAGAAAAATTATTGAAAATGCTTGACAAAGCAATGATTAATTTGTATAATTATTTTGTTGCTGGAACGGGCTTGACGTTTTAGTAACTGATGTGATCCACTAGCTCAGTCGGTAGAGCACCTGACTTTTAATCAGGGTGTCCCGCGTTCGAGTCGCGGGTGGATCACCATTTTTATTTTATAGCCAAAGCACTGTAATCAGTATTGCAGTGCTTTTTTATTTGCTGCCGCAGGCATAATAATAACCCCCTTCGTTTTAACAGCGGAGGGGGTTTGTACTTGTGTAAGCGGATTCTTTATTCGTACTTGTTTACTGCGATTTATTTTAATTTGCTGTATTCTTCGTCGGTAACGGGCTCCAGCCATTCGTTGCTGCTGCCTTCAGCCGGTACTTCAATGGCAATGTGCGCAAACCAGCTGTCCGGTGCGGCGCCGTGCCAGTGTTTAACTTCGGGCGCAATGTTTACAACGTCGCCGGGTTTAAGTTCCTGCGCGGGTTTGCCCCATTCCTGGTAGTAGCCGCGGCCTGCGGTTACCAGTAAAATCTGCCCGCCTTTGTGATGAATATGCCAGTTGTTGCGGCAGCCGGGTTCAAAGGTTACGTTGGCTGTGCCCACACGTTCTTTGGTCAGCGGGTTTAAATAGCTCTGGCCGATAAAATACTGCTGGTAAGCCACGTTTTTTTCGCCGAGCCCAAAAATGTTTTCTTTTGCAAATTCTTCAGGTATTGTTTGTTCCTGTGCCATAACGGCATTACCTCCCATAATCATAAATGCGCATAATGCTAATAAAAGTTTTTTAGTTTTCATATGCTTTGCTCCTCTTTCGTAAATTTCCGCCTCCGGGCGGATTTTTTTATTTGCGGAACGGGGAAACTTTTTTATTCTGCCGGTACAACGGCGTTAATGGCGCTGATGGCGTTGAGCGTGCGCGGATAGCCGATGTAAGGCAGCGCCACGGTAACGGCGTCAATTAAATCCTGACGGGTGTTGCCAACGCCGAGGTTGCCGTTAACATGTGCTTTGGCCTGCGGGTCGCAGCAGCCGAGCGTGATAATTGCGGTAAAGGTAATCAGCTCGCGCTGTTTTAAATCAAGCACTTTGCGGGTGTAATAATCACCAAAGCAGTTGCCGCTGAGCCAGTTGTTAATGTGCGCCTGGTCGCCTTTGCCGGAATTTGCAAAACCGCGCATACGGTCGCCGAAAATGTCAACCTGCGTTTGTTCGCCTTTGGCAATGCGGTCGGCGTCGGTAGTTGTGCCCTGGTTTTCCAGCGGCAGTTTTACTCCTGCTTCTTCAAAAGCAATCTGCATTTCAATCAGCGCGGCCTTGCTGCGTGCAAAACCAACATAAGGCGTGCACTGGTAAATGGTTTCGCGTATTTCTTCGGGCGTTGCCCCGGCATTTAACGCGCCTTTAACGTGAATACCGATATCTTCCGGAGTGTTGTTGGCAGTTAAAACCACCAGTGTCAGCAGCTCTTTTTGCGCCAAAGGCATTTTTACCTGATTGTTCACATCGCTGTAAATAAATTTCTGCATAATCTCGCCAAGTTCCGGTGCACCTTTAATGCTGCACGGATTTTCCGTACCGTAAAGGGCTTTAACGGTGGCGGAGCTTTCTTCCATTCTGTCCTGTGCCATAGCGGCATTACCTCCTATAAGCATGCAAGCGCAAAGCGCAAGCAAAATTCTGGCTGTTTTTTTCATAATAATCCCTGCCTTTTTAGCCTGCCCTGGGCAGGATTTGTTTTTACGCCTTTATTATAAAAGTTGAAGACGGCTCTAAGTCAAGGGCTGTTGAAAAATGTTCATAAAAATTTCTTATAAATAGCATTAAAAATACAATTTGTTTTAAGTTTACTCTGTTATATATGATAGTAAATAACTAAAAAACATGCTTTTATGCGGTAAGGCATGGCTTTGTAGCAAAAATAAGAAAAGTTTATGAAAAATTTGCGTAACGGCTTGACTGAAAGTAAAGTCAAAACTTTACAATAAAAATACAGTTCCTGAGAGAGGAAGGGCGGCTTATGCTGCTGAGGCAGATTAAATATTTTGTAACCGTAGTGGACACCGGCAGCTTTACAGAAGCAGCCGAAGAATGTTTTATATCGCAGTCGGCAATATCCCAGCAGATATTGTCGCTGGAAAAAGAACTGGGGGTACAGCTTTTGGTGCGCAGCACGCGCCGCTTTACGCTGACTGAACCCGGAAAATACCTGTACAGCCACGGCAAAAAACTGCTTGGCGAAACGGAAAAACTTAAAAACGGCACCATTGCCGCCGCTGCCGGTGCTCGGGGGCAAGCACTTTACGGAAATGTCCGTAGGCAAAAGCCTTGTGGATTACGACAGCATGGTAGTGCTGACGCATTTTAAAGGGCATAGCATGGGCGGCTACGGCGGTTCGCTTAAAAATATCGCCATTGGCTGTGCCGATGCCAAAGTAGGCAAGGCCATGCAGCACAATGCCGATTTTTCCATCCGCGGGGCGCATTTTATGGAGCACATGGCGGAGGCAGGCAAAGCAGTAACGGACTTTTTTGGCAAACGCATTGCCTATATTAACGTGCTTAACAGAATGTCCTTGCGCTGCGACTGCGCCGGGCCTGATGCGGAAGAACCGACCATCGGTGATATCGGCATGGTGGCTTCCACCGATTTACTGGCGATTGACCAGGCGTGCGTGGACATGGTTTATGACAAACCGGGCGGCGACAACAAAGACCTTATTGAGCGCATTGAAAGCCGCGAAGGCCTGCGCCAGTTAAGTTACATGAAAGAACTGAAAATGGGCAACCCAAATTATGAACTTATCAGCATTGATTAAGGCGCTTTGTATAGTATAAGTAAAACGAAGGTTAGCCCGAGATTAAATTTTAAATAAGGCTTGACTTAGAGTTAGCTGCAAGTGTTACTATATATGTAGCAAAGCATAAAACTTATAATAAAGCGGCTGCAAGGAGGAATTATTATGTTTGGTTTAGGCTTACCCGAACTTTTGCTTATTTTGGTTATAGGGCTTATCTTTTTTGGTCCCGGCAAACTGCCGGAAATTGGTTCTGCCCTTGGCAAAAGCATGAAGGAATTTAAGCAGGCTGTAAACAGCACGGAAACTGAAATTAAAAAAGCAGGTGAAATTGCCGAAACCGCGGAAACCAGGGACGCTGCGTCTGCCGGTGCGGAAACTGTACAGGCGGAAGCCAAAAAGTGACGGCGCAAGCTATGGATAATGGCCGTCCGTTAGATAACAATGATGAGGCAATGACCTTAACGGAACATCTGGGCGAACTGCGGCGCAGAATTTTGCACAGCCTGGCGGCACTTGCCGCCGGTACGCTGGTAAGCAGCTTTTATATTGACGAAATTGTGGCAGTGCTGACGGCGCCTGCCACCAATTTGTATTATATGCGCCCAGCGGAAGCGTTTTTTATTTACATAAAAATAGCGCTTGCCTGCGGAGTGCTGCTTGCGGCCCCGGTTTTGTTCTATGAACTGTGGGCGTTTCTGGTGCCAGCTTTAACCGGCAGAGAACGCTCGGCGCTGATGCTGTTTGTGCCTTCGTCGGTGCTTTTGTTCTGGGCGGGTTGTATTTCCGCAGGGGCTGCACTTTTTTACAACCTTTGCAGGCGGCAATATTGCGCCGATGCTTTCGATAGAAAGCTATCTGGACTTTTTCCTGATGCTGGTTGTGCCTTTCGGCTTTATTTTTAACCTGCCCATGGTGCTTATTGTGCTGGCGCAGATGGGTGTGGTAACTTCTGCTTTGCTGAAGCGCGGGCGGCGCTATATGGTAGTTGCTTCGTTTATTTTAGCGGCAATCATTACTCCGACGCCTGATGTGGTAACGCAGACACTTCTGGCAGTGCCGATGATTTTATTATATGAAGGCAGCAGGGTATTTATTAAACTTGTGCTGCGCAAATAATATAAAATAAAAAATCTTCTTCCTTGTTTGGAAGAAGATTTTTTTATGCACCGTTAAAAGTGCAGGTTTAACTTTTTATAGGGGGTTTTACAGGTTCAGGCCTGCCAGCCATTTTTCTGTAGCTGCGGTATCGTCCGGGTAAGCGCGGATGCCCTCAATAACATTTGCGCCTTTAAACCATTTGTTAATGTCGGGTGTGCTGTCGCTGATGGGGCTGCCGCCGCTGGTGCAGAAGGTGATAACGGTTTTGCCGCTGAAGTCATAGCCATCGGCAAAGGTTGCTACTGCCATCGGCGCGGTGTACCACCAGATGGGGTAACCTACAAAAACAACATCGTACTGGGCCATGTTTTCTACTTTGTTTTTCAGCGCAGGGCGGGCGTTGTCGGCTTTTTCCTGCTTTGCAAGTTCCGTTGTTTCGCGGTAAACGGAAGGATACGGGGTAGCGGTTTCGATTTTGAAAATATCGGCGCCGGTTTTGCTCTGGATAAGCTGTGCTACTTTTTCGGTGTTGCCGGTATGGCTGAAGTAAGCTACGAGAATTTTTTTGCTGCCGTCAGCTGCCGGTGCAGCCGTTTCCGTTTTGGCGGCGGGCGCAGGCGTGGATTGTTCCGCTGCTCCGCCGCAGGCGGTTATGCCCAAAGCAAGTACGGCCATCATCAAAGCACAAAGAAATTTTTTCATATTCATCTCTCCTTTAATTTTTTTATTTAAGGCTGAACGGATTGCGGTTTTCCGTCAGCGGTTAAACTTTTACGGCGGCGCTTAAAATACACGCTGCCGCAGAGCCAGGCTGCCAGCGCAAAGCCGCCAAGGCAGGTGCCGCCGCAGCTGCCACAGATACCCGTGCAGCCTCCGGCAGCGCCGCTTGCAGCTGTTCCAAGCGGTATACCGGCACCAACGGCTAAATTTAAAAGTTTATCTTTTGGCGTTGTTAAAACATTCTTTTTCATAATCTGCCGCCTCCTGTTGTAATGGCTTTTACGGGGCAGTTATGCTGGCATACGCCGCATTTTATGCACAGGCTTACGTCATTTTTAATGCTGCCGTTTTTAAGGCTCATGGCACGCATGGGGCAGTTTTTAACGCAAAGGCGGCATTTTACGCATTTTTCGCGGTTAACCTGTATTTTGGAGGCTATGCTCAGTTTGCTGCCGATGATGAAAAACAGGCTCTGCATTGCTCCCTGCGGGCACATAAAACGGCAGTAGCCGCGCCCGCCTTTGGTAAACAGCCCAAACAGCACCAGATATAAAAAGTCTGTTGCGGCAAGCGGCACGGTAAACGAAATGGCCGCACCGAAAAGGACGCTTACAAGGCTGTCGAACAGATAAAAGTTGCAGTAGGCGCAGGGGTAAAAGCCGTACCACAGCGGCAGCAGCATATAGCCAAGCAGCATGCCGAAGCGGATATAAGGCACCGGCACATATTTTTCCCATTCAATCTGCCAGCGTTCCGGCACCAGATGGCTGAGGCTTTCGGCAAAATAACCGGCCACGCACAGCCTGCCGCAGAAAAACGGGCCGAACAGCAGGCACAGCAGCCAGAAAAGCAAAGTTGATACCAGCATTAAATTGTTGAGCTCGAAAAATCCGCCGGTAAAAATTTCTGCCGTGGGTATGCGTGGGCAGAAAGCGTGCGGCAAAAACGCCGGCTGCACGTTTAAAACGTTTTCCAAAAAGCGGCGGTACAGTTCAAACGGGGCGTATAAAATGGCAAAGCCCAGTAAATAGCCTGCTGCCCGCTGCGCCGTAAAAGAAAGGTGTGAAGGTTTGCTGTTGTTCTGCATAATTTTTCCCTGCCTTTAGTTTAACAGTTGAAGTACGCTTTAAGTCAATAGCAAAAGCACCGGCATGATGCTCCCGGTGCTTTTATTATAATGTAGGCAAAGGCAAAAATTCCAATGCTTATCTTTGAGATTGGTTCATGCTTAAAAAGCATTTTGCATGGCTGATGAATTTTTCAGCGGCAGGGCTGCCGGGGGCATAACGCTTCCAGGCAAGCAGCGTGCCGAAGCTGAGTTCAGGTTCCAGCGGGCGGAAGGTAACGCGCGTTCCGTCCAGCGCGTGGACGGGGTTTTCCAGCGTCAGCTGATAAGCAAGGCCGCTTGTTACCATTAAAATGGCGTTGGCGGCAAGGTCAGTGGTAAACACTATGTTTAAATTCCTGAGCTCTCGGCCAATCCAGTTGTTAAGTTCGTTGTTAATGGTGGCGCGGCGGCCGGTAATAAGCGGCAGGCCTGTTAAATCGCGGGCAGTAATGCTCTTTTTTGCGGCCAGCGCACAGTTGGCTGGCATAATTACGCCCCAGCGTTCTTTTACTGGCAGGCGGAGAAAATCATATTTTTCAATGCTTACGGGCTCCAACAGCAGGGCAATGTCAATCAGCCCCTGCTCAAGCTGTTCTTTCAGCCGGTCGGAATTGCCGGTATGCAGGTTGAATTTTACTTTCGGGTAAAGGGCTTTAAAGTCTTTTATAATCTGCGCCAGCAGGTTAACGGAATTTAATTCGCCGCAGCCTATGGAAATAGTGCCTTCCACAAGCGCGTCCTGCTGCAGAAGTTCTTTTTCGGTTTTGTCTACCAGCGATAAAATTTCTTCCGCACGGCGGCGCAGCAGCATGCCTTCGGGCGTCAGCGTAATTTTGCGCTTGCCGCGGATAAACAGCGTTACGCCGGTTTCTTCTTCAAGCTGCACCAGCTGGCGGCTGAGCGTCGGCTGGGTAATGTGCAGCACTTCGGCGGCGCGGGTAATGTTTTCTTCGTGGGCAACGGTTAAAAAATAACGTAAAAGCCTTGTTTCCATGGCGTTCCCTCCTGTAAACCCTGTATATTTATTATAAAATAGCGTAGCCTGTGCCTGCAAGCAAATTATGTTTATCAGGCATGGTAAATCATGAAATACAAGTATTGGACGCAGTTTTAAGGTGAGTTTTATAATTAAAGCAACAAAAAACTAATGCAGGCAGGCGGGTGATGATAATGAATAAAAAACCGGTTAATATAGATGAGCAGCGCACGGAGGCACTGGCTGCATCGTTAAGCAGCACCGGGCTTGATGCCTTCAGCATCAGCCGTTTTTTAAAGCTGCTGGCAGAGGGCGGCTCGGCCGGGCCGATAAAAATTCTGCGCAGGCACCGCCTGGACCTTCTGGAAGAAATACACAGCAAACAAAAATCGCTGGATTTGATAGACTATATTATTTATAAAATCCGTCAGGGAACATTGTAAGGAGGGGCTGAAAATGACTATTAAAGAGATTGCCGCAAGAACCGGCGTATCGGCAGATACATTAAGATATTACGAGCGCATGGGCATTATACCCGCCGTACCGCGCACCAGCGGCGGCGTACGCAATTATGACGAAAATTTTGTGGAGTGGGTTGCTTTCATTCAGACTTTAAAAGGCGCGGGCATGTCGCTGGAGGCCATTGCCGATTATATAAACCTTGCCAAGCTGGGCGAACAGACCTGCCAGCAGCGCAAAAAAATACTGGCGCAGGCGCGTGATGTGCTGCTGCAAAAAATTGAGGCTTTGCAGAATATGGCGCGTCTGGCCGATTATCAGCTGATGAGCTATGATACGGTTTTGCGCCCGCGTACCGACAGCCTTGTAGGGGCTTTTACAAGCGCTTGAAATTTTGCTTGACATGGACTGAACTTCAAGTAGTAGGATATAACTGACAGCAAAATTATGGCTAAAGGAGCGAATGCAAAATGGAAAAAATGACAAGACGCGACTTTTTAAAAGCAGCCGGAACTGCCGCTGTCGGTGTTGCGGCGTATAATCTTGAGGGGGTAAGAAACGTGTTTGCAGCAGGCGAAGGAAGTGTAAAGGTTTCCGCAAACGGCGGCGCAGGCAGCCGTGCCAAAGTATATTTCAGCAAAAACATCAACGCTGATACTCTGATTAAACTTTATGATATGATTAACGAAGGCATTTACGGCAAGGTTGCAATTAAACTGCATACCGGCGAACCGCACGGCCCGAACATTCTGCCGCGCGAAATGGTAAAGGCTTTTCAGGCACATGTGCCCAACAGCAACATTGTTGAAACCAATGCTTTATATGCAGGCGGGCGTGATACTACCGAAAAGCACCGCGCTACTATTGCCCTTAACGGCTGGGATTTCTGCCCGGTTGATATTATGGACGAAGAAGGCACCGTTATGCTGCCGGTACGCGGGGGCAAGCACTTTAAAGAAATTTCTATGGGCGGGCATATAGTTAATTACGATTCCATGATTGTATTAACCCATTTTAAAGGCCACGCCATGGGCGGCTACGGCGGCAGTATGAAGAACATTGCCATTGGCTGCGCCGACGGCAAAATAGGCAAAGCAATGGTACACGGCGTTTACGGCCAGCCGCTGCCGGAAGACTGGAACGCATGGCCTGCCAAAGAAATGCTGATGGAAAACATGGCTGAATCCGCCAAGGCAACCATTGATTATTTCGGCAAGCACATTGTATTTATTAACGTAATGCGCCGCATGTCCGTAGACTGCGACTGCGCAGGCGTTGCAGCAGCAGAGCCGACCATTCCGGATATCGGCATTCTGGCATCTACCGACCTTCTGGCGATTGACCAGGCCAGCATTGACCTTGTTTACGCACAGCCCGAAAAATACCGCCACGATTTGGTTGAGCGCATTGAAAGCCGCCACGGGCTGCATCAGCTTGTTGCCATGCGCGAACTGAAAATGGGCAACCCGCAGTACGAACTTATCAGCATTGACTGATAGCATGAAACACAAAATACCCCAAAGGCATAACGCTTTTGGGGTATTAATGTTTTGGGTGTAATTTTGTTAAACAGCGGTTTCTGCGGCAGGGGTGATGCTGCTTTTTACAGCTGCGGCACGTTCCTGTTCGTTTTTGTATTTATTTACGTTAAGCGCGCGCACGGCGTTTAAAATAGCAATGACGGATACGCCGACATCAGCAAAAACAGCCGCCCACATGGAAGCGTAGCCCAGCGCGCCCAGTGCCAGTACGACAATTTTAATGCCGATTGCGAAGATAATATTCTGGCGCACAATGCCCAGAGTTTTGCGGGCAATTTTAATGGCGGCGGCAATTTTGGAAGGTTCGTCCGTCATCAGTACGATGTCCGCAGCTTCAATGGCGGCGTCGCTGCCCAGCGCGCCCATGGCGATGCCGACGTCGGCGCGTGCCAGCACCGGCGCGTCATTAATGCCGTCGCCCACAAAGGCAAGCTTGCCGCGGTTGCTGCGCTTATGCAGCGCTTCCAGCAGGCGTTCAACATGTTCAACCTTATCCGCAGGCAAAAGCTGCGTAAAGGCGCGGTCCAGCCCCAGGCGTTTGGCAATTTTCTGCCCTACTGCGTCGCTGTCGCCCGTCAGCATAACTGTTTCACGCACACCGCAGGTTTTAAGCATTTTAATGGCGGCGGCAGCGTCGGCTTTTACTTCGTCCTCGATTAAAATATAACCGGCAAATTTACCGTCAACGGCGGTGTAAATAACTGTGCCTGCTTCGGTACAGGGAGTATAGTTAATCTTTTCGCGCTGCATAAGTTTACCGTTGCCGCACAGTACGGTTTGCCCGCCTATAACGGCGCGCACGCCGTGGCCGGCAATTTCTTCTATATTTTTAACCATGCCGTGCTTAATATCCTTGCCGTAAGCGCGCTTAATGGAAAGGGAAATGGGATGGTTGGAATAATCCTCCGCATAAGCGGCAAGCTCCAGCAGCTCTGCTTTAGTCATGCCAACCGGCTTAATGGAAGTAACGGCAAAGGAGCCTTTTGTTAAGGTGCCGGTTTTATCAAAAACAATGGTTTCGGTATCGGCAAGCGCTTCTAAATAGTTGCTGCCCTTAACCAGCACGCCGCATTTGGAAGCGCCGCCAATGCCGCCGAAGAAGCTGAGCGGAATGGATATAACCAGCGCACACGGGCAGCTGATAACGAGAAAGGTCAGCGCGCGGTAAATCCAGCCGGAGAACGGCTCGTTTAAAACATAGGGCGGAATGGTTGCCAGCAGCAGCGCCGCAAAAACAACAATTGGGGTGTAGAATTTGGCAAAACGGGTGATGAAGTTTTCGCTGTGGGCTTTTTTCTCGCTGCTGTTTTCCACCAAATCCAAAATTTTGGCAACGGTGGATTCTCCGAATTCTTTGGTGGTTTTAATTTTTAAAATGCCGGTCTGGTTAATGCAGCCGCTGATAACTTCCATGCCTTCCTCAACCTCGCGCGGCAGTGATTCGCCGGTGAGGGCTGAGGTATCGAGCGCGCTGCGCCCGCTGATGATTTTGCCGTCGATAGGTACGCGTTCGCCCGGTTTAACGGTAATAATTTCCCCTATAGCAACTTCGTCGGGGTCAACCTGCACCAGTTTGCCGTTTCGTTCTACGTTGGCGTAGTCCGGACGGATATCCATCAGCTCACTGATATTTCTGCGGCTTTTCCCGACTGCATAACTTTGGAACAACTCTCCGATCTGATAAAACAACATTACCGCGATTGCCTCGTTATAATCGCCGCTTTTTGAATAGACGGCAAGAGCAAAAGCTCCGATTGTTGCGACTGCCATCAGAAAATTCTCGTCAAACATGCGCCGGTTCAAAATACCTCTGCCTGCCTTTTTCAAAATATCGTATCCTATGACTAAATATACTGCTAAATAAAGTGTGAACCGCAAAATTCCCGTTACAGGTACAAAATTCAATAGAATAACACCAAATGCCGCTGCCATGATCCTCGTCAACATTTTTTTCTGTTTTTTACTCATTACACCTTGCATCCTCCTCGCTATTTAATATACACATATGTTCATTCGTTCATATGTTGTATATAAATCTGCGCCCTTTGCCATCAGCATATCGGGCGCTCCTTTTTCTTTTTAGCCACTTTCATTCAATCTTTGAGAAGTTTCTTAAAATTCAATTTCACAATCCGGCTCTATTTTTTTGCAGGCTTTCAGCACATCTTTCATAACCGACTTCGGCTCTCGCCCATCCTCGAACTGTACAGTCATTTTCTGTGTCA
>OHST01001034.1_pt1 | contig 12000 bp, 9 predicted proteins | sample 1578841 | NCBI WGS metagenome assembly OHST01 (sample SAMEA3879593, study PRJEB24766) | human gut metagenome | biome: human-associated habitat; feature: feces | place: USA | collected 1985/1987 | reverse complement strand
CATGGACGCAGGTTCCATCACCTTGGCGCAGCGCCGCCGGCCGCCCCGATAAGTTTGCCAACGGGTGCCCTCAGCCTGCTGCAAGCCCGCAGCAGCCCTGCGGGCCATATCCAGCAGCCACAGACCAGGGTTGTCCTCCTGGCGGACGGTACGCATCCAGCATCCCTTGCGGCTGCCCAGCAAGAGCACGGTGCTCTCCCCCTGGGGCAGACAGGCAGCTGCCAGCTCTGCCCCCACCACCCGCTGGGCTGCACGGACCTGGGCCAGCGCCTTGTCCAGCGGAGCTTCTCCCGCCTGCCGCCGGGCTGCCAGCGCAGCGATCTTCTGGGCAGCAACCGGGTCCCCGTAGCTCATAGCGCCAAAGTCGAACACCTTGTCCGCCCCGGGCAGGTCCTTGAGACGCTGGCTCACCAGCGCCCCAGCCTGGGCATCGGCGCAGACCAGCAGCCGATGATGCTTTTCCATCGTGTGCACCAAAGCTGCCGCCAGCCCCTCGCCCCCTTTGCCGTAGAATTCACTGGGGAAACAGGCCCGCAGGCTGCCCTCCCCTTTGCGCAGTCCGGCAGGCTTTTTTGCCCGCAGGGCCACCAGTGTTTCCCCGCCCCGGCTGATACACTGGGCACTCAGCCCCCATCTGGGCGGGAATGCCCCCGCTGCCTGCCGCACCGCCAAAACATCGGCGCCAAACAGCCGCAGCACGCAGGAAGGCTGGGTCTTGGTTTCTTCGCTCATCGTTCTCCACCCTCTGCGGCCTTGCCAAGGGTGCAGACGGGGCACAGCGGAAAACAGCCAGCCTGCTGGTCAGCTTGCCCCGCACTTTGAGGGTCCTTTTTACAAAAGGAAGCAAAACGCCCGTTTTCCTGCCTTTGACAGGCCGCTTTTATTCCGCCGGGAGAAAGAAAGCGTTCAGTGCATCCAACGCAGCGGGTTCATGGCTTTGCGCAGCCGGCAAAAGCCGGGCATTGTCCGGCGCTTTTCCCTGCGCCAGGCGCAGAGCCATCACCAAAGCAGCCTGTGCAGCTCTGGCTCGCACCAGCTCCCGCCCAGCACGGGGGACGTACAGCTTTTGCACATAGACCTTGTCCCCCCGGGCAGCGCCCAGGTATACCGTGCCCACGGGGCGCAGGGCATCCCCGCCGGTAGGACCCGCCACGCCTGTGACACTGACCGCCAGTTCTGCACCAGCGGCCCGGGCTGCACCCAACGCCATCTGAGCCGCCACCGGAGCGGACACCACATTATACTGCTGGATCACCGCCGGGTCTACCCCCACCAAAGCTGCCTTTGCTGCCTCGGAATAGGTGACGAAGCCGCTGCCAAATACCTCGCTTGCGCCGGACACGCTGGTAAGCCGCTGAGCGATCAGACCGCCGGTGCAGCTCTCCGCCGTGGCGATGGTAAGCCCCTGCTGACGCAGGGTGCGCACCACCGTTTCTTCCAGACCGGCTACGTCCTCATCATACACCGCGTCCCCCAGCAGATCATAGAACTTTTTGGCGTATGCTCTGCACATTTTTTCGCCCTGTGCTTCTGTTTCGGCCCGGGCGGTGATGCGCACCTCACACTCGCCGGTCTTGCAGTAGATGGCTGCAGTGGGGTTGGCACTTTGCAGCAGGTCCCCCATCTTGTACTCCAGGTCGCTCTCTCCCCCCAGCACCCGCAGAGTCAGGGAGCAGATGGTGCAATTCTGCCTGGCCAGCAAAAGCGGGCGCACCTGTTCCGCCCACATACGGCGCATCTCATGGGGGACCCCGGGCATCAGCACCGCATAGCGGCCCTCCTGTTCAAACCATGCACCGGGGGCCGTACCACAGCGGTTTTCGATCTTCTGCCCATGCACCGGCACCATTGCCTGCTTGCGGTTGTTGGGGGCAGCTTTGCGGCCGGTGCGGGCAAAGTAAGCGGTGATCTTCTCCCACTCTGTCTCATCAAACGTCAGGGTGTCCCCAAAGCAGGCGGCCACCGTCTCCTTGGTCAGGTCGTCTGCCGTGGGGCCCAGTCCGCCGGTGAACACCAAAAGATCACACCGGGATTTTGCCTCCTGCACAAACTGAGCCAGGCGGCCATGGTTGTCCCCAATGGTGCTCTGGCGCTGGACCGTGATACCCAGCTGCGCCAGCTCCTGGCTCAGGTACTGCGCATTGGTATTCAGGATGTTGCCCAGCAAAAGCTCTGTGCCCACGCTGATGATCTCTGCTGTCATGGTTCAGCCCTCAAACTCCACTTCGTCGGTAATGCGGATGCGCAGCCGGTCGGTCTGCTCTGCTGCTTCTGCTTCCAGCTGCGCCAAACCGGGCATCGCAGCCTCCGCTGCTTCGATCTCCGCCAGCTCCGGGCGGATCTTCGGGTGCGGCGGGGTGAAGATGGTGCAGCAGTCCTCATAGGGCAGGATGCTGGTCTCAAAGGTGCCGATGTGGCGTGCCGTCTCGATGATCTCGGTCTTGTCCATGCCGATCAAAGGCCGCAGTACCGGCAGGCTCTGGGCTGCATCGGTGCACTGCAAAGCCTGGACCGTCTGACTGGCCACCTGAGCCAGGCTCTCGCCGGTGATCAGCGCTGCGCAGCCCTGCTTTTGGGCAATGAGGTTTGCAATGCGCATCATGCTGCGGCGCATCAGCACGGTGAACAGCACATCCGGAGCATTGTCCCGGATATACTCCTGGGGCTTTGTGTAGGGCACCACAAACAGATTGGTGCTGCCGGTGTACACGCTAACCAGCTGGGCCAGAGCCTTGACCTTGAGGCGGGCACGCTCAGAGGTGTACGGCGGCGAGGCAAAGTGGATATGATCCAGCGCCAGACCCCGCTTGGCCATCCGGTAGGCTGCCACCGGGCTGTCGATGCCGCCGGAAAGCATATTCAGCGCACGGCCGCTGGTGCCCACCGGCAGACCGCCCTCGCCGGGGACCTTGGGGCCGTGGATGTAGGCGCCAAAGTCCCGGATCTCTACGATGACCTTGAACTGGGGGTTGCGCACATCCACCCGCAGGTAGTTGTGCTTATCCAGCAGGTAGGCGCCCAGCTCCCGCATCAGCTCCGGGCTGGTCATGGGGAAGCTCTTGTCCGCCCGGCGGGCCTCTACCTTGAATGTACGGATGCCCCGCAGGTCATCCCCCAGGTACGCCTCTGCTGTCTGGCAGATGGTGTCAAAATCCTTTTCACAGACCACTGCACGGCTGAGCGCTGCCAGGCCGAACACCTTGCTGACCCGCTCAAAGGCCAGGTCCATATCCAGACCTTCCTCCTCCGGCTCCATATAGAAGGTGGACTGGGTGCAGTAGACCCGGAACTTGCCCACGGTCTTGAGCTGGTAGCGCAGGATCTTCATCAGCGCAGTTTCAAATTGGTTGCGGTTGAGGCCCTTGAGGGACATTTCGCCCTGGTAGCCCAAAATGATCTCTCGCATTGGTTACTCCTTTATGATTCAACGCAGTTTTTGCAGGTTCTTCATGCCGTCCTCGAAACGCTCCAGGAAGGCATCCACATCCTCAGGGGTGTTGTCGGCACAGAAGGACACACGGATGGCGGTGTCAATGGCGCGGGGCGGCAGCCCCATAGCTGCCAGCGTATGGCTGGGCTGTCCCCGCCCGCAGGCACTGGCAGAGGAGACATAGATCTTACGCTCCGCCAAAAAGGCCAGCATCGTCTCGCTTTTGATGCAGTTCTCACTAAAATTCACCACTTCCGGCACAGCAGAGGCGGGACTGTTCAGCACCACTTCCGGGAAATGTGCCAGACCTGCCCGCAGGCGCTGGTTCAGCGCCTGAATGGCAGCGGTGCGGGCGGGCATATTCCCCGCCAGGCGGGCTGCGGCTGCCGCCATGCCCAGGGCATAGGGCAGGTTCTCGGTACCGGGACGGATGCCACGCTCCTGCTCGCCCCCCAGATACGGCGGACGGAACGCCTGCACCAGGCTATCGGACAGATACAGCGCACCGATGCCCTTGGGTGCATGGATCTTATGGCCGCTCACCGACAGCAGGTCGATGTTGGCCAGCTTGATGGGCAGACGCATCCAGGCCTGCACGGCGTCCACATGGACGATGGTGCGGGGATTGGCAGCCTTGACCCCAGCCGCCAGCTTCTCCACCAGGCAGCGGGCGCCGGTCTCGTTATTGACCATCATGCAGGAGACCAAAATGGTAGAGCGGTCCACCTGGTCCAGCATCCGGTCCAGGTCCAGTTCTCCGTCCGGGCGGGGCGGCACCACCACCACCTGGTAGCCCTGCTGGGCCAGCATCTCCAGCGGGCGCTGGACACTGGGATGCTCAAACCCGGACACAAGGATCTTTTTGCCAAAGGTGCGGGTATGCGCCGCCCCCAGCAGCGCCAGGTTATTGCTCTCGCTGCCGCAGGAGGTAAAATACAGCTCCCGGGGGCGGCAGCCCAGGGTACGGGCCACGGCAGCACGGGCAGAGGACAGTGCTTCCTCGCTGCGGGCGCCAGGGCCATACAGACTGGATGGGTTGGCCCAATGTTCCCGCATTGCGCGGTCGATCACATCCGCCACCTCCGGGGCCACGATGGTGGTAGCGGCATTATCCAGATAATGCAGTTCAGGGTCTTGCAGCATAAACGATACACTCCAATTTTTGTACAGCATAGTAAACCAGGATAAGTATAGCACAACCAGGGCAAACCTGCAAAGCAGCTTGGCGCAGGAGACTCTATTTTTTTGGAAAAAGCCTGTCAAGACCCTTTTAGGGGAGAACGCTCGCTGCCTTTTGCCAAAATTCCCCCGCCTATAAGCCTGCGGACAGAAGAGGGCTTTTCAATCCCCCAAAAAACGTGTACACTAAAGCAAATGATGTGAAAAGGCAGGGAGCGCAATGCAAAAGAACATTCTTGTAGTGGACGATGACCCCACCATCGGCGACCTGATCCAGGAGGTATTGGAGCAGGCCGGTTATGGCGTGCAGCGTGCCTATTCCGGCACCGAAGCGCTGCTGGTGCTGGAACACCGCCGCCCGGATCTGGTGCTGCTGGATCTTATGCTGCCCGGGCTGTCCGGGGAAGCGCTGCTGCCCCGGCTGGAAGGGCTGCCGGTGATCGTGGTCAGCGCAAAGGCTGCTGTGAACGACAAAGTCAACTTGCTGCTGGGCGGTGCAGCAGACTACCTGACAAAACCATTCGATACCCAGGAGCTGCTGGCTCGCATAACCGTACAGCTGCGCCGCACCACCCAGCCCTTGGGTGCGATATACAGCCATGGTCCTTTGCGGCTGGACAGCGCATCCCACGATGTTACGGCGGATGGCCGGCCAGTCGCTCTGACCAAAACGGAATACGCCCTTCTGAAACTGCTGATGCAGCACCCCGGTCAGGTACTGGCCAAATCCGTGATCCTGGATCGCATTGCCGCCGATACGCCGGACTGCACCGAAACCACCCTTAAAACACATATCAGCCATCTGCGCACAAAGCTGCGTGCCATCACCGGGAAAGATTGGGTGGATGCAGTCTGGGGCATCGGTTTCAAGCTGGCAGACCCCTGATCTATACCAAAACTCAACGATCGTCTCCACCGGCAGCTCCACCCTTTTGGAGTATACTGGCCTCATTCCAAAACAAGGAGGCAAAAATAATGGAAAACGTGATCCAGACCCAAGACCTGGGCAAGCGCTATCTCCGCTGCACCGCCCTGCGGGGGTTGACGATGCAGATCCCCAAAGGCTCTATCTATGGTCTGGTGGGCAAAAACGGAGCGGGCAAGACCACCCTGATCCGTATTCTGACGGGGCTGCAGCAGCCCACCAGCGGACAGTACAGCTTGTACGGTGTCCCCCACACGGACCCGGATATCCTGCGGTGCCGGCGGCGGATGGGGGCAGTCGTGGAGACCCCCTCCCTCTATCTGAACATGACCGCCCAGGAAAATCTGCGGCTGCAATACCGGGTCCTGGGCCTGCCCAGCGAGGACAGCATCCCCCAGCTGCTGGAGCTGGTGGGCCTGGGACGCACCGGCAGTAAAAAGGTCCGAAATTTCTCCCTTGGGATGCGCCAGCGGCTGGGCATTGCCGTGGCTCTGGCGGGCAGTCCGGATCTTCTGCTTTTGGACGAACCCGCCAACGGCCTGGACCCCCAGGGCATCATCGAGCTGCGGGAGCTGATCTTAAAGCTCAATCGGGAACAAGGCATCACGGTGCTGATCTCCAGCCATCTTTTGGATGAGCTGGCCCGCCTGGCAAGCTGGTACGGCTTTATGGACGGCGGGCGCATCCTGCGCCAGATGAGCGCCCAGGAGCTGGAGGCCGCCTGCCGCAAATCCACCCAGATCACGGTGTCTGATCCGCAGATCTTGGCTCAGGTGCTGGATACGATGGGGCTGGAGTATACCCTGCTGGAAGGGAACAGCGCCCGGCTGTATGGCACAGTAGAGGTCACCCCCTTGGTCTGTGCCCTTGCCGAAGCAGGATGCCGGGTCCGCACCATGACCCAGCAGGACGAGAGTCTGGAGAGCTTTTATATGAATCTGGTAGGAGGCAGCACCCATGGTTAACCTGTTTCATGCCGGAATGGGCCGTCTTTGGAAGGACAAGATCCTGTGGGCCTGCACCGGTGCTTACTTTGTATTTTCCGCTTACTATATGTGGAGCACCCATCGGGACCTGCTCGCATCCGGCGAGAGCTGGCCCCTGGACAACTTATTTTTTGCTTCTCTTCCCTACTATGCTGTTGCCTGTGCGGTATTCGTCTCCCTGTTTGTGGGCACCGAATACGCCGACGGCACCTTGCGCAACAAGATCATCGTGGGGCACGCCCGGTGGGAGGTCTATCTCTCCACCTATCTGGTATGCCTGGTCGGGGATCTGGTGATCCTGTCCGGGTGGCTTGCCGGAGAGCTGACCGGCATCTTCTATTTTGGCTTCTGGCAGGCTCCGGCGCACCAACTGATCCTGACAGCAGGCTGTCTTGTGCTGATGTCCGCCGCCCTTACCGGACTGCTGGTATTATTCAGCCTTTCTTTTACGAACCGGGATGTCACCGCAGTGGGAGCCGTGCTGTTGGCCACCGCCCTGCTGATGACAGCCTCTCTGTTGTACAACCGTCTCAGCGAGCCGGAGATCAACAGCGCTTCCGTGGTCGTCCATGAAAACGGTCAGATGGAGCAGCTGCCCCCCGCCCCCAACCCTTATTATCTGGACGGATGGCAGCGGGAGGCTGCCCTGTGGTTCCTGGATGTCTTTCCCACTGGGCAGACCCTGTACCTGGCAGCGGATGGCGCACTGCCTCATCCAGCCCGGTCGGCCGCCGCTTCGGTGGCTTTGGTGACCCTGTCCGGCTTGACCGGGGCAGCGATATTTGTAAAAAAAGACCTGAAATAACAGCGGAGGCAGTCAGATGGAGAACGGAGTCTGGTATCTTGTGGCAGTGCTGAGCCTTGCAGCTGCAGTGCTGCTGGTACGCTGGCTGGTGCTGCGCCACGCCCTGCGGGAGCTGACCCGGCAGCTGGAAGAACATCTGACCCAGGACACAAATACCCTCCTCACCATCCCCACTGCCGACCCGTCTGCCCGGCAGCTGACGGCTGCACTGAACCGGCAGCTGGCGGCGCTGTGCACAGAGCGCCGCCGCCTGCAATATGGAGATGCCGAGCTGAAAGCTGCCATCACCGGACTTTCCCACGATCTGCGCACCCCGCTCACTGCCCTGCGGGGCTATCTGGGTCTGCTGGCTGCCCAGCCTTTGTCCGACCCCGCCCGGCGATATGTCTCCATCTTACAGGAACGCACTGATGCCATGACCCAGCTGACCGAAGAGCTGTTCCGGTACTCGGTGGCCACCACCGCCGATGCCCCGCTGCATCTGGAGCCGGTCTGCCTGAACGATGCTCTGGCCGAAAGTCTGGCCGCCCACTATGAGATACTGACCGCCCGGAACATCCAGCCCCAGATCGAACTTCCCCCCTGTCCGGTAAATCGCCTGCTGGATAAAGCCGCCCTGGGGCGCATTCTGGACAACCTGTTGAACAATGCGGTAAAGTATGCCCAGGGGGCGTTGGATGTTACCCTGACAGCAGAGGGGTGCCTGCGCTTTACCAACGCCGCACCAGGATTAGACGCTGTGGACGCCCAGCAGCTGTTCCACCGCTTTTATACCGTGCAAAATGCCCACCGCTCCACCGGGCTGGGACTTGCCATTGCCAAGACCCTGACCCAGCAGATGGGCGGGCGCATCACCGCCCAAGTGCAGGACGGTCAGCTAACGGTGGAAGTGGAATTTAGATGAGATAAAACGAACAAAGGCGCAGCCAATGGCTGCGCCTTTGTTCTATAAAAGATTCCTCCCAAAACGCTCAGAACAGGCCGCTGATCCGGCCCTCGTCGTCCACGTCGATACCAACGGCGGCGGGGCGCTTGGGCAGACCGGGCATGGTCATGATACTACCGCAAATGACCACGACGAACCCGGCGCCTGCGGACAGCCGGACCTCCCGCACCTCCATCGTAAAGCCGGTGGGGGCTGCCAGGAGCTTGGCATTGTCGCTGAAGCTGTACTGGGTTTTGGCAATGCATACGGGCAGATCTCCGTACCCCATCTCGGTCAGTTCTGCCAGGGTCTTGGAGGCTGCCGCGCTGAAGTTGACCCCATCGGCCCGGTAGATCTTGGTAGCAACTGCCTCGATCTTCTGTTTCAGGGGCATATCCAGCGGGTAGGTGTACTGGATGGGACGATCCTCCAGAATCTGGAGCACCTGCTGTGCCAGGGCCTTGCCGCCCTCGCCGCCCTTTGCGAACACCTCGCTCAGAACGCAGGCTACGCCCTGCTGGGCACAAACCTGCTCCACGATGGCCTGCTCCTCCGGGGTATCGGTGGGGAAGGCATTGATGGCCACCACCACCGGCAGACCAAAGCCGTTTTTCAGGTTGTCGATGTGGCGCACCAGGTTGGCGGCACCGGCCCGCACAGCCTCCGGGTTCGGGGTATTCAGGTCTGCCTTGGCCACACCGCCGTGGCTCTTGAGGGCACGCACCGTTGCCACCAGCACACAGGCGGAGGGGGCGATGCCCGCATAACGGCACTTGATATCCAGGAACTTCTCTGCGCCCAGGTCTGCGCCGAAGCCAGCCTCGGTGATAACGTAATCCGACAGAGCCAGGCTGAGCTTAGTAGCCATGACGCTGTTGCAGCCATGGGCGATGTTGGCAAAGGGGCCGCCATGGATGATCGCAGGATTGTTCTCCAGCGTCTGGACCAGGTTGGGGTCCAGTGCATCCTTCAGCAGTGCGGTCATGGCACCGGCAGCGCCCACCTGACCAGCCGTCACCGGCTTGCCGTCATAGGTGTAGGCGCAGACGATGCGGGACAGGCGGTCTTTCAGGTCTGCAATGCTGGTAGCCAGGCAGAAGATAGCCATGACCTCGCTGGCCACCGTGATGTCAAAGCCGTCCTCCCGGGGGGTGCCGTTCACCTTGCCGCCCAGGCCGTCCACGATAAAGCGCAGCTGACGGTCGTTCATATCCATGCAGCGCTTCCAGGTGATACGGCGGGGGTCGATGTTCAGGGGGTTGCCCTGCTGGATGCTGTTGTCGATCATGGCAGCCAGCAGGTTGTTGGCCGTGCCAATGGCGTGCAGGTCACCGGTAAAGTGCAGGTTGATATCCTCCATGGGCACCACCTGGGCATAGCCGCCGCCCGCAGCGCCGCCCTTGACGCCGAACACAGGCCCCAGGGAAGGCTCACGCAGGCAGAGCATCGTCTTTTTGCCCAGGGCGTTCATGGCATCGGCCAGGCCCACACTGGTGGTGGTCTTGCCCTCACCTGCCGGGGTGGGGCTGATGGCGGTGACAAGGATCAGCTTGCCCTGTTTGCCCGCCTTATGGATCAGACGATGGTTGATCTTAGCCTTATAGTGGCCATAGGGGATCACATCCTCCTCGGCCAGGCCGAGACTGGCGGCCACCTGGGTGATGGGCTTCATCTGGGCCTGCTGGGCGATCTCGATATCAGACTTCATAGGGCATCCTCCTTATTCCAACGGTAACAGAAAAAGGCAGCTTTGCGCAGGAAAATAAGCGCAAGGCTGCCCAGACGGTCGGCATTGTTCCCCGCACGCTCTGCACTGTGGTGCTCCACATGATCCGTCAGCAGAAAGCACGGTTTGATGTTAAGCTAAAGATAACACACACCGCCCGCCTTGTCAAGGGCAAGCTCTGCTTTTGCCGCTGCCTGCACCGGAAACCGCTGTCCCCCCTGCTCCGCTGCAATACCGAGGCACGATTGAGGGCACAGCCCTGCAAAAAATACCGCCCCGCTCTTCCCCCTGCCCCTTGACTTCATGCAAAGGGTATGGTATTACGGAAGTGACCGAAAAACGACCCCCGCAATACAGGAGGGACACCTTATGAAATGGGGAATCCTAGCCACTGGCACCATCGCCAAAAAATTCGCCGACACCATCCGCCAGATGGGCGCCGAGGGCGAAAGTCTGGCAGCGGTCGGCTCCCGCCGGGCAGAGAGCGCCCAGGCGTTTGCCGCCGCCTACGGCATCCCAAAATGGTATGACTCCTACGAACAACTGGTGCAGGACCCGGAGGTGGAAGCCGTATACATTGCCACGCCCAACTCCCTGCACGCCGACAACTGCCGCCTGTGCCTGGAGCACGGCAAGCACGTTTTGTGCGAGAAGCCTTTTACCCTGCGGGCAGAGCAGGCCCATCAGCTGTATCAGCTGGCCGCCCAAAAGCATTTGTTTTTGATGGAAGCCCTGTGGACCCGTCTGCTGCCCCTGTACCAGGAGCTGCAGGCGCTGCTGGCCGCCGGAGAGCTGGGGCCGGTCCAAACGGTCAGCTGCCAATACGGCTTCACCGCACAGGGACAGCGGCGGGACCGGAAGTTCAACTCCCAGCTGGGCGGCGGCGCACTGCTGGACATCGGCATCTATAACCTGGGATTTTTACAGCTGGTCACCGGCCAGCAGCCGGACAGCACCGCCACCCAGCAGCTCATCCTCAGCCCGGAGGGCACCGATGCTTACAGCCGCGTACTGCTGCATTACCCCAGCGGCTGCGTCGCCCTATCCACCCAGACCATTGGCCAGGAGCTGGCCCGCAACGCCTGGATCACCTGCCAGAAGGGCAGCATTTTTATCCCGGACTTCCAGCACGCAGCCCGGATGGTGGTGCTGCGGGAGGGCGAATCCCCGGAGATGATCCGCTGCCCCTTTGAATACAACGGGTTTGAGTACCAGATCCGGGAAGCCTCCCGCTGTGTCCGCGCCGGCGAGAGCGCCAGCCGCATCTATACCCCGCGCCACAGCCTGGCGCTGGCCCAACTGATGGATCAGATCCGGGACAGCTGGGGGATGCGTTTTGAAGGCGAGACCTGACCCATACATAACAAAAACCGGAGCGCTTTTGATCGGCGCTCCGGTTTTTTATCTGCATTTTATGCGGCAGAGACTGTGTGCGTAGACAGGTACTCCACCCACGCAGTGTAGCCTTCCGGTTTCAGGTGGTAACCGTCCGGCTGGGCGTATTCCGCTTTCAGGTCCCCGTTTTCGTCGGCCAGTGCTTCCCACAGGTTGAGGAAGTAGCAATTTTTCTCCAGCGCAATAGCTGCCAGCTCATCGTTGATGCGGCACAGCCTGTCCTTGTTCAAACCAGCATGACGCTCCTGAGCGCTGACCTCCGGACGCACCGGGGTAATGGACTGGACATAGACGACGGTATCCGGCAGCTGCTGATGGATCATATCCAGCATCAGCCGGTAATAGGTCAGAAAATTGGTGTAGTCCCCGTCCCGCCCCAGGACGTTGGTCCCCAGCAGAACGTACAGCACCTTGGGCTGCTGGGCCGCCAGTGCTTCCATCGGCACTTCTTCTGCTCCGTCGTGACGCTTGCAGGTGGTGCCATTGACCACGGCATTGGGTCCTACCCCTTTATACGCACAAAAGTTTGCGTTGGGAAGCCCCGTATCATAGATCTGCATCCCCTGGGTCAGGCTGTCGCCCAGAAAACTGGCCTGGGTGAAATAGCTTGCGTCCACCGCCGGGGTCTG
>OHST01001030.1_pt1 | contig 12086 bp, 8 predicted proteins | sample 1578841 | NCBI WGS metagenome assembly OHST01 (sample SAMEA3879593, study PRJEB24766) | human gut metagenome | biome: human-associated habitat; feature: feces | place: USA | collected 1985/1987 | reverse complement strand
CAACTGCTCAAATGGATTCTATTCCACTTGTTGCAATTACTGCCAACCAAGTTGTACCACTACTAGGAAAAGACAGTTTTCAAGAAGTTGATATTACTGGAGTAACAATGCCAATTACAAAACATAATTTTATTGTTAAGAGAGTTGAAGATTTAGCACCAACAATTCGTAAAGCATTCCAGATTGCTAAAGAAGGTAGACCAGGGGCTGTTTTGGTTGATATCACTAAAGATGTGACTTTAGCACATTGTGAATATAAACATTTAGAACCTGAACATATTGAAAGACGTAATTATACTTACCCAACTTCAACAATTAAAAAAGCAATTGAAATGATTGAAGAAAGTGAAAAACCATTTGTATTTGTTGGTGGGGGTGCTGTTGCAGCTAATGCATCAGCTGAATTAAAAGAATTTGTGGAAAAAATTGATGCTCCAGTTACTGATTCTTTAATGGGAAAAGGAGCTTTTGATGGAACAAATCCACGTTATACTGGAATGTTAGGAATGCATGGAACAAAAGCAAGTAACTTAGGTGTTTCTCAATGTGACTTGTTAGTTGTTGTTGGAGCAAGATTTAGTGATCGTGTGACGGGAAATGCTAAGAAGTTTGCAAAACATGCGAAAATTATTCATATTGATGTTGATGAAGCAGAAATTAATAAGAATGTTATGGTTGATTTAGGTATTGTTGGTGATGCCAAAAGTGTATTAAGTGCATTAAATTTATTATTGAAACAACAAAACCATCCACAATGGCTTAAAGAAATTCGTGCTTTAAAAGATCAATATCCATTAAGCTATAATCCTGATGTTTTAACAGGACCATATGTTATTGAACAAATTGAAGCATTAACTGATAGTAATGCAATTATTTGTACAGAAGTAGGACAAAACCAAATGTGGGCAGCACAATATTATCATTTTAGGAGACCACGTCAATTGATTACAAGTGGTGGACTTGGAACAATGGGATATGGTTTAGGTGCTTCTATTGGTTGTAAATATGGAAAATCAGAACAATATGTTTTCAATATTGCTGGAGATGGATGTTTTAGAATGAACATGAATGAATTAGCAACAGCTTCTCGTTATAATGTACCAATTATTGAAGTTATCTTAAATAACCATGTCTTAGGAATGGTTAGACAATGGCAAACTTTATTCTATGGTAAACGTTATTCTGCAACTGTTTTAAATGATAAAGTTGATTTCTGTAAGGTAGCTGAAGGTTTAGGATGTAAAGCTATTAAAGTTACTAAGAAAGAAGAAGTTGCACCAGCTATTCAAGAAGCAATGGATTATAATGGACCAGTTGTGATTGAATGTATGATTCAAGAAGATGATAAAGTCTTCCCAATGGTTGCTCCAGGAGCTGCTATTGATGAAGTCTTTGATCAAAATGATGTTAATGAATAATCAAAAACCTTATAGAGAAAATTCTCTATAAGGTTTTTTCTTTTTCTTGTAAAAGTTGTGCATATTGAATACAAATTAAATCAGCAATAATAGCAAGAGGATAAGGATGACTTGCATAGTCCTTACGACTATGATAGCGAATATATTCATCTACATACGGAAGGGATATATTAAAATTAGATGTAATCATATAAATCTTAGGTTTAACTTTTAAGTTTTTAAAAGGTTTACTACGCTGAAATACACGATCAAAATAAGTACCAGATTCAGAAAAAATAATGATTAATGTTTCTTCATCAGCATTTTGAATATATTCCACTTGATTAATAAACTTAATACAAGTAAATAAAATTTTGCCACTCGTTTGTAAATCAAACTGCAAGTTTAAAGCAATATTTTCAGATTGCATATAACCAAAAGCAGCCACTTTTTTATATTGATAAATATCTTTAACAAGATTTTGAATATCTTCTTCAATCACACTATTATAAAGTGATTTTAAATTATCCATCACGCTTAAAATATAAGATTTACATAAAGAGCTAGCTTCAAAAGATTTAAAATCATATTTCTTTTTAGCATGTTCATGTTCAATTGCAAATCTAGCGACTTGACTTTTAAGTGCGTTGAAATCATTTAAACCAATATCACGACAAAAACGTGAAATACTGGAATTAGAAACATAACATTGTTTGGCTAAATCTGTTAATGTAATATCTTCTAAATCATGAATATTTTCAATCAAAAATTTTGCGATTTTATAATTGTTTGAATCAATAGGCTCACTATTAATAGTAGATAGCAAGATAATCATAAGATTAAACATATTTTTTCCTCTTTTCGACATATGATTATATTATATATATCACGAAAGGAGGGGAAATACAATTTATTTTTTTATGATAATTGTTTGGGCTATTTTATCATGAAAAGATTGGGAATTTGGTTGAAAATAAGCATATAAAATAGACAGTAAAGTTAATCCATAAGCAAGATACTTTAGTGGCTCAACAAAACTTGTAAAACCTAACACAGGTAATAGTTTTCTTAAGTAAGTTGCGGTTATGACAATACCACCTTCTAATAGTGTTGCTCCAACAAGTTCCCTTAATAACATTGTCTTTAAAGTAATATTGTTTTCATTGATATCAACAATTTGAATCTTACATATTTTTTTACCCAATGTTTGTCCTTTCCAAAGGAATACAGGAATGATTATGTAATATATCAAACCAATTGCTATACCATATAAAATAAGTAAAAGTGCTGTTTGAAAATCATAATGGATAAAATCAAACATATAAGGCTGTAAATAATCACCATTACGAAAATAGAAAGTGATAGGAATAACAGCTAACATGTTTGTTAAGTACCAATCAATAACCATTGCTAAAAATCTCTTTACTCTTAATTCAATAATATCATTTTTATTTGTAACTTTTTTCTTTGACATTTTTCTCACCTCAAAATAAACTTTTTAAAATTATAACAAAGTCATTTATCATTCATCAATTCATTTCCAAATCTTGGAAACAAAAAGAAGATGAAAATTCATCTTCTTTAGAAATCAATTATAATCTTTTGTAATCTTCTAAATTTAATAATGATGCAGCATCTTGATCACAAATCACAGTAAAATTAGGATGTAATTTTAAGATTGTTGCAGGTAATTCATCTGTAATCGGTGAATCTAAAACTTGTTTTAAGATTTCAGCTTTTTCTTTTCCTGTCACAATCATTACCGAATGTTTAACACGCATTAAACTTTTTGGTCCCATTGTAAGAGTGATTGGTAAATGTGGTTTTTCAGGATATCCAGGATTAGCTGCATTTTTTGTTTTACGATCCATTGGATAAGTATAACTATCCATTGGTGTACATCTTGGACAATTACTGCAGAAATGACCATCAAATCCTAAACCAATCAACATCACATCAATACCACCAGCGTTACGGATTTCTTGATCATAAGTTTCCCAATTTTCCATTGTTGTTGTGTGAATGCGTTCATCAGGAATATGAGCATCTTTAAAGAAAAGTTCTTGCATTTCTTCCCAGTTAGGACCATATGGTTTATCAAGATATGGTGCTTCATCAAATAACCAATACTCAATATCCTTAAATTTATCTTGGTCTTTGATATAAGGGATCATCATCTTATAAAGATTGACAGGTGATTTCCCAGCTGTTAAAGAAATATTCACACGTTTGTCTTGCATCATAGCACCGAGTAAAATGTGCATTGCACTTTCACTCATTTTTTGTTCTGATTCTTCAATAATTAATTTCATAATTCTTTCCTCCTTGATTTATATCAAGAAGATAAAACTTACACAAGTCACATTATAAGTGATTTTTTGATAGTGTCAAGAAAATAATTTTTATTTTAAATTTATGATATTCCTAATTATGTAGCGCTAAATTAATAATATATCTTAATTACATTGAAAAATCAACACATTTCCACAATGTGGAAATAATTTCGACAATATGGAAAAGAATTGCCAAAAGAGTGTTGAAAAAGATATAATTCAGGTACATTTGAGAAGGGAGGAATATCTATGAAATTCATGGAAAAATTTAATCAACTTGCTGATCGTACTTTACTACCTTTAGCAAATAAATTGGGGAATCAAAGACATCTTGCAGCTATTCGTGATGGGATGGTTGTTGCGATTCCACTATCAATTCTAGGTGGTGTTTGTTTAATTATTTCAACACCTCCATTTAAACCAGAAACATTACCAAATTGGGGAGTCATTAGCGATATGTTAATGGGATGGTATAATTGGGCGCAAGCAAATAAAGCAATGTTACAATTACCCTATAACATGACAATGGCATTAATGGGATTGTTTGTGGCTTTTGCGATTGCTTATCATTTGGCTAAGAAATATGAGATGCCAACATTAAATGTAGCAATTGTCTCAACCGCAGTATTTTTAATTGTTTCATCACCAGTTGTGTCTGCTGTGCCAGCTAGCTTAATGAGTGAAGGGGCAAATATGACAGATCTTCTAACAAAGGCAGGGAACTATATCCCAACGACATTCTTGGATGCCAAAGGGATTTTCACAGCTATTATTGTTTCCATTGGATGCGTTGAAATTATGCATTTTATGTTGAAGAAAAATATTCGCTTTAAAATGCCTGAAGGGGTACCACCAGCAATTGCTTCATCATTTGATGCGATTATTCCATTGTTTGTATGTGTGGTTGTTTTCTATGCACTTTCACTATTTGTTCAAAATATAAGTGGTGAATTGTTGCCAAGTATGATTATGACATTACTTGCACCAGCTATTTCAGGATTAGATTCATTACTTGGAATTTGTTTAATTACAATTATTGCACAAACATTTTGGTTCTTTGGATTACATGGTGCAAGTATTACACAACCTATCCGTTTGCCATTTATGCAAATGTACTTAGTTGCTAATATTACAGCATTTTCTGCAGGTGATCCAGTTGTTCATTTCTTTACACAACCATTTTGGTCTTATGTCATTACTCTTGGTGGAGGAGGAGCCACTTTAGGTTTATGTATCTTATTGTTGCGCTCTAAATCTGTAGAGTTAAAAACACTTGGTAAATTATCAATTGGACCAGCTATCTTTAATATCAATGAACCAATTATCTTTGGTTTACCAATGGTTTTAAATCCATTAATGATGATTCCATTTATATTTGTACCAGTCGTGAATTCTATTATTGCTTATGCATGTATGGCATTCCATATTGTTGGAAAAGGTGTTATAGAAACACCATGGACAACACCCGCTCCATTAGGTGCAGCTTTAGGATGTATGGATATCAAAGCAGGAATACTTGTTATTGGATTAATTATATTAGATATGTGTCTTTATTATCCATTCTTTAAACTTATGGAAAAACAAAAATTAGATGAAGAAAATGGAGTTCAAAACATTTAATCTATAAAAAAGAAGATAAACTTACACACCATAACTTCATTTCTATCATTCAATTTTGTTTTACCTCAAATGTCTTTGGCATTTGAGGTTTATTTATTTCATTGAAATATAAGAAAGTAAATAAAAAGTTAGTATTTCTTCATATTAGGTCAAAAATGTTTAACAAAAAAGGTAGATATTTTGTTTTTTAAAACTTGATTGAAGAAAAATAATCAAAACTGTATAATGAAATAAAAGAATAAAGAAAGTTTGGGGAAATGATATGAAAGATAATAGGGAAAGATTTATTCAGGATATGCTTGATACTTTTGATGATACAAATGCATATCAGGTAAGTTTGTTTTTATCAGTATTTTTTGGTGTAGTAGGTTTATTTTATGCCATAACAACCTTGCCTTCTATTTTGCCATATATTTATATATATGATACTTATTTTGCTTTTTTAGGATTGTCGGTTTTTTGTATCATAGGAGGAATAGGATGTTTATATGTATTGTATGGGCATTATATTTCTACAAAACATCATTCAGTTCATGAAAGGATTCACTATTTACCCGTGGCTTTTTTATCAATAATACCTGGTTTTATCATGATCATGTATAGTGCTTTAGTCACTGCAGCTTCTTTTACTTTTCCGATTTCCATTATTAGTTTCTATTTATGTTTTTATGCAATTATTGTTTTTATCGTTGCATATTTTATGGTACAAAAAAGAATAAATAGTGAAAAAGAAGTTTATCAAAAAAAGACGTTAAGATATGTACAATGGGTAACTATACTTTTACTTGTTATAGCTTTTTTATTTATATTATTTTTAAGAGGATCAGTTTTTGAGGATTTAGTAAAGATTGCCTTAATCACTATTATTGTTTCGTTTTTTGCTTATCAGGCAGCTAGAACTTTACTAGCAAGTCGATTGATGAAGAAAATGGATATCGATATGATTGATTATCAGAATTTATATCATGATGGTCGTTTAGGTGAAGTTGATCTTTCACAAAAAGCGCGTGTATATATCATAAATGATGGAAGAATTGATAAAGCTTTAAATATTTTAGTGGAATTTGGATTTGATCGTGATGATTGTATGCGTGCTATTATAAAACATCAGCCATTTTATACATTTGATGAGAAGATGTATTATGATCTTCAATTTATGAATAAACTTTTAATGCGTTTAGCTTATGAAGATGTTCCTTTTCAGGTAGAAGTCTTAAAAAATAAAGACTGGGAAATTGATGAAAGTTATCAATTAATAGAAAAGCATCGTTTTGTCCGTAAGAAAAAAGCAGATGCCAAAGAAAATGATGATGAAGTTAAAGAGAAAAATAGTTGGTTATTTAATATTGTGATGAGTATAATTGTTGGAATTGGAATGATACTATATGGTCTATGGTCGGCATTTTTTCCAGTTAATTATTTTAAACCTGTGCGTTGGTGTTCATCTGAGCAAATTCAAACTTATTACAATGAATTTACTTATAGGAGTACGAGAACACTTTATCATTTGATTTGTATTTGGATTATTTTTTTAGTTTGGTTATTTGTGAAACCAATTCAAATATGGGTAAGTGGAATAATGGAAGAATCTATTCAAACAATATGGATAGCTTTTGGTATTATCTTTGTTGGAGAATTGTTTGTTTTTCCAATGTATTTAAAAAAATTAAAAGCAATTCTACAACAAGAACATAATGTTCATAATTATGAAAAAAGAGCATTTTTGTTATTTATATTGTATTCTTTTATAAGAAGTTTAATAAAAGGATGGCAAAAATCTTTATGTATGTTGATATTTTTAATTGTGAGCATTGAACTGGCTAAATCAATTTACATTTTTATACGTTATATTCAACATAGAAAAGAAGTAAAAATAGTGAAACAAAATGAAGAATATGAAATTGTTGAAGAATATGATATGCAACCTATTATTGATAGATTAAAAGAATTTAAAGAAGATGTGATTGTTTTGGAATATAGTGATTTACCAGTTAATCGTTATTGTAGTAAATTAGGTGGATTACCTTATTTATTAGAGGGTGAAAATATTCCTTGTGATGGAAATGAACCGTTAATATTGTTGGCACAAATTAATTTTGATGAACTTAAAGGAAAAACAGTTGGGGATTTACCAGATCATGGAATGTTGCAATTCTTTATCAAATGTGATGATGTTTATGGATGTGACTTTGATTTTAATGTAGATAATCCTAAATATCGTGTTGTTTATCACGAAAAAGTTGATTATATAGCACCACTTCGTCAAGATGTTGAATATATTAATGAAGAATCACCACTGCATGGAGAATATCGTTTGAATTTATCTATTCAACAAGTTGAAGGACTATCAGTAAGTGATTTTCAATTTATCGATCGTTTAAAGAAATTGTGTGATGATTTATTACCAAAGGATTTTGAAAATAATGATGGATTTATGGATGCTCTTTATGAGTACGTTGAATTTAATGAAAATAATCAAATGTTAGGACAGGGATCTTTTGCTCAAGAGGATTCTAGAGGAAGTGAGTCAATGCTTATTTTGCTTCAATTATTGAGTGATGAAACACATATGATGTGGGGAGATTATGGAACATGTCATTTTCTTATTGATAAGGATGATTTGAAAAATAAAAGATTTGATCAGGTTATATATACTTGGGATTGTTATTAAGATTTGATTTTGATCTTCTTTAGATATTCTTAAGAAATTCTTTACCATATATTCATATGATATCCATATAATGGTGTTAAGATATGATAAAATTCTGATTAAAATATCATGATATATGGAAAAATATGATAAATAAAGTGGGTGTGAATATGCAAAAAATAAAGGGATTAACAAATCAAGAGGTCTTAGATCAAATTGATTTAGGGCATATGAATATATCTCCAAAACCATTAGTTAAGACAAATAAACAAATTATATTTGAACATGTTTTTAATTTGTTTAATGCTTATAACTTTGTTATAGCATGTGCATTGGTATTTGTTCAAGCATGGTCAAGTTTATTCTTTGTTGTGATTGTAAGTGCCAATACAGTTATTAGAATTTATCAAGAGATACGTTCTCGTAATATGGTTGCTAAGTTAAATTTAATTATTTCACCTAAAACAAAAGTATTACGTGATGACACAATACAAGAGATTGATAATGAAGAAATTGTCTTAAATGATGTGGTTTATTTTGAAACTGGAAATCAAGTTTCTTCTGATTCTATTGTGTTAGATACAGCTGTTGAAGTTGATGAATCTTTACTTACAGGAGAAGCTGACCCTGTATTGAAAAATATAGGTGACCATTTATTGTCAGGAAGTTTTATTGTTTCTGGTGCATGTTATGCAAGAGTTGAACATGTAGGAATAGATAATTATGCGACTCATCTTGCTAATGAGGCAAGACAAAGAAAACCAGTGACATCTGAGTTGGTTAATGTTTTTAATAAAGTAACAAAATTTACCAGTTATTTAGTTGTTCCATTGAGTGTTTTGATGTTGTATCAAGCTTTAGGGGTGAGAGAAGAATCACTTGCGACAGCAATTGTCAATACTTCAACAGCCTTACTTGGAATGTTACCTAAAGGATTAGTATTATTGACAAGTGTTTCTTTAGCTGCCAGTGTTGTGCGTCTAGGAAAAAGAAAAGTGCTTGTTCAAGAAATGTTTAGTATTGAAACTTTATCCCGTGTTGATGTTTTATGTCTTGATAAGACAGGAACTTTAACAAAAGGGAAAATGAAGGTTCAAGAGGTTGTTGATTTAGCCAATCCTTTATCACTTGATATGCAAAAAGTCATGAGTTCATTTGTTGGACAAAGTGTTGATAATAATGCAACTTATCAAACATTAAAGCAATACTTTCAAGATGAGATATGTTATGAAGTGAAAAATCGTGTCCCATTTTCTTCAGCTAGAAAATGGAGTGCACAGGAACTAGAAGGTATTGGAACGATTATTGTAGGAGCACCAGAGTTTATTGTACCTCAATATCAATTACTACAATATATTCAAGAAGCTCAAAATAGTGGAGCTCGTGTTTTAATGGTTGCTCATCATGCTGATTTTCAAACTTTTCAAGAACATCTTCATGAAGCAACACCACTAGCTTTAATTATTATTTTAGATCCTCTAAGAGATGATGCGAAAGAAACACTGGCTTTCTTTCAAGAAAATGATGTAGATATTAAAGTGATTTCTGGGGATAATCCAATAACTGTAAGTTCATTAGCGAAACAAGCGGGAGTCAAAGATGCTCATCACTATATTGATGCATCTACTTTGACAACCGATGAAGAATTAGAAAATGCAATCATGAATTACAATGTGATTGGTCGGGCTACCCCAAAACAAAAACATCAAATGATTTTAACTTTACAAAAACATAAACAAAAAGTCGCAATGACAGGTGATGGAGTTAATGATGTTTTAGCTTTAAAAGATGCCGATGTTTCAATCGCGATGGGATCTGGCTCAGATGCTGCTAAACAAATCTCTCAGTTTGTTGTGATTAATGGTGAACTATCAACAATGGTAGATGTTGTCAAAGAAGGACGTTTAGATATTAATAATGTGACACGTTCAGCATCTATGTATTATCTTAAGACAATCTATACAATATTGATTGCTATTTCAACTGTATTATTAAATATGCCTTATCCTTTTATTCCTTTTCAAATGACTTTATTAGATAATTTTATTGAAGGTTTTCCTTCTTTTATGATTTTATTTGAAAAGAATATCGATAAACAAAAAGAATCGATTGGTAGACATGCGATGCGTTATTCATTACCTAATGCTTTGGTTATTGTTTTAAGTGTCATTGCATTAAAACTTCTTGCCCCTATATTATCTTTAGAATTACATGAAGTCTTTACAATTCTTTATTTTTCAACTTCATTAATTTCTATTCATATGATTTATCGTATTTATAGTCCAATTAATTGGTATCGTACATTTGTATTGATTATAGATATTATTGGCTTTTGTATGGCCACATATATCTTCTGGGATTGGTTACAGCTTGCTCCACTTACAATGCAATTATTCCAATATATATTGATTATAATTGTCATTGGTATGATTTTAGCAGCAATCATCTCACATTTTGTGAATATTTATTTAGATCGAGAATGAGACAAAACAGCTCATTCTTTTTATATGACTTTTGTCACTTTTATTTATGATAGAAATCATGTTAAAATAAAAAAGAGTGTAGGTGATAGATATGCATAAACAAAATCAGAAGGCTCTTTTTGGGATTATAGTGACAATTGCAATGATGATTGTAGGTTTGATTTATACAAGCTATAGTCGTCCTTCATCTCATCATAAGGTTTTTGGTGTCACTTATATGACAATGAATAATCCTTTTTATGAAATTATTAATAATGAATTAGAAAAAGTGATTGATCAAAACGGGGATCGACTTATTACCTTGGATCCAGCTTTAGATGTGATAAAACAAAATGAACAGATTCATTTCTTTATCAATCAAAATGTTGATGGAATATTCGTTAACCCAATAGATTATAAACAAATACAACCAGCTTTATTAGCAGCTAAAAAAGCACATATACCAATTATTGTTGTTGATGCACCTATTAAAAATAAAGAACTGGTCAACTGTACAATTGTTTCAGATAACTATAATGCTGGTGTTCAATGTGCCAATGATATGATGAATACAATGTCATCAGCTAAAATTGTTTTATTAAAACATAGTAGTGCAAAATCAGCTAAAGACCGAATTGATGGTTTCTTAGATACAATCCAATCTCATCCTCAATATCAAATTGTTGACGAAGGAGAATGTGAGGGGCAATTAGAACTTGCTATGCCATTAATGCAAAAAATAATAAAAAAACATCGCGATATTGATGTTGTTATGGCACTTAATGATCCGAGTGCTCTAGGTGCTTTAGCAGCTTTAGAAAATAATGGGATGAAAAATGTTAAAGTATATGGTGTTGATGGAACTCCAGATGTTAAATCATTGATTCGTCAAACACCAATGGTTGCTGGAACAGTTGCACAATCTCCAATATCTTTTGGTTATACTGCAGCTTTAAAGATGTATGATTTATTGGCTCATAAAACAGTTGATTCTAATATTATTGTTCCTGTGACTTTAATAACCAAAAAGAATATTGATGATTTTGATGAAACGGGGTGGCAATAATGAATCGGAGTTATTGGCAATCTTTGTCATCTTTAAGAGTTTTTATGATTCTTTTGAATTTTATTATCATTGTTTTTTATGGCAGTGTTTTTTTACTTGCAACAAAATATGTTATTGATTATCAGATGACAAGAGATTTTTTAGATAAAATCAATCATATTCCTCATCATCCACTTGTTGTATTCTTTGGAAGTATTTTATTATTTATTATTCTTTTATCAATTATGTATTATCGTCAAGAACATGATATTATTCAACATAAGATGAATATGATTTTGAGTTTCGTTGAATTGTTGATTTGTTTTGGTATTATTTATTTATTGTATATGGGATATAATGGTATTATTTTATTAGTGTTTTGTAATAGTATATATCATTTAAAAGATGATAAAACAACAAAAACAAATTTTACAGCTGGAGTTAGAGAAGAGGAAGTTGCTTGAGGAGAATCAAAGGTTGAGAGAGGTGTGTGGGATTTTAGGAAAGGAGAAAAGAGAAAATGAAATACGACAAAATAGTCGCTATTAGTCAAGAAAAAAGTAAGGTTAAAGCTGAGAT
>OHST01001015.1_pt1 | contig 12321 bp, 8 predicted proteins | sample 1578841 | NCBI WGS metagenome assembly OHST01 (sample SAMEA3879593, study PRJEB24766) | human gut metagenome | biome: human-associated habitat; feature: feces | place: USA | collected 1985/1987 | reverse complement strand
TTTTTCTGCCGGCTGTTCCTGTTCTGATTTCTGCCGTGCTGCTTCCCGCTCCGCTTTGCGTGCTTCCCGTTTCGTACGTCTTTCTTCTTCCTTTTCTTTGCGCACTTTTTCTCTCTGTGCCTTCTTCGCGTTTTTCCGCTGTAATTTTTCAAGTGCTTTTTCTTTCAGACGTACTTCCTTTAACGCTGCCTTTTCCATCTCTTTTATGTAACTATTTGCTTTTTTGCGGTTGCGCTTATCCACACGGTATGGGTCGTAAGCAAAATAAGATACCGCACCGAGCATCAGAACAACCACGCCAGCGATCACAAAGATCGGAACTAACATATCATATTCCTTAAATTTCAGTTCGTAACATACAAACACCGTCAGCATCACAGGGTAAAGTAACAGATATAAAACCTTGATCAGCACCTCAAAAAACGCTGCCTGTTTCCTGCCATTTGAAAGAAGTGTGCCCTCGATTGCCGTATAAAATGCCATAAAAATACAAAGTTCCGAACCAAATCCATGCAGAACACCGCACACTGCCACTAAGATCAGCGACAAAAAAAACAGCGCAAACGCAGCCCCCTGATACCATGCATTGCGCCGCTCCTCCATGCCCTGAAGTTTATCCTCACTAATACCATGCATCCGGTAAACTTCCGTTCTGATATGGCGCTCAAACTCCTCATTTAGCTTCTGTTCTTCTTTTGTATTCTTCAGATTTGCTTCCACGGAGTCGATCATCTGATTGATATATTCCTGCTGCTGTCTGATCCGCTTGCTGCGAAGCTGCTCTAATTCATTCTGCCGCTTTGCTTCCTCTTCAAGCTTTAAAACTTTCCCGATGCGCGGATTTTTGACTTCCATCTGCATGTAATCCGGTTCTGTTTCCATCTTCACATCTTCGCTCTCTATGATAACCGGATCTTCTACCTGTTCCTGTTCCATAACATTCTCTACATTTACATTTTCCTTTTCTGTGGCACTCTGTTCTTTTGCTTTTTTCTTTTCCACGGCACTCTGTTCTTTTTCAGTTTCAGTTTTCACGGAACTTTGTTCCTGAAATTCCTCTTCTGCCATACTGCTCTTCTCCTCTGTTTTATTTGATTTCCCAGTATAATTTATTTCAATATTATACAAAAATAAAACCAAAGAAGCAATATACACACTTTCCCTATTGTCTAATAGGATCTGTCTTTCAGGATTGATTTCAGATCCATCGTGTAATCAAAATATCCTTCCTCCACATACTGGACTTTATCGACCTCTTCCCCGTTTTCCATATGCCGGATCGTCTGTTCGACCAAAGGGGCTGTCAGCGGATTGCACTCAAAATCAGCCATGATCTTCTCATCCTGCATCACCGTAAGCGCATCTTTTACTGCATCAAATGAGATCACGATCACATCACCATCTGTTCCCATTTTCTTTCCTGCCGCCTCAAGCGCATCGATCACGCCAAACGTCATATTGTCGTTTTCACTGATCACAACATCGATATCATCGTACTTCTCTAAAAAATCTTCCATGACTTCCTGACCTTTTGCCTGTGTAAATTCTCCTGTCTGAGAAGCAATGATCTTGAAGTTTTTCTGATCTTTGATTCCTTCTTTAAATCCTTTTGTACGTCCGATTTCTGCAGAAGAACCAATCGTTCCCTGTAATACAGCGATGTTTACGTCACCTTTTTCTTTTCCCTTTTCTTTAATTAACCATTCAGCCGCTTTCACACCTTCTTTTTTGAAGTCTGATCCAACCCATGCTGTGATCAGTGAATCATCAGAAGTTTTGATCTGACGGTCAACTGTGATAACTGGAATGTCAGCTTTCTTTGCTTCTTTTAAAACTGTTTCCCAACCTGTTTCTGTTACAGGTGCGATTGCGATCACATCAACACCCTGTGTGATAAATTCTCTGACCGCTTTTGTCTGATTTTCCTGTTTCTGCTGAGCATCTGCAAATGATAATTTAAATCCGTTCTTTGCTGTTAATTCAGATTTCATAGACTTTGTATTCGCTACACGCCAATCACTCTCAGCTCCAACCTGTGAAAATCCGATGTTGATCTCTGAAGTTTCCTTCTTTGAAGAACCACTGTCTTTCTTGTTTCCTCCACCACAACCAGTAAGCATTGTTCCGATCATCATTGTTGCAAGTAAACCTGCAGCCACCTTCTTAATACTTCTTCTCATTATGATTTCCTCCTTTTTCTTTTTTGATTTTTTCGTTTTCCTTAATTACAAGTTATATTTTACTTGAAATTGTATTTCTTTCAATGCAATTTCTTTTGCATTTGGTGGATTATTTTATGAAATTTTTATCTTGTCTGTTTAAAGTTTGATTTTTTTTGATAATGGTTTGAATTTTTTTGATTTTTGATTATTTTTTCTCTGCTTGTCTAGTCTTCGGTACAACTACGATCACCTTAGTTCCAATATCTGGTTCACTTTCAAGGATCAACCCATATTCTTCTCCATAATATAATTTAATCCGCCGATTTACATTTGCAATTCCAAACCCTGTTGTCCTGTTTACCCATATATCTTCATACATTTCTTTATTGATCTGAACTACCTGCTCAGGCTGCATACCAACTCCATTATCTTCAACGATCAGGAATATATTATTTTCATCATCTACACTGGAAATCTTTATCATTCCTTTTTCTCTTTGTTTTTTCAATCCATGATATAATGCATTTTCTACTAATGGCTGTAAAGTGATCTTTACAATATCATTTTTCTTGATCTCATCTGGGACATCAATAGAATATTCCATAATATCCCCGTATCTTAATTGTTGTATCTTTAAATAATTTTCAACATGCTCTAATTCTTCCCTAATCGTTATCTTATCTTCTCCGTGACTTAAACTTGTACGGAAAAAGCCAGACAAGGCAGCTACCATTTCTACCACTTTGTCATCCTGATGATCAATGGCAAGCCACATGATCGTGTCCAATGTATTATAAAGGAAATGTGGATTAATCTGCTCTTGTAGTAACTGCAGCTCTTTTTTTCGAAGATTTTGTTGTTCTACTTTTACATCTTCGATCAATCTCTCTACCTTTTGTGCCATATGTTCGAAATTATTTGTTAAGATCTGCAGCTCTTCTGTTGTATTTTGAGGTCCATGTACATCAAAATTTCCCTGCGCCACTTCCTTTGTCATCTCACATAACTGTCTGACTGGATAACTAATGCTTTGCGAAATCAATTTCGATAATTTCCATGTTATCAGAGACAAAAACAGTACAGCGATCAATGTGATCGTGATCGTATGCATGATTTCTTTTTCCAGTTTTACACGCATACTCTCCATATTCCCAATCTCATAGTAAATGTATTCGGATACTTTTTCTTTAATGATCTCTGTAAATACATTCACATTTAATCTTAATCTCTGATTATTTTCCATATAATCGTTTTTTAGATCTGAGTGTTCAATTTCTTCAATGGAAATCTTCAGATTATCCAACAGTTTTCCTATCTGTCTCGTTCTTAATTTACTTTCATCTGTTACAGCATTTTTATTCAGTTCCTTTACCAGCTCCTTCGCTTCCTTAATCTCCTCATATGGTTTCATCGCATCAAAACTCTCTGCACCGATAACAATACGATACATTTTATAATCCATATCTTCTGAAAATGAGAAATTAAACTTGCTAGCTACTGATACGTTTTTTACCGCCTCATTATAACTTTCATTAAAATTTATCATGATAACAAGAAGCGTGATAATCCCCACTAACGCAGGAATTATCACGACCATCCTTAACCATTTTAGTTTTTTTTCTATTGAGAACTTCCGAAATCGAGCAATAGATTCTCTCACATATTTTTTCATTACATCCTCCTTGATCTATATTCACTCGGAGTACATCCTTGCGTTTTTTTAAACAGGTAGCTAAAGTAATGTGGATCCTTATATCCCACTTCATAGCTGATCTGTGATGCCTTCATATCTGTAAAACAAAGCATTTCTTTTGCTTTATCCATTCTGACTGATGTCAAAAATTCCACAAAAGATTTCCCTGTTTCTTGTTTAAACGTTGTACTAAAATGACTGCTGCTTAATCCAACCTGATCTGCAACATCACTCAACGATAATGTTTCTTCTTGATAATTTTTCACAATAAATTCTTTTGCCTCCGTTATCAACGAAGAATGTTTCTTCCCTAATCTTTCATTTCGCATTCTGATCGCTTGTCTGATAAGTTCTTCGATATACTCCGCTGCTTTCTCTCCTGTTGAAACTGCAGCGATCTGTTGTTTGTAATCCTTAAACGTGCGATCGATATTTGCTTTCTCAACTCCCATTTTCTCAACGAATTTCATAACACCTACCTGTATATTGATCAGCATATACTGACAAAACATAAAGGAATCCATATTAGATTTTCCTAATGTCTTGGTATAATCCTCTACAAATAAATGTACAGCTTCTTCTTTTCCATTTTTCAAAAACTCTTCCAGCGATTCTGAATTTACTTTGGTAAAATCTACTTGCTGCAGATCTTCTGCTCTTTCTATCTTTTCATTATCTAATTTATCAAAAAACACCGCTTCATTCCCAGAAGACTGATACTGGTATGCAAAAGCCTTGCTTGCACTGTCGTAAGATTCCGAAAGGTTATGTAATCGTTCCACTGCATGTCCAATCCCTGCAAACCATTGTAGTTCTTTCTCTTTTTTCATACGCTTTGTCAATGCTGCAACATAATCTTTTGCCACTTGTATGGTTTCCTCTGTATTCTGTGCCTTGATCATTAAAACATAGCCCTCTGTTACACGGTGAAAAACAATCATATTTTCAAACTGGCTGCTTACTTCTTCTACGATCGCATCTTCTTTGGTACGAAGATCATATACTGCCTCTGTATCATTCTCATTCTTTGAAAATATTTTAAATAACATAAAATTGTATGCCGGTGCCATAAGATCTATTCCAAGTTCATTCCCTTGTTCCATTAATTTAGATACAGATATCTTTCCGCGGATCAGATTCCCGAAAAATTGATATCTCATATTTTTCATTTGTGTTTTTATATTTTTTTGTAATTTTTTTATATCTTCTTCCTGTCTTTTTTTCTTATCAAGCTTTTGTTTTACTTTATTTAGTGCTTCTAATAACTGCTCACCAGTTACTGGTTTGGTCAGATAATCTGTTACACCGATCTTGATCGCTTCTTTTGCATAGTCAAACTCCCCATATCCAGAAAGTATGATGATCTGTATTTTGGGCATTTTTTTCTTTAAGATATCACTTAATTCAAGTCCATCCATAAATGGCATCTTGATATCTGTGATCACGATATCTGGATGTAGTTTTTCGATCATTGGAAGAGCCATCTCACCATCTGGTGCTTCTCCCGCAAATTCAAAACCATTTTCTTCCCATTTTACGTTATTCTTTATACTCTTACGAATGATCTTTTCATCTTCTACTAAAAATACTTTGATCATATTACCTTCCTCTTTTCTAAAATATTATTATACTCTCTTATAGAATTATATTCCAGAAATAAACAAGAATATATCCATACAAATAAAAAGGGGAAGGGGATATTGTATGGATATGATTCTTATTTTTTAATTTCAATCTATATTATTCTGTTTCAAATCGGTATGTTGTCACTGCTTCATACTCTTCGCCTTTTCTTAAGATAACTCTTGGCTTTTTCTCTATATTCATAGAATTAGGCAAGAATTGTGGTTCTAATGCAACACCATCTCTGTTCTCATATGGTTTTCCAAATTTACCATCACTTCCTCCTGTCAGAAAGTTTCCTGCATATAACTGCATGCATGGAAGTGTTGTTGTGATCGTTAATTTTCGTCCACTTTCTTTATCATATAAGACTGCCTGATCTTTCTCATCCTTTAACATAAAACAATGATCATAGCCTCCAACGAATCTCAACTGTTCATCATCATCATGAATCCGTTCTCCAATCTCATGAAAACTTTTAAAATCAAATGGTGTATTCTCTACATCCAAAAACTTACCTGTTGGAAGACCATTCTCATCTGCACATGCAATCTGATCTGATTTGATCATCAATTGATGATCATAGATCTTACTGTCTTTTGCTGAAAGATTAAAAAAGGAATGATTGGCTATATTGATCAGTGTGTCTTGATCTGACATTGCTTCATATTCCATCTTTAATTCATTTCCAGATAGACGATATACTATCTTTAAATAAAGACTTCCTGGAAATCCTTCTTCCATATCTGGAGAAAGATAGATAAAACGGATTCCATCTTCTAAAATCTCATAGTTAAAAATCTTCTGATTAAATCCATTTATACCTCCATGAATCGTATTCGGTCCGGAATTTACTGCAAGTTTATAGGTCTTTCCATTCAACTGAAACTCTCCATTTGCAATTCTGTTTGCAACACGTCCGATGATACATCCTAAAAATTTATCATCTTTATGACAATCTTCCACATCTTGATATCCAAGAACGACATCTCCATAATTTCCATCTCTGTCTTTTGTGAACACAGATAAAATATGACAACCAAGGTTACTCGTGATCACTTTTATCTCATCATTTTGTAATTCAAATAAGCAGACTCCATTTTGTCTTTTTTCGATCATTTTTACTTTCATCATTTTACAACACTTTCTTTTAAATTTTATCTGATATCTTTATTGATCCATTTTCATTATTTGCCTTGGCCATAGTAAGCATTTGCCCCATGTTTTCTGAAGAAATGTTTATCCTGCAGATATTGTGGTGCTGGCTTTGCTTCTGGATTTAAATGCTCGCAACGGTATGCCATCTTTGCGACTTCTTCTAAGACAACGGCATTATGAACTGCCTCGGCTGCATCAGCTCCCCATGTAAATGGTCCATGATTTGTACAAAGCACTCCTGGAACATAAACTGGATTCTTATCTTTAAATGTCTCAATGATCACCAATCCTGTATTCTTCTCATAGGCTTCTTCAATTTCTTCTTTTGTGAGGCTTCTTGCACATGGAATTTCTCCATAGAAGTAATCTGCATGTGTTGTTCCATAGCATGGAATACTTCTCCCCGCCTGTGCCCATGATGTTGCCCATGGGGAATGTGTATGTACAATTCCTCCTAAATCTTTGAATGCTTTATATAATTCAATATGCGTTGGTGTATCAGAAGATGGATTTAAATCTCCTTCCACTCTGTTTCCATCAAGATCCATGACAACCATATCTTCTGGAGAAAGTTTATCATAATCCACACCACTTGGTTTAATAACAAATAAACCACTTTCTCTATCAATTCCACTGACATTTCCCCATGTATATGTGATCAGACCTCTTTTAGGAAGTTCCATATTTGCTTCATAGACTTCTTTTTTTAATTGTTCTAACATTTTTCGTCTCCTTTTTACATGACATCAATTGCAACTCGTTCAAGTGCAAGACCTTTTTGATATTGTTTGATAAATTCATCAAATCCTTCCACATCTTTTTCATCTGGAGCGATCGTTGTACCTTCTTCCCCTGCAAATACTTTGTCAGAAAGATAGGTATCAAGCGTCTCATCTTCTGCTTTATCCAGCATATAGGCTGCAAGGATCGCCATTCCCCATGCACCACCTTCTCCAGCTGTTTTCATAACTGATACTGGTGCATTCACAGCTGCTGCCATGATCTTTTGTCCAACACCTTCTGTTTTGAATAATCCACCATGTCCCAGCATTTTATCAACTTTGACATCTTCTTCTTTCATCAAGATATCAAGCCCCGTCTTCAAAGCTCCAAGTGCTGTGTATAGATGAACTCTCATAAAGTTTGCAAGATTAAAATTACTATCTGGTTTTCTTACAAATAATGGCCTTCCTTCTTCAAATCCTGTGATATGTTCTCCTGAGAAATAGTTGTATGCAAGTAATCCACCACAATCCTTGTCACCTTCTAATGCTTTATTGTAAAGAGTTCCATAAAGCTGATCCATATCTACATCTTCCACACCAAAGTTCTGTGCAAATTCTTTAAATAAGTTGACCCATGCATTCAGATCTGATGTACAGTTATTACAATGTACCATACCCACAAGATCACCTGATGGCGTTGTGACAAGATCGATCTCATCATAAACTTTCTTTAATTCTTTCTCTAAAACGATCATTGCAAAAACACTTGTTCCTGCAGATACATTTCCTGTTTTTCTTGTCACACTGTTTGTCGCAACCATTCCAGTTCCTGCATCTCCTTCTGGAGGACATAAAGGAATTCCAGCTTCCAGATTACCAGATGGATCTAATAATTTTGCTCCTTCTTCGCTTAAGATACCCGCTTTATCTCCAGCTATTAAAACTTTTGGTAAGATATTTTCTAATTTCCATCCAAATTTTTTATCTTTGATCAGGTCGTCAAATGTCTTGATCATCGTCTGGTTATAATCTTTTGTTTCGATATCGATTGGGAACATTCCAGACGCTTCTCCAACACCGAGCACCTTTTCACCTGTTAATTTCCAATGGACATATCCTGCCAGTGTTGTCAGATAATCAATATCTTTTACATGTTCTTCTTCTTTTAAAATTGCCTGATACAGATGTGCGATACTCCATCTTTGAGGAATGTGATAAGAAAATGCTTCCGTTAATTTCTCAGAAGCTTCTTCTGTCATTGTATTTCTCCATGTTCGGAATGGCACTAACAATTCTCCATCTTTATCAAATGCCATATATCCATGCATCATCGCACTAAATCCGATACTTCCAACCTTAGTTAGTGTAATATCATATTTTTCTTTCACGTCGTTTACCAAGTTTTGGTAACTGTCTTGTAGTCCACTCCAGATGTCTTCTAATGTATAAGTCCATATATTATTCTCCAGACGATTTTCCCAGTCATGGCTTCCGGATGCGATCGGATGATGATCTTTGTCGATCAGTACAACTTTGATCCTTGTTGATCCAAATTCGATTCCCAATGCTGTTTTTCCATCTGCGATCATTTGCTTTGTTTCCATGATACTACCTCCATTTTCTAACGATAAACTACTTCATTCCATCTTAATTCATTCTTTAATATTCTGATATCTGTATTCTCATCAATGACAACACTCTCAATTCCCATAGCCTCTGCCCATGCAACCATCTGATCTACACTAAGATCATAAGAAAATGCTGTATGATGTGCTCCACCAGCTAAGATCCATGCCTCTGCTCCTTTATAAAGATCTGGTTTTGGTGTCCAGAATGCCGTCGCTACTGGAAGCTCTGGCATTGGTTTTTCTGTCTTTTTACAATCCACTTTATTAATGATCAGACGGAAACGATGTCCAAGATCGATCAAAGAAGTGGCTATTCCTTCTCCTTCTTTTGCTGTAAATACAAGTCTTGCAGGATCTTCACGATCTCCCATAGATAATGGATTTACTTTGATTGAAACAGGACCATCCGCGATCGTTGGGCATACTTCCAACATATGAGCTTCTAAGATACCCTCTTTTCCCGGAACAAAATTGTATGTATAATCTTCCATAAATGATGTTCCTTTGGCATCTTTCTTTCCTGCTGTCATAACTTTCATCAGTCGTACCATTGCTGCTGTCTTCCAGTCACCTTCTGCACCAAATCCATAACCTTTTTCCATTAATCTCTGAATCGCAAGTCCTGGAAGCTGTTTTAATCCACCAAGATCGCCAAAGTGTGTAACAACTGCCTGATAATCATGGTCTTTTAAGAATTTTTCCAGTCCGATCTCGATTCCTGCCTGTACCTCTACATGTTTCTTAAATTCGATCGGATCTCTGCCCTCTAATAAAAGATTGTATTTTTCATAATATAACTGTGTCAGTGCATCAATATCACCTTTGCTGACTGCATTGACATAATCTACAACTTCATTGACTGGATATGCATCGATCTCCCATCCAAATTTAATCTGTGCTTCGACTTTATCACCTTCTGTAACCGCAACATTTCTCATATTATCCGCAATCCTTACCACACGGATATTTTTACTTTCCACCATTCCGATTGCACTTCTCATCCAAGATGCGATCTTTTCTTTCACTTCTTTTGATTCATAATATCCAACAACAACTTCTCTTGGGATTCCCATTCTTGTTACGATATGTCCAAATTCCCTGTCACCATGTGCTGACTGGTTTTCATTCATAAAATCCATATCAATCGTGTCATATGGGATTTCTTCATTAAACTGTGTGTGAAGATGTAATAATGGTTTCTTAAATGCCTGTAATCCTGCGATCCATGATTTTGCTGGGGAGAATGTGTGCATCCATGTGATGACACCGGCACATTCTTCATCTGCATTTGCTTCTTCAAATGTTCTTCTGATCGAAGTACTATCAATTAATGTCGGTTTCCATACAACTTCAAATGGTAAGATACCACTTTCATTGAAATTCTGCACAATGATTTGTGCATGTTTTGCCACATGGCTTAAACATTCATCTCCATATAAATCCTGTGATCCTGTTGCAAACCAAAATTTGTAATTTTTTTTAAGTTCCATTTTTTGCCTCCCAGTTTTATATCTATTCTTGATTCCTATTTTTACATGAGTTTCCGATCACCAATTTCGGTTCGATCAAATACTCTGTTTTCATGTCTTTATCTGATCCACCTTGTATCTTTTCTAGCAACAACTGTCCTGCCATCTCGCCAAGTTTTTCCTGTGGATGAGCAATAGTCGTTAAAGAAAGTGGATGCTGATGTGCAAGCATTGAATTATCATATCCTGTGATCGACAAGTCTTCTGGAATTGAAACACCAATCTGATGCAATCCTCCAATGATTGAAAATGCGATCTGGTCATTGTAACAGACAACTGCATCCATCTTTCTTTGATCCTTTATCATCTGAACAACCGATGTTACTGGTTTCGTCTGACGATCTTCTGTATGAAACCAGACAACCATATCTGGATCATATTGATATCCTGCTTCCTGAAGTGCCATCACATAACCTTTATGTCGTTCTCTTCCTTGATGATCATCTGCTTTAAAAACTCCTACGATATGTTGATGTCCCATATCGATCAGATATTTTGTAAGCAGATAACCTCCTTTACAGTCGTCCATAAGAATGTGGGGTTTGTCTTTCATCTCCTCATAGACTCCGTGAATAAAAATGTAGGGAATTTCATATTTATCAAGATTCTCATAAAGTTTTGGATGTCTGCATACAATCTCACTTTTACTTGGCTCAATGATCAAGCCATCAATATCTTTTGTAAGAATATCTTCAAGACATGCTGTCTCTCCTCGTCTGCTATTTTCTGTTGTCTTAAAAATAATGCTGTAGCCATCTTTGGAAAGGACACTGTTGATTCCCTGGATCAATCTAGGGAATATATAATCAGAAATATAGGTTGTAACCACTGCAATGTTCTTTGATTCCTTTTTATGAAGTGCCCGTTCTGTACAAAACGTTCCCTTTCCATGAACTGCAATGATATAACCTTCTTCTTCCAGAATTGACAGCGCCTTACGTACGGTATGGCGGCTAAGATCATATTCCTGTACTAGTTGATTCTCTGACGGCATCTTATCTCCCGGTTGATAGACACCAGATAAAATATCATTCTTCAGTAATTCCTTTAATGTGTGATATTTCATTTCTCCTTTGTTCTTTCCCATGTTTGACATCCTCCTTCCTTATGGTTCTTATTTTAAAACTTGTACGGTCCTCTTTACAAGTTATTGTTTATGGTCAATATTAACAATATTTTCACTTAATTTCTATGCACTTTTAACAAAAACTATTTTTTCTATCATTCTGCTTTTCCTTTTCTACTATCTCATGCTATACTGACTATCAAGAAGGAGTAATATACGATTGGAGGATTTCATGAAAATTTTGTGTGTAACAAAATGCCCGACTGGAATGGTTCAAACCTATGTTGCGGCAGAGAAACTAGAACAGGCAGGTAAGAAACTTGGCATTGACCTTTCTGTGGAAACACAGGGAGCTATGGGAATTCAAAATCAGTTTTCCCCTGAACAGATCGATGAAGCTGATTATATTGTGATCGCTGCTGATGTTGCGATCGACGAAGCTTCCCGCTTCGGTAATAAAAAGCTTTATGTCACATCTTTAGAAGATGCCATTGTTCATCCTGAGCAGATTTTAGAATCTCTGACAACCAAGTCATATTCTTATCAGGATGCAACTGTATCGAATAAGAAGATTCTTGGCTAGAAAAAAGCCATCACATTTATGATCTTAATGGTCACTAATGTGGTGGTTTTTTTCAAATATATATGATGATCAGATCAAAATATAATTTGTAAATTACGTTTATTTATGTTAAACTAGAACATATATTCGAAAGGAACTGTTTGATATGGAAATC
>OHST01001012.1_pt1 | contig 12350 bp, 10 predicted proteins | sample 1578841 | NCBI WGS metagenome assembly OHST01 (sample SAMEA3879593, study PRJEB24766) | human gut metagenome | biome: human-associated habitat; feature: feces | place: USA | collected 1985/1987 | reverse complement strand
CTTATACGCTGAATGTCGCGGGCCTGACCCGTGAGCTGACCATCTGCAAGGTGAATGACCACCTGGACATTGCGGCCTTTATCATGCTGGGCGATGCCGAGCTGACCGTGGCTACCGCTGCCGAGCTGCTGAAAAAGTGCCCGGAGTTTGACATCCTGCTCACTGCCGAGGCCAAGGGCATCCCCCTGGCACACGAGATGAGCCGTCAGAGCGGCAAGCCCTACATCTGCGCACGCAAAGGCGTCAAGCTCTACATGAGCGACCCCGTGATCGTGGAGGACGAGTCCATCACGACCGCCGGCAAGCAGAAACTGGTCATTGACCGCAAGGAGCTGGAGAAGATGAACGGCAAGCGGGTGCTGGTGGTGGACGACGTCATTTCCACCGGCGGCTCTCTGAAGGCTCTGGATGAGCTGGCCAAGCAGACCAACTGCGAGATCGTAGGCCAGGCTGCTGTGCTGGCCGAGGGCGATGCCGCGGAGCGCGAGGACATCCTGTTCCTGGAGCCGCTGCCCCTGTTCTTCCACTAATAATCCTATGAGACGGCCGCTGTGCATTTTTTGTGCAAGTGCATTGGCCGTAGAGATCTTTTGCGCTTTTTTGCCGCGAGGGGCGTTTTTGCTGCCCTTCGCGGCATTTTTTATCTTTCTGTTTGCACGCCGCCACTGCTCCAAAGCAGTCTGGTGTATGCTTGCCGGGGCAGGCGCAGGTCTGCTGCTGTTATGGGCAAGCCAGCTGGGCATCCGCTCTCTGCAGGCGCGCTACGCCGGCAAGCAGCTTTTGCTCACCGCACAAGTGCAGCAGATCCAGCCCGGATTTTCTCCAAAAACAGTGCAGGCGGTGCTTTGGGTGGAGCTTGCAGGCGGGCAGAAGGCCGGATTCCAGGTCCACTGCCCCAGCCTGCCCCTTTGTGCCGCCGGGGATCGGATCAGCGGACGCTTTGCACTGGAACCGCCTGACCCCGCCCAGGCTCTGGATTCCTATGCAGACGGATCGGCGCTCTGTGCCGTGTATCAGTCCGACTTCCTTCCAAAAGGAAAAAGCACCAGTTTCCGTGCCCGCACCGCACGGCTGCAGCATAAACTCAGCCAGTCCCTGCAAAAACTGTTGGACAAGGACACCGGCGGGGTACTGGCTGCTATGATCGCAGGAGACCGCACCGCTCTCCCCCCAGAAATGAATGCAGCTTACCGCTCAGCTGGATTATCCCATGTACTGGTCGTCAGCGGGATGCACGTCACCTTGCTGTGCGGCGGTGCACTCGGGCCGCTTCTGTCTAAAAAGCGAGAGCAGCGCTACTGCACCCGCCGAATCACTGCACTGGCCCGCAGCCTGTGTGCTCTGCTGCTGATCGGGGTCACAGGGTTCACGCCCTCTGTTCTCCGGGCTGCTGTAGCCATCTGGATCAGCGCTTTGGGGGTGTGGGTCTATGGCCCGCCCGACCCATGGACCAGTCTGGCGGCAGCTGGCCTGCTGATGAGTCTGCGCAACGGCTATGCGGCCTGCGACGTAGGGTTTCAGCTCTCCTTTGCAGCCGTCCTTGGCACGCTGGCCGGTGCCTCCTATGCCAAAAGAGGGGCAAAGTATCTCCGTCAGAAGATGCCAAAGTCCCTGCCCCGCTGGTGCATCCGATGCCTTGCCCCCGTTTGGGAGGGCTTTTGCATCTCTTGCGGCGCTTCCGCAGCCACCTTCCCCGTGCTGGTGCTGCGGGGCATGAGCGTCAGCGCCTATGCCCTGGTATCCAGCCTGGCGGTGCTGTGGCTGGTGCAGCCGCTGATGCTGCTGGGGATCGCTGCCGCCATCACCGGCTTATTCCCTGCGCTGCGCTGGCTGTATTACAGCTGCTCCTTTGGTGCGGGAGCGCTGACCGTCCTGCTCAACACCTGGGCTCGGTGGGTCGCTGGATGGCCAGGGGCACAGCTCTATTTTGATACGAGCTATGGGGCTATCGTCTGCCTGCTGCTTTTGGCTCTTGCAGGAGCAGCGCTGCACAAAAAGGTCCGTCTGCGCATCGCTCTGCCTGCCCTTATGCTGGCAGCGGGCGCCGCCATTTATATGGGCAGCGCCCTGAGCCGGGATCTGATCCATATAGAATTGGCCGGCAGTTCCACCGCTCCCGCCGTAGTGATCACCCAATCCGGACAGGCTGTCGTACTGTTCCGGGGCGGGGATGCTGCACAAAGCGCTGTGGAGACTTTGCTGCAGCGCCGCGGTGCCGACCTGCAGCTGCTCATCGACCTGCGTTTGTCTCCCAAAACGCCCTGCACGCTGCCCGCCCACCGACGGTTCCAGCCAGCGCAATGGCCTGCGCTGCACAGCCGCACCGCCCAATGCGGCGGGGTCGGAGCAGAGGTACTGCGTACCAGAAACGGGTGTATCGTGCGCATCACCGCAGGCGGGCATACGCTGGCAGCTGTATCCGGCGATGCCTCTCTTGCAAGACCCATACAGGCAGACTGGCTGCTGGCCAGCCCTGCGGCCCCTGTCTCCCTCCGTTTTCATGGCATGGTATCTCCCTCCGAGGACTATCCTTGGCAGCAGGGGCGTACGCTTTGCTCTGTCCGCCGCCTGACCCTGCGTCCCAAAGCGTCCTTACTTGACAGCCTACCGCATTTTCGGCTAGAATAAGAAGAACACACCGTATCAATGTGAAAGAAAGGGAACCTTCCGTGAAGATATTGAAAGTGAAATGCCTGGCCCCTACCCGGCTGGACAATTACCTGATGCAGCAGTATCCCGCCCTGAATCCGGGCCGTCTGAACAAGGCTCTGCGGGAAAATAAGATCAAGCTGAACGGCAAAAAGCAGCCCCTGTCCACCCGTGTGATGGCCGGGGATGAGATCAAGCTGTTTATCCTGGACGACGTGCTGGACGAAGGCATCCGGGTGGATGGCCCTGCCTGGAAAAACGCCCGCTGCCCTGCGCAGGTCGTATACGACTGCCCCCAGATCCTGGTAGCCAACAAACCCGCCGGGCTGGCAGTAGACGGCCCGGAGGATGACACCCTGCTGAACCGTGCGCTGCTGTACCTGAACCAGCAGGGCGAATACAGCGAGAACAGCCTGTATCAGCCGGCCCTGTGCCACCGGCTGGATACCGGCACCAGCGGTCTGGTGATCATCGCCAAGACCCCGGAGGCAGAGCAGATCTTCCTGGAAGCCATCAAAAGCCGGGAGGTGCAAAAGAACTATCTTTGTGTCACCTTTGGCCGTCCCACCCCGCCGGAAGGCGTGTTGGGGGGCTACCTGCTCAAGGACGCAGACCGCGGCATCGTCAAGATCGTAGGCGAAAAGCTGCCCGGCGCCAAACAGGTGGAGACCCAGTACGAGACCCTGGCTGTCTCCGGCCGCCTGGCTCTGCTCAAGGTCCGCCTGATCACCGGGCGCACCCATCAGATCCGCGCCCACATGGCCAGCATCGGCTGCCCTATCCTGGGCGACAGCAAGTATGGCAACAACGCCGCCAATCGAGAGCTGAAGCTGAAATACCAGGCTCTGTGCGCCTGGGAGCTGGTCCTGCCGCACTTCTCGCAGCCGGATTTCGCCTTCCTCAGCGGCAAGACCTTCCGTGCACCAAAGCCCTGGTACTACAACCAGGTCCTGGACGGCACCCTGAAATGATCCTTCGACCCGCTCCGGCGGGTCTTTTTGTCTCTTTTTGGGCCTGAGGGCTTGCAAAATCCCCTCTCCCGTGCTATATCTAGGTTAGATGTATCCAACAGACAAGGAGGACTTTGCCCATGCAGCTGGCAATGATCACCGCCCAACAGGTTGCGGTGCTGTTTTTACTGATCTTTACCGGTGCAGCGGCCACCAAAGCCGGCATCCTGCGCAGTGAGGGCAAACAGACCCTCAGCGGGCTGCTGGTCAATGTAGTGGTGCCTGCCATGATCCTGAACTCCTACCAGATGGAGTTCAGCATGGAGATCTTGCGCAACCTGCTGGCGGCTTTCGGCCTCAGTGTGCTGGCCATTCTGCTGGGCACCGGCGTGACCGTTCTGCTCACCGCCCGCCGCAAAGACAGCCGGGCTTCGATCTTCCGCTTTGCCTGCATTTTTTCCAATGCGGCGTACATGGGCTTCCCGCTGATCTCTGCTCTGTTTGGCGCCGAGGGTCTGCTGTATGCCAGCGCCTACGTTACCGTATTCAACCTGCTGCTGTGGACCTTGGGCTATGGACTGGTCAGCGGCAAGGCCAGCGCCCGGGAGCTGGGCCGCAGTCTGCTGCACACTCCGGTGCTGTACGCCATGGTCATCGGCCTGACCATCTATCTGCTGCAGCTGCCTTTGCCCTCGCTGATCGCCCAGCCCCTGCAGCTGCTGGGCGGCATGAACACCCCGCTCTCTATGCTGATCACCGGGATGCTGATCGGCTCCGGCAACCTGCGCACCATCCTGGCCGACCGGCAGATCTGGCAGCTGGCCGGTGTGCGTATGCTGCTGATCCCTGCTGTATGCATGGCCCTGTTTGCCCTGCTGGGTCTGCTGCATTTTGGCACCGTCTCTCAGGTGGTCGTCCTGCTGGAATGTTGCCCTGCGGCGGCCATCACCTCTGTATTTGCGGTGCAGTTCGGCCACGACGAGGGCTTTGCCGCGGGCAGCGTGGTGCTGACAACCCTGCTCAGCATCCTGACTTTGCCCTTATGCGCCCTGGTGCTCACCAGCCTGTAAACAAAAACTGCCCCTGCGCACGGACTTGTGCGCAGGGGCAGTTTTGTATCCTCTTAAAAATCCAGCAGGTTCAGCCCGATCTCTGGGTCATACACCCGCTCTACCCGCCCCGGCAGGGTGGCGCTGATCCGTGCATTGCTCAGGTGGCCGCCCACCACCGCACCGGTGCCGTCTGCTGCGCTCATGTGCAGGTGACAGTAGAACTCTCCGTTCATTGTGTTGATGGACCCCGTCAGCGATACGATCTCATAGCAGCCAGTGTACTCCCGCGGACAGAACTGCTTTGCCTGGGTGTCAAACACGCCGATGGCAAACTTGTCCACCGCGCCGATGCCCTGGACGCTGGCCAGGTGGATCTTTTCCATCATAGCCAGCTCTCGCATCTGTTCCAGGATCTCCTCCCCTTTATCCAACCGGACAACGATCGCATCATAAAAGCGTTTGTACTCCATACTGCCATCTCCTTTGTTATTATTGCAGCACAGGGGCTGCTCTTGTTCTGGGCAGCGCTCTGCGCTATAATCAAACTAAAAATACCCACAGCCTGTACAGGAGGTCTTGCAGCTATGCTTTATCTGGACGAGTTCCGTCTGCCGGATGCAGACGACGAATGGCGCTATTTCCGGCATAAAAATGCCGAGTATGCATACGACAGTGTCTATCCTTTCCAGCACTTCCCCAAAAAGCAGTGGGAGCGGATCGTATTTGATGCAGTGACGATCTTTTACGGCGGCAATGGCTCCGGCAAAAGCACGATGCTGAACATCATCGCACAAAAACTGGCCCTGCCCCGGAAGAGCAGCTTCAACCACAGCGCACTGTTTGATGACTACGTACAGCTGTGCAAAGCCTCCACCCTGCGGCATCTGCCGGACAACAGCCGCATCATCACCAGCGACGATGTTTTTGACTATATGTTCGGCGTGCGGGACTTCAACGACGGGGTGGACCGCCGCCGGGAGGATCTGTTTGCGGAGTACCAGCACTACAAAAACACCCCGCTCCGGCTCCACTCCATGGAGGATTATGAAGAGTTTAAACAGGGGCTGGCTGCCCGGCGCAGCTCCACCACCCAATATGTGCGCCAGCGGGTCACCAACAATATCCGCACCCAGTCCAACGGGGAGAGCGCCCTGCATTACTTTCAGATACAGCTGAAACCCCGGGCACTCTATCTGCTGGATGAGCCGGAAAACAGCCTCAGTGCCGAGCGTCAGATCCAGCTGGCAGAGCTCTTATATGGCTGCGCCCGGTTCGAGGGCTGTCAGCTGGTATTGGCTACCCACTCGCCTTTTTTGCTGGCCATCCCTGGGGCACGCATCTACGACCTGGATACGGTCCCCGTGGAAACTGCGCCCTGGACCCAACTGCCGAATGTGCGCATCTACTACGACTTTTTCCGGCAGCATCAGTCGGAATTTGAGGCAGACTGAGCAGCCTGCGCCACATGCAGCGCCAGGATCGCAGTGGTCACAGCCCCTACGCCGCCCGGCACCGGGGTAAATGCAAGGTCTGCTTGCAAAGCATCTTCCTGGCAGATATCCCCGCAGAGTTTTCCGTCTGCGCCCACATGGATGCCCACATCCACCACGACCTGTCCCGCCTGGAAGCACTCCGACCGCAGCGCCTGGGCACGCCCCAGCGCCGCCACCAGTATATCTCCCTGGCGGCAGACAGCGGCCAGATCCTGGGTGCGGGAGTGGCAGACCGTCACCGTAGCATTGGCGCGGTCCAGCAGCAAAGCCGCAGGCCGCCCCACCACCAAGCTGCGCCCCACCACTACAGCCCGCTTGCCTTCCAGCGGAATGGCATAGTGCTGCAGGATCTCCAGGCAGGCCTGCGCAGTGCAGGGGGCAAAGCCCCGGCCGCTGCCGCTGACCAGCCCTGCCAGAGAAGCATCGGTGATCCCGTCCACATCCTTGGCCGGGTCCAGCATATTCCGCACCGTTTCCTCATCCAGTCCAGCGGGCAGCGGGCGCAGCAAAAGGCAGCCGTGGATGCTGCTGTCCTGGTTGATCTGCTGGATCTGTTCCATCAACCGGGCCTGGGACACCTGTTCCGGCAGAGGAAAGCAGCGCACCGCCACCCCCACCTTTGCGCAGCGGGCCAGCAGCCCCCTCTCATACGCCAGGTCATCCTCCTTTTCGCCCACACGCACCACTGCCAGCGTGGGGGTCACGCCCCGCTGGGTCAATGCAGCGCAAAGTGCTGCGGTCTTTTCGTTCAATGCGGCGGCCACCGGCCCGCCTTTCAGCAGCTGAGACATTCTCCCTCTCCTCCCAGATCCTTTGCGGTCTGCCGCCAGAGCCGATCTGCCCGTCCCGTCCAGGCTGTCAGCAGCGTTTCTGCCTGTGCGTTCAGCTCTTTGGCACGGCTGCGATCCGCCATCAATTTTGTATTTGCGTAAAGATTCAGCAGGCCGCAGCGCAGCGCAGTCTGGCACAAAACGGCTGCACACCCTGCATCCGATACCGCCAGCACACTGCCTTTGGCGGCGTATTGCTCTGCCAGGGCAATGCCCTGGGCAGATAGCTCCATGACCTGCATCGGCACTGCACACGCTCCCGCCAAAGCAGCTTCCAAGGCCGCCGCCTTTTCCGCCGCCTGCTCCGGGGTAGCCCGGGGCATCCGGTACGCAGCAGCCACCAGCGCAAACGCCTCTGCATCTGCCTGGATCAACACTTCCAGCTGGCAGCGCAGGGATTCCGCCTGCGAATTCAATGCCCGGATCTCCGGTTCCACAGCTGCATACTTGGGCTTACCCACCGTCAGGCTGCCCACCATATTGCCCAAAGCAACGCCCAGCGCACCGGCCAAAGCCGACACACCGCCGCCCCCCGGCGCCGCAGCAGGCCCTGCCAAGGCCGACAAAAAATCGCTGCAGGCCAGTGCAGTCAGATCTTGCATCGATATACTCTCCCTTCCGTAATAACAGCATCCAGCCGCTGATCGTTTGGGTCCGCAGCAGCCTGTTCCACCTTTTGCACCTCATAGGCTGCCCCCAGCCGGAACGCATGGGTGCACAGCGGCAGAAATCGGTCGTAATATCCTTTGCCCATGCCCACCCGGCCGCAATCCGGGTCAAACGCTGTGCAGGGCGTCACCACCAGATCCAACTGGTCCGGGCGCAGGATCTGTGCGCCGTCCAGCACCGGTGCCGGGATGCCGTAACGTCCGGCCTGCCAGCCCGCCGGGCCGGGCACCACCGCTGTAAGACGATATCCTTCGCCGCAGACCGGCCAGGCCACGGTCTTGCCGTCCTGTTGGGCGGTTTGGATCAAAGCCGACAGATCCACCTCCCCGCCCCAGGCTGCATACACCAGCAGCGTCCCTGCGCAGCGGTACGCTTCCGTCTGACAGATCCCCGCACAGATGGCTGCATCCGCTGCACTGCGCACCTGCGCAGACAGTGCCTTCCGTGCCGCAACGCCCGCCTGACGCTGCGCTTGCTTTTGTTCGGTCAGGGTCATGGCCGATCTCCTTTTTTGCTGTCTTTTATCTTTTTATAATAATCGCTGCCCCAAAAAATTGCAAGGTTTTTTTCTGGATCGGACGGTTACACTTATGGGGGCTGCGGCAAAAAATATGGCCTGCGCAGACGCGCAGGCCATATACACGCTTATGTTTTTGCCTTTTGATCAGTGCTTGCTGATCTGCTCCTTGCTGTATTGCAGGGTGTAAAGCTGATAGTACCGTCCATGCTGCGCCAGCAGCTGCTGGTGGTTGCCCTGCTCCAGGATCTTACCATGGGACAGCACGATGATATTGTCTGCGTGCTGGATCGTGGACAGCCGGTGCGCCACGATCAGCATTGTGCCCACCGTGCGCATCTTTTCCAGCGAGTCCTGGATCAGGATCTCGGTCTCGGTATCAATGTTGGCCGTTGCTTCGTCCAGGATCATGACGCTAGGCTTATGCAGCAAGGTGCGGGCAAAGCTGAGCAGCTGCCGCTGACCGGCAGAGAAGTTGTTGCCCCGCTCCCGTACTTCCTCATCCAGGCCATGATCCAGCTTGGCGATGAACTGATCTGCGTTGACATAATGGCATACCCGCAGGATCTCCTCATCCGGCACCCCATCCATCCGCAGCAGCAGGTTGGAACGAATGGTGCCGGAGAACAGGAACACATCCTGCAGCATCTGGCCAAAATGCCGCCGCAGAGAGGAGATCTTGATCTTGCGGATGTCCACTCCGTCGATCAGGATCTGGCCTTTCTGGAACTCATAATTGCGGCAGATCAAAGAGAGGATGGTGCTCTTGCCGGAGCCGGTCGAGCCAACAAAGGCCACCGTCTCCCGGGGATGGATGTGGAAGGACACTCCCTGCAGCACCCACTCCCCCGGTACATAGCTGAACCACACATCCCGGAACTCGATCTCGCCCTTGACCTCCTCCAGCTCGATGGCATCCGGTGCATCCACCAGCTTAGGCTGGATATCCATGATGGAAAAGACCTTTTCACCGGAAGCCAGCGCAGATTGCAGCCAGTTGAACTGTTCCGCCAGGTTCTGGATGGGGGTAAAGAACTTGGCAATGTACATATAAAAGGTAACGATGGTGCCGCTGGTCAGGGTCTGTCCCAAAAAGCTGGTCCCCTCCAGATAGCCCATACCGCCCAGGTAGAACAGGCACAGGATCGAGCTGATGTACAGCATATACACCAGCGGACGGAACACACCAAACACGAAGATCTGCTCCTGCTTTGCCTTTGCCAGTGCCTGGCTGCGGCGGCAGAAATCTGCCTGCTTCTCATCCTCCCGGCCAAAGATCTGGGTGACCTTGATGCCGGAGAGGTTCTCGGACAGGTAGGTGTTGATATCGGTGGTAGCATCCTTTACCTTGCGGTACGCCCGGCGGGAAAACTTGCGGAAGATCACCGTAAACAGCACGATAAAGGGCACAAAGCACAGCACCATCAGGGTCAGCTCATAATTCAGGCAGACCATCGCCACCAGGATGCCCAAGATCACAAACGCATTTTTGGTCAGGTTGACCAGCAGATTGGTGAACATCATGGAGATAGCGTTGGTGTCGTTGGTCACACGGGTGACCAGCTTGCCCACCGGGATCTCGTTGAGCTGCTCATGGGACAGCGACTCGATATGGACAAACAGATCCTCACGCAGGTCAGAAACGATGCGCTGTCCCACTTTTTGCAGGATCACCGCTTGGAAATAGGTGCTGCCCATCGAGAACAGCAGCACTCCGGCATATACAGCCACTGCCGCAAACAGGTGCTTCAGCGCAAAGATGCCCACCACCAGTTCCTCGATATAACCGATCAGGAGCGGCGAAATGATATCGTAGGAGATAGAGAACAGCATCAAAAAGCCTACAACCACAAACTGCGGCAGATAGGGCCGTGCATACGCCGCCAGGCGGCGGACGATCTCCCCATCCGGCATATTGCGCTCAAAACCCATGGCAGCTTTTTTATCCTTGACCGCCGCATAAGCGCCGATCAGCAGTGCCGACACAGCACCGATGATGCCGCCCACCAGCAAAAGCGGGTTAAAATCAGCCATTGTTCTCCCCCCCTGTCTCATCCTCCAGCTGCTGCAGATCTACCATGCGCCGGTACTCGGCGCAGCGGGCATACAGCTGCGCATGGGTGCCCACATCCTCAATGCGGCCAGCCTCCAAAAATACGATCTTGTCCAGATCTTTCACAGTAGAGATGCGGTGAGCGATCAGCAAGGTGGTCTGACCCGCCCGGCTGGTGCGCAGGTTTTCCAGGATCACCTTCTCGGTGCGGGTATCCACCGCCGACACCGAATCATCCAGGATCAGGATGGGCGCATCCTTCAGCAAAGCGCGGGCAATGGAGATGCGCTGCTTCTGTCCGCCGGAAACGGTAACGCCGCGCTCACCCAGCATGGTCTCAAAGCCATCCTTGAAATCCACGATATTATCCCGCACATCTGCCAGCGCTGCGGCACGGTCGATCTGTTCCGCAGTGGCATCGTCCACGCCAAAGCCGATGTTGTGGGCAATGGTATCCGAGAACAGGAAGTTATCCTGTGGCACATAGGCGCAGGCAGAGCGTACTGACCGGATGGTAACACTGTTTACATCCTGCCCATCCACAAACAAGGTGCCGTCCGGCACATTGTAGGTGCGCAGCAGAAGGTCCACCAGGGCTGTCTTGCCCGCACCGGTCTTGCCCACGATGCCCACGCTCTCCCCCGGTTCGATCTTGAAGGAGACGTTCTGCAGCACATCGAACTCGCCGTCCGGATAACGGAAGGTCAGATCCCGGAACTCGATGCCACCCTTGACATTTTCCAGCGCAGGCACACCGGGACGGTCTGCCACATCGATGGGGGCGTCCAGCAGCTCGCTGATGCGGTTGAGCGAAGCCTTGCCGCGGGATGTTTTTTCAATCAGCATGGACACAGCCATAATGGGCCAGACGATGGCCTCAAAATAACCAATATACTCCACCAGCTGTCCGGCGTTGAACTTGCCCATATACACCAGATAGCCGCCGTACCCCAGGATCACGCAGACCACTGCCTCCACAAACAGGGTAACCAAGATCTGCAAAAGGGTGGAGAGCTTGGTATACAGCACATTGATCTCTTCGTTTTCCTTGTTCAGTTTACGGAATGCAAGCAGCTCTTTCAGCTCCTTGACAAAGGCTTTGATCACCGCAATGCCGGAGAAGTTCTCCTGCGCAAAGTCCGACAGGTCCGAAAAAGCCTGCTGCCGCAGCTCCCACTTTTGGGTCAGCATCTGCCCCATGATGGTGCCGATGGCAAACATGATCAAAGCCGGGATCAGCGCCAGCAGGGTCAGAGTGCTGCTCATCTGCCACATCTTGAACAGCGCCATCAGTCCCAGCACCAGCGCATCACAGAACATCAGCACACCGTCGCCAAAGCACTCCTGGATGGTATCCAGGTCGTTGGTGTACAGGCTCATCAGGTTGCCCACCTTGTTCACCTGATAATACTGCTGCGACAGCCGGCGGCTGTGGTCAAACATCCGCTCCCGCAGCTCCGCCTCTACCTTGACCGCAGAGCCGTAAAAGCAGACCCGCCACAAAAAGCGGCCGATCACCATGGTGATCACGATAAAGATCATGGGCAGGCAGATCTGCTGCAGCAGCACCATCTTATCAAACGGCACCAGCTGCCCATTCACCGTCACCTGTCCCAGGTTGATGCCGTTGATCACCAGACGATACAGTTCCGGTACTTTGAGCTGGATGATGTCCACCATTATCAATGCCAGCATACCCAGCAGCAAAGCCGGTGCATTTTTAAGGTAATAGCGGTTGATGTACTTGCCAAAGATCAAGCGTTCTCCCTCCTTTATTTGTTTCCGTTCCGATCCGCTTGTCCGCCCGGGACGGTCACTCAGACCCCTGCAAGCCCCCTGCGCCCGTGAAAAAGCGCCCTCTGCACCACACGGCAGAGGGCGTGGACCGGCCCAGGGACAGCCCTGCTTCCGGGATCTTGTCAATACAATTCCAGTATAAAATCAAGAGCAGGTTCTGTCAACTCCCGGCGCAAAGAATCGGGATTGAATGCACATTTTCCATAAAAAACGAATAAGCCGCGCCCCGCATACAAAAAAAGAAGCCGTTGCATCTGCATCTCTGCATTTGCAACGGCTTCGTACTGGAGCGGCCGACGAGGCTCGAACTCGCTACCTCCACCTTGGCAAGGTGGCGCTC
>OHST01000998.1_pt1 | contig 12514 bp, 9 predicted proteins | sample 1578841 | NCBI WGS metagenome assembly OHST01 (sample SAMEA3879593, study PRJEB24766) | human gut metagenome | biome: human-associated habitat; feature: feces | place: USA | collected 1985/1987 | reverse complement strand
TTGCACAAAATCGTCAGTCGGCGGGCAATGGTTTCTTATTCGGAGGCAGCCAAGGCACACCTGCTTTTTTATGGAAGGGAGATGAAAAGATCAGAACTTGAACAGATCCAGGATCTTCTGCCACAGACGGGCAAAGAAGTTGCCCTCCTGCTGAACTGCCTGCTCCTGGGCAGCAGCCTCCGGCTCCGGAGCGGTCTCACCGGTCTTGTACAGGAACTTCACCTGGGTGATCGCGCCTTCCGGCTTGCCCGCAAAGCTGTCGTACTCTGCCAAGCGGCTGTCCATTGCCTCCAGCACGGTCTGCAAACGGGTGATCTGAGCTGTATCCAGCGAGCCGGTCAGCTTCGAGATGCCCTCATCATTGAACTGGTTCAGTCCATCGTCCAGCTGATGGGTGCCGCCGGACAGTGCATTGGCGCCCTCTGCCAGCTGCGATGCACCAGCAGACAGCTGCGCTGCGCCATCCTGTGCGGTATGAGCGCCCGCCGCAGCCTGCGCCACACCGTCGGCGTACTGGTCCACGCTGGATACGAACACCTGCAGCTGCGACAGGCTGTCCTTCAGGGCACGGACACTGGCGATATCCTCGCTGTTGGCCACCTGATAGGTCAGCTCCTCATGGATGGTCTGCTGGGCGGCGGGGTCGGTGGTCATGGACACCAGGCCGCAGAGCATGGAGGGGTCGTAGTTCTGCATCAGCAGCAGCGCCGCCGGCAGGTCATGGCTGGTCTTGGTCGCAGCCAGGTACAAAGCCAGATCCAGCTGGCTGGACTTGAAGTTGGGGGCCTGCTCCCAGATGGTGCGCACCATCTTTTTGCGCCCAGCCGCCAGGGTGTGCTCCCCCATCTCCAGCACATGGTCAATAACCGAAGCGTAGTTCTCCCAGGTCATGGGCTGGTCGATCAGGCCGCCCTCCATCAGGGTGGAGTTGGCCGAGTTCAGCACGCCGTCCGCCACCTGGCGGGCACCGGCTTTCAGTGCGTCGTTGTTGGAAGTCAGGGTATCCAGGCCTCCGGTCAGCTGGCCCAGGCCGCCATTCAGCTGAGCAGCGCCCTCGTTCAAAGCGTTGGCACCGGCGGCCAGCTGGGCAGCGCCGTCCACCAGCTGGGATGCGCCATCCAGCAGCTGATCCATTGCGCTGTTGAGCTGCTGGATGCCGTCGGTCAGCTCTGTGATGCTGCCAAAGTCAAAGGTCCCCTCCTCCAGGGCATCTGCACTGGCGGCACAGGCCACCAGCACGTTGGGGGCGGTCAGGTTGGTCACGTCTGCTTCCAGGGTGACGGAGTCCTGCAAATAATCGTTCAGGCTGTCCATATCGGCGGGCAGCAGGCCATCCAGGGCTGCTTTGACGCCCGGCAGCGTGACAAATGCAGCCACCGAGTTTTTTGCAGCAGTCTCCAGCAGGCCATGCTCTGCCTGCAGGCCGGTAGCACCCTCGCCCAGGATAATGCCCACCGCTGCTACCAGCGGGGTGACGATGGTGCGCTGCTGGCCATCCACGGTCACGGTGCCGGTCTCATGGTTTTCCAGCTGAACAGTGATGACCAAATGTCCGCTCTTGCCCAGCAGCTGCTCCAGCGGAGCCGTCTGGCCGTCCAGCGTGTAGGTGATCTGTGCCGAGACCGGCAGAGCACGGTCGGTATCGCCGGTATAATACACATCGGTGTCATCGGTCTCCCAGTAGAGGTTTTCCCCCTCCTGGGTAAAGGTGGCCTCGGTCTGGGTATTCTGGATATTTTTCAGGGTGCTGCGGTCGGTCGTCCCCCGCAGGCCCCCATCCCGGTGCAGATGCTCGCTGATGGTGCGGCTGCGGATGCTGCCGTCTGCGTTCATCACTGCATACACCGTCTCCTCTTTGCGGAAAGAGTCCTCCGCAGCGGCAAAGGCAGGCAGAGCTGCGCTGGCTGCAATGGCCAGGGCCAGGGCTGCGCTGGCAAAACGAAGTGTTTTTTTCATAGTTCTTTCACTCCTTGTTGGTTGCTTGGGTGGATTGGGGAACCAGCCAGTGCAGGGTGGTGTGGCGGATCAGTGCGTCCAGCAGCTGCAAAACAGCGGGCAGCACCACCAGGATCACAGCCATGCTGACCAGTGCGCCGCGGGAGATCAGCAGGCAGATGCTGCGCAGCAGCTCCATCCGGCTGATGACCGCCACACCAGCGGTGGCGGCAAAGAAGGTCAGGCCGCTGGTCAGGATGCTTTGGCTGCAATGCTCCAGCGCCTGCTGTGCAGACTCCCGGGGGGTGCGGCCATAGCTGCGCTCCTCGTGGTAACGGGTGGTCATCAGGATCGAGTAGTCCACCGTAGCGCCCAGCTGGATGGTGCCGATCACGATGCTGGCAATGAAGGGCAGCGGGTTCCCGGTGAAGTACGGGATGCCCATATTGATGGCGATGGCCGCCTCAATGCTGGCGACCAGCAGCACCGGGATGGACAGGCTGCGGAAGGAGATCAGGATAATGACCAGCACCGCCAGGATGGACCAGACGTTGACGTTTGCAAAGTCCACATCGGCCACCTGGATCAGGTCATTGGTCATGGCGCCCTCGCCGGTGATCACTGCATCGGGGTCTGCTGCTTTGATCAGACTGTTCAGCTGATCCAGCTGGGTATCAATGGCTGCCGTGCCGGTCTTATAGGAGCTGTTTGCCAAAATCAGCTTGTAGCCGCCAGCCTGCACCAGCTGCAGCACGTCCTCCGGCAGCAGCTGGGTATCAAAGCCCGGCCCGGTAATGGAGTCCAGGCTCACCACCTGGGTGATGCCCTCCACCTGGTCGATGTCATCGCACAGGTCCGAGACCTTGGCGGCGCTCAGCGTCTCCGGCACCAGGATGAAGTGAGAGGTGGTCATGCCAAAATCCTCTCCCAGTTTGTTGGTGCCCACGATGCCGGTCAGGTCCTGGGGCAGCGAATCGAACAGGGTGTAGTACACCTCCGCCTTGCTCTGCGCCAGGGTAAAGGGAATCACGATGGCGATAAACACCGCCAGGATCGGCCCGGGATGGCGGGAAACAAAGTGGCTCAGCCGGGTCAGCTTGGGGATCACGGTGCGGTGCTTGTATTTCTCCACCGCCTTATCAAAGAACAGGATCAGGGAGGGCAGGATGACCACCGTGCAGATCACGCCCAGCGCCACGCCCTTGGCCATTACCAGGCCGATGTCCCGGCCCAGGGTCAGCCGCATAGCGCACAGCGCCAGGAAGCCGGCAATGGTGGTCAGACTGGATGCGGCAATGGAGGTCATGGTCTTGCAGATGGCGGAGACCATTGCCTCCTCGTTGGAGCTGCGCAGCTCCTTTTCTTCCTGGTAGCGATGCAGCAGGAAGATGGAGAAGTCCATGGTCACGCCCAGCTGCAGCACCGTGGCCAGCGCCTCGGTAATGTAGCTGATCTGCCCCAAAAAGATGTTGGTACCAAAGTTGTACGCAATGGGGAACAAAAGTCCGATCATAAACAGCAGCGGCGTGACCGTGCTTTCCAGCGAGAGGAACAGGACCGCCAGGCTGGCGCCCACTGCACATAAGATATACAGCGGCATCTCCTTATTGACCAGCGCCTTGGTGTCCTGCAGGATCACGCTCATGCCGCCAAAGAAGCAATCCTTGCGCAGCACCTTTTTGATCTGTGCCACGGCGTTCATGGTCTCCTCGCTGGCGCTGGAACCTTCAAAGCGGACCAGCATCATGGTGGAGTCATTCTTGCCAAACAAAAACTGCTGTACGGAGGCCGGCAGCATCTCGGTGGGGATGCTGGGGTCGATCACATCGCTGAGCCAGAAAGCCTGCATGACGCCAGGCACCGCCTCGATGTCCTGTTTCATGGCCATCAGCTCCTGGGTGGGCAGGCCCTCCACCGTGATCATACCGGTGGAAGCCAGATGGAAATCATTTTCCAACGCGATCTCGCCCACCATGGAGTCCAGCTCCGGCGGAAGATAGGTTAGGATGTCGTAATTGATGCGGGTCGCGACCGCGCCAAGTGCAGAAGGGATCAGCAGCAGGACTGCCACTGTCAAAATCAGCTTGCGCAGGCGCACGATGCCCTGAGCGATCTTTTTCATGCAAACCCTCCAGTGTCAAAGTATCAGACTGGTTTTTGTTCCAAAACTGACCACAAGTCAGTTCTCTGGAACAAGGCTAATTATAGCCCTGCCACAGGGGAAGTCAAGGGAAAAGATGACCAAAAGTCAGTTTTTTTATCAAAGCAAACGGATTGTATAAAACCCTCAGGTCATACTCTTGCGCCAGGGGCGATCCGCTGGTAGAATAATAAGCGCTGGTTCGCAGGAAGGGTCTGGCAGCAGCCAAACATCCTGTCAGCCAAAGATGATAAACGGGGGCAAAAGCGCCCCGGAAGGGAGGCCCGGACCCATGGGTGCCGTGGAGGGCAAAAAACAGGAAAAGCGTCGCGCATTGATGCAGGCAGCATACGAGTTATTTTTGGAACGGGGGACAGACAAGACCAGCATTGAGCAGATCACCGGCCGGGCCAAGGTTGCCAAAGGGACCTTTTACCTGTATTTTGCGGATAAAGGGGTGCTGACCCAGGCTTTGCTGGGACGGCTGAGCTATCAGCTGCTGCGGGACGCCTGTCTGACGCTGGAGCAGCAGCCCGGTGAGCGGGGCTATGCCGACAGCGTGATCTTTGTGATCGACCATATCATTGAGCGGCTGCGGAAGGACACCCTGATGCTGCGTTTTTTGGGGCGCAGCTTTGCATGGCCTGCGCTAGAACAGCTGGAAGCCGACGGCGAGGAAGCACCCCTGCTGCACCGTGTGCTGGAAGTTACCATGAAAAGCCCGGAAATGGCGGGACGCACCGCGCGGGAAGCCTACCAGCGCATCACCGCCTTGGGCAGTATGTGTATGTCGGTGTGTTACACCTGCATCCTGGAAGGCAAGCCCGAGGAGTTGGACGAGATGAAACCGGTGCTGTACGATATCATCCGCCGCGGATTATAACGGCGGCTACAGTGCGCCGCCGCCCCGTTTGGCGGCACCTGTTCCCGCCTGCTGTGCAGCCTTGGCAGCGTATGACCGGGAAAGGAGAAACTTTTTTTTGCAAAAACCCCTTGCATTTGCGCAAAGAATGTGGTATCCTATTCTGGTCAACACTGCATATGGACGGTTAGCTCAGCTGGTAGAGCATCTGCTTGACGTGCAGGAGGTCATAGGTTCGAGTCCTATACCGTCCACCACAAAAATCCCTGGACAATAGTCCAGGGATTTTTTGCGTGGCGGTATAGACGCTTTTCCCGATTTTGCCCCGGCTCCGATTTGAAAAAGTGATTCCCGAAAGCGGCAGCAAGGCGGGGAGAAACCCTCTCCGTCACGGCTTCGCCGTGCCACCTCTCCCGAAAGGGAGAGGCTTTGGCAAGGGCGTAAAGTTTACCGCTTATCGGCTGACTTCTTCTGCCGTTGGCCGGTGTGGACGAAACTTGCTGGTTCTGCCAAGGGCTCTCCCCTTCGGGAGAGCTGTCGCCGTAGGCGACGGAGAGGGTTCTCCCCCTCCACCACAGTGGAATCCATACAGACACGCCTTGCCCTCTGTGCAGGGCGGTATTTTTATGTTACAATGATTTCATCTGAAAATCGCAAGGAGAACACACCCATGCATCATTCCGTTGCCCCCATGGAGGGGCTGACCGACCGGGTCTGGCGGCAGGCCCACTGGCAATGGTTTGGCGGCGCCGGTGCCCCAGACCGCTACTACGCCCCTTTTCTCTCCCCGCCGGAAAACCGGGTGCTGATCCCCCGAAAAATGGCCGAGCTGGAGCCTGCACAAAATCCGCCTGTGCCGCTGATCCCGCAGCTGCTGGCCAAGGACGGGGCGCTGGCCGCCTGGATGATCGGCCAGCTGCGCGCCATGGGCTATACCGAAGTAAACCTGAATCTGGGCTGCCCCTCTGGCACTGTCACCGCCAAGGGTAAAGGCGCCGGGATGCTGCGCAGCCCGGATACGCTGGACCGTTTTTTGTATGAAGTGTTTGAGGGGGCCGGGGGGCCGATCTCGGTCAAGACCCGGCTAGGGGTCCGATCGGCCAGCGAATTTGAGGAGATTCTGGAGGTTTATGCCCGCTACCCGATCTGTGAACTGACCATCCACCCGCGGGTGATGCAGCAGCTCTACCGCGGTCAGGCAGACCGGGAAGCGTTTGCCCGGTATCTACCCCAATGCGCCGCCCCGGTCTGCTACAACGGCGACATCACCGACCCGGCAGACCTGGCCGGGGTAGAGGCCCGCTTCCCCGCCATATCCGGCACCATGGTGGGCCGGGCGCTGATGGCGGACCCTGCCCTGCTGCGCCGCGCAGCCGGCGGCCCCGCTATGACCAAGGCAGAGCTGCGGGGCTATCTGGAACAGCTGTATCAAGGCTATACCCAGCTGTTTGGCAGCGCAGGCTGTGCCGTAAGCCGGATGAAAGCCCACTGGCACTACCTTGCCCCCCGCTTTGCCGGTTCCGACCGGCTGGAAAAGCAGCTGCGCAAATCCCGTGAGCCATGGGAATACCAGGTGATCGTCGATCAATTCTTTACGCTGGAGCTTCTGCCGTAAAAATAAAAAACCCGGCGGAACACCCGCCGGGCTGGGACATCAGATATCCAGATAGCTGCGCAGCATCGCCTGCAGCAGGTCATCACGATCCACCTTGCGGATCAGGGCGCGCGCCCCCTTATAGGTCGTGATATAGGTGGGGTCTTCTGAGAGGATATAGCCCACCAGCTGGTTGACCGGGTTGTACCCCTTCTCTTTCAGTGCATCGTAGACCTGCTGCACCACAGCGTGGATCTCGCTGTCCTTTTTATCATGGATCGAAAAGATCGCCGTTGCATCACCCATGCGGCACACCCCCTTTTTACTGATGCTATTGTACACGAATTGCGCTCAAACTTCAAGATTGACAAATGCAATTTACACACATTTCCTAAAAAAGCACATTCCTGCGCAGGGCTGTCCCACGCCCCGCAGATACAGACAGGAGGCGGCAGCGGATGCTGTACGGAATAGGCTGTGATCTGTGTCAGATCGACCGGGTCCAAAAACTGCTGGCCGGGCCCCACGGGCCGGCCTTTGTCCGGCGGGTGTTCGGCCCGGAGGAACAAGCGGCTCTGGAACTTACCCTGCCTCTGCCGTCCGGCCGAGCCGGGCAGCGGCTGGCTGGGCGGGCGGCCGCAAACTTTGCCGCCAAGGAAGCGTTTTTGAAAGCTGCGGGCACCGGGCTTTCCGGTCCTTTTGCTCTGCGGGAGATCCAGGCTCTGCGTCTGCCCAACGGCCAGCCGGAATACCAGTTCTGCGGCGGCAGCGCCCAATGGATGGCCCAGCACCAGCTGCAGGCCCGGCTGTCCCTGAGTCATGACGGCGGGATGGCTCTGGCTTTCTGCACCCTGGAGCCCTGCGGGGAAACCTGCCCCGCCCCGCCGCATACAATAAAGGGTAACATCTGACTGCGCTCCGCCGTGCATAAGGCCCCCCTTGCAGACCCATACTACCACCAGACAAGGGCCGCGCCCGCTGCCCAACATAGCGGACGCGCCACCCCCAAAAACAAGGAGGGAGCTTTTGTATGGAGGTACACAGAGGCGAGGTTTTTTACGCAGATCTATCCCCGGTGGTGGGGTCGGAACAAGGCGGCGTGCGGCCGGTGCTGATCGTGCAGAACGAGATCGGCAACCGGCACAGCCCCACGGTGATCGCCGCAGCCATTACATCTCGGCTGGATAAACACCGCCTGCCCACCCACATCAACATCCGCGCTGCGGACACTGGTCTTGCCAAGGACAGCGTCGTCCTGCTGGAGCAGATCCGCACCCTGGATAAGCACCGTCTGCGGGAACGTGCCGGGCAGATCACCCCGGAAGATCAAAAACGGGTGGACCAGGCTTTGGATGTGAGCTTAGGGCTGGGCAGTTTTGGCTGACAGCCCCTCCAAACGCAAAGCAGGCTCCCTTGCTTTTTGGGCAAGGGAGCCTGCTTTTTTGCGCTTTTATTCTTTGCCGGACATTTTAACCCGGATCGCCTCCAGGGTCTGCTCGCTGAGGATATGCTCTGCCCGGCAGGCATCCTCGGCAGCGGTCTGCACATCCACGCCCAGCTGAACAAAGAACTGCTCCAGCAGACGATGGCGGCTGTAGATCCGCTCGGCGATCTCTCGACCCGGCGGCAGCAAGGTCAGGCTGCCCTCTCCATCCACAGAGATATAGCCGTTTTCCCGCAGCTTTTTCATTGCGATGCTGACACTGGCTTTTGTAAAGCCCAGCTCATTTACCACGTCGATGGAGCGCACCTTGCCCATCCGCTGGGTCAGCATCAGGATCGTTTCAAGATAGTCCTCGGCAGACTGGTGGATCTGCATGGTCGTCTCAACCTCCTGCATCGCCCGTATCCTTGCAGCCCATCGGGTCTGCAAAGGGCGTTTGTTCCCGGCGCTGCCGGTTAGTATAAGAATACCACATTCACCCATAGGATGCAAGGGCGGCGCCCTTGGGACCGCTGCCGACGCATACGACGGGAGAGGTCCCATCCCGGAAAACCCGCCCCTATACAAAATCGGCCCGTGCATCTGCACGGGCCGTGTAAAAAGCTTTTTGCCCCGCTGTTCTGTACCGGTCAGCGCAGCACCAGGCCGTTCTCGCCGCAGTCCACAGTCAGGGTATCCCCCTCTGCGTAGCTGCCCTGCAGGATGGCCTTGGCCAGCAGGGTCTCCACCCGGCTCTGGATAAAGCGCTTGATGGGGCGTGCGCCGTAAACGCTGTCATAGGCCGCATCAATGATGAAGTCCTTTGCGGCATCGGTCACCGACAGTTTCAGGTGTTTGCCCTCGTCCAGGCGGCGGCGCAGATCCTGCAGCTGCAGATCCACGATGCTGCGGGCTTCGTCCTTTGTCAGGCTCTTATAATAGACGATCTCATCCAGCCGGTTCAAAAACTCCGGGCGGAACTTGGACTTCAGCAGGCGGTCGATCTGGTCACGGGCCTCCTCGCTGAGCTCATTACAGCCCTCTGCCCGGCGCTGCTCCAGGTCGTTGAGAATGATATCGCTGCCCAGGTTGGAGGTCAGGATCAGGATCGTATTCTTGAAGTCCACGGTACGGCCCTGGCTGTCGGTGATGCGGCCATCATCCAGCACCTGCAGCAGGATGTTGAACACGTCCGGGTGGGCTTTTTCCACCTCGTCAAACAGCACCACGCTGTAGGGCTTGCGGCGCACCGCCTCGGTGAGCTGGCCGCCCTCCTCATAGCCCACGTATCCCGGAGGCGCGCCGATCAGACGGCTGACGCTGAACTTCTCCATATATTCGGTCATGTCGATGCGCACCATGTTGCGCTCATCGTCAAACAGTGCCTGCGCCAAAGCCTTGGCCAGCTCGGTCTTGCCCACACCGGTGGGGCCCAGGAACAGGAAACTGCCGATGGGGCGGTTGGGGTTGGCAATGCCGGCCCGGCTGCGCAGAATGGCCTCGCTCACCTTGGTCACAGCCTCGTCCTGGCCAATGACCCGGCGGTGCAGCACTTCGTCCAGGTGCAGCAGCTTCTCCCGCTCGCCTTCCACCAGCTTCTCCACCGGGATGCCGGTCCAGCGGGCCACGATGCGGGCGATCTCCTCCTCGGTGACACGATCCCGCAGCAGGGTATCCTCCTTCTTTTCGGCAGCCAGCTTCTCCTGCTCGGCCAGCTCTTTTTGCAGCTGGGGCAGGCGGCCATATTTCAGCTCGGCGGCCTTGTTCAGGTCATATTCCCGCTGTGCCTTCTCAATGGCTGCATTGGTCTGCTCGATCTGCTCCCGCAGCGTCTGCACCTTGCCAATGGAGTTTTTCTCATTTTCCCAGCGGGCTTTCATGCTGCGGAAGTTGTCCTGCAGCTCGGCCAGCTCCTTTTCCAGCTCCCGCAGGCGGCTCTGGCTCAGGGCATCGGTCTCCTTTTTCAGGCTGACCTGCTCGATCTGCAGCTGGGTGATCCGGTGGGCCAGGTCGTCCATCTCGCTGGGCATGCTGTCCATCTCGGTCTTGATCATGGCACAGGCTTCATCCACCAGGTCAATGGCCTTATCCGGCAGGAAACGGTCGGTGATATAGCGGTCCGACAGGGTAGCTGCGGCGATCAAAGCGCTGTCTGCGATCTTGACGCCGTGGAACACCTCAAAGCGTTCCTTCAGGCCGCGCAGGATGGCGATGGTATCTTCCACGCTGGGTTCGGAGACCATGACGGGCTGAAACCGGCGTTCCAGAGCCGCATCTTTTTCAATGTATTTGCGGTATTCGTCCAGTGTCGTCGCGCCGATGGTCCGCAGTTCCCCGCGAGCCAGGGCGGGCTTGAGCAGGTTGGAGGCATCCACCGCCCCTTCACTGGCGCCCGCGCCTACAATGGTGTGCAGTTCATCGATAAACAGAATGATTTCACCGTTGGAATCCGTTACTTCCTTAAGGAAGGATTTCAAGCGTTCTTCAAATTCACCGCGATATTTGGCTCCGGCAAGCATGGATCCGATGTTGAGGGATACAATGCGCTTGTTGCGCATGCTTTCCGGCACGTCGCCATTAACAATGCGCCGAGCCAGACCTTCCGCAATGGCGGTTTTACCAACGCCGGGCTCCCCGATCAGAACGGGATTGTTTTTCGTCCTGCGGGAAAGAATCTGCAAAACACGGCGGATTTCTGTATCGCGGCCGATGACAGGGTCGATTTTACCGGCACGGGCGCGGGCCGTCAGGTCCGTCCCATATTTTTCCAGTGTCTGGTATTTGCCTTCCGGGTTGTCGTCCGTCACGCGCTGGTTGCCGCGCACTTCCTTCATGGCGGCCAGATAGTTATCCTTGGTCAGGCCAAAGGTGTCCGTCAACTGGTGCACTTTGTTTTGCGTGTCCAACGCACCAAGCATGAAGTGTTCCACGCTGAGGTAGTCATCTTTGAGCTTTTTGCGTTCTTCTTCTGCAGCCTGCATTACCGTAGCCAGGTCACGCCCTATCTGGGGCTGGGTGGTGGCACCGCTTTGAGTAGGTTCGTGGGAAACTTCCCTCTGGGCCGCCTGGAGAAGCAATCCCGGGTCGCAAGAGGCCTTGCGGAGAATAGGGGAAAGAATTCCGCCTTCCTGCTCCAGCAACGCAACCAGAACGTCCAGAGAGGAGATTTCCGGTTTTCCAAGCCGTCCTGCAGTTTGCTGCGCCTGCATCAGCGCTTCCTGAAATTTTGTTGTTAGATTGTTAAGCATGGTATGTTGGTATTTTAGATATAAGAATAACTCCAACCGTTGAATGGAAAAACAGGATTTTTCCTGTTATCTAAAAATTTTTTGCCCCTCCGGATTCCCCGCAATATCACTTGCACGCTCAACGGATTATTGGAGAGTCCGCCCTGACAAGGAAATCCTGTCCCGCTTTCTCATGGAGCTGGCGCATCCGGTATCCCGGCAATAGTGTAAATCCTGAACGCCAAGGAAAATATTTCCGGAAAGAACGGCAGCCCCGTACCGGATAGAAACGCAGGAACAGCCCTTGCCCATGCTCCAAAATAATCGCGTGGACAAGGGCGGCAATGCCAAATACCACGTTCGCAGCCTACCCGACTGACAGGAGACGGATTTTTCCATTCCATTGATGGATACAGCGATATTCCCCACCTGCAAGAAGACTAAAATGTGAAAAAATGCTTGCTCGCATGATAATGGCATATTAGTTACGTAATCAGTTACGTATTTAATAACGGAAAGATATGGATTTTTTCAATAGGACAGGTAAAATAGCCATTGGAAGCAGGCTGCGCATGCTGACGGATGCTGTGACGTCTGATGCAAGTCAAATTTATGAATTATACGGCATTGACATAAAGCCAAAGTGGTTTCCCCTGCTTTTCGTTTTAGCCGGCGGGAAAGAGAAAACAATAACGGGCATAGCTAAGGAAATAGGGCACAGTCATCCATCCGTGAGCAATATCGTTGGAGAAATGACGGCAAGAGGATTGGTGAAAGGCCTTGAAGACCAGAAGGACAAGAGACGCACCGTCATCGCCCTGTCTCCACATGGGAAAAGGGTTGCCGCCATGCTGACAGAGCTCTGCAAAGACGTGGAGGTCGCCGTAGAGGATATTTCCAAGGAAACGCGCCATGATTTGTGGAGAGCTATCGGCGAATGGGAAGACCGGCTCGCTGAGAAGAGCCTGCTGCAACGGGTCAAAGAAGCCCGGAAAATGAGGGAAAGGGAGCATATCAGGGTAATTCCTTACGAACCGTGTTACAAGAATACGTTTAAATCACTTAACGTACAGTGGATTACGCAACATTGGAAGATAGAACCGCACGATCTGGACTATCTTGATCATCCGCAGGAATATATTATCAACAAAGGAGGCTTTATCTTTGTAGCCCTTTACAGGGGAAAGCCCGTCGGAGTTTGTGCCCTCTGCAAAATGGATGACCCGGTATATGATTATGAACTGGCGAAACTTGCCGTTCACCCTCATGCGCAGGGCAAAGGCATCGGGGAAATACTTTGCCATGCAGCTATAGACAAAGCAAAGGACATGAA
>OHST01000996.1_pt1 | contig 12555 bp, 11 predicted proteins | sample 1578841 | NCBI WGS metagenome assembly OHST01 (sample SAMEA3879593, study PRJEB24766) | human gut metagenome | biome: human-associated habitat; feature: feces | place: USA | collected 1985/1987 | reverse complement strand
GAATTATTTTGTTGGTGATGTTATGAAACGGCTTATAAATTTATTTTTTGTAATCCTGCTGTGCTGTGCAGCCTTTTTGGCAGAGGCCGCGCCGGTACAGATAGATATTTACAGCGTTAACGATTTGCACGGCAGGCTGCGTGCCGCAGAAAATGCGCCCGGCGCTGCGCGTTTGGCTGCTGCGCTTAATTTACTTAAGGCAGCCAATCCCAAAGGCACGCTTGTTGTTGGCGGCGGTGATATGCTCTCCAGCAGCATCGACGCGGACAGCTTTGACGGTTTGAACGCTGTGGAAGCCATGAATATTATGGGGTTTGCCGCAAATTGTGCAGGTAACCATGCTTTCGATTATAATTTTCCGGCCATTGTGCGTCAGGCCAAAGCCGCTGATTTTCCGCTTTTGGCGGCTAATATTACAGATGCAAACGGCAATATTCCCGCACCGTTTGCGCCGTATGCCGTTGTTAAACGCAATGGCATAAAAACAGGCATTATAGGTGTGCTTGATGAGCAGGCGTTTAAAAAAGTAAAGCCAGACCGGGTGGCAGGGCTGAAACTTACCTCTCCGGCAGAAGCGGCAAATAAATATGCTGTGGAACTTCGCAGAAACGGCGTGCAGATAGTTGTGCTTTTGGCGCATATCGGCGGACAGATGGAAAACGGCATGCTGACAGGCGCAATAGTGCCTGTTCTGGATAACCTGAAAGGCATTGACGCTGTGGCGGCAGGCGACAGCCATACCGTGTTTGCCTGCTCTTATAAGGACATTCCGGCAGTGCAGGCAGGTGAATACGGTAGGCAAATAGGGCATATAAAACTGTTTTATGATGTGGATGCCGGCAAAATTACACAAGCTGAGGCCAATGTTTATGAAACTGACGCTTTAACGCAAGAACGCGACAGCAAAGCAGCAGCGTTTTTGCAGCCGTATTTTGAACGCGTCGATGCCGTTTACAGCAAGGTGCTGGCTTATAATACTCAGTATCTGGCTAACGAAAAGTACGGTGAATCGCCGCTTGCCGATTATTTTATGGATTTAATTAACAGTGAACTGCAAACGGATATAACTCTTTATAACGGCGGGGCAATCCGCTCCAACCTGCCTGCGGGCAATGTTACGCTGAGAGAGCTGAAACAGATTTTCCCGTTTAATAATACCTTATATGTTGTGCGGCTGCGCGGCAGCGATATTTTAAAGGCTTTGGAGCACGGGCTGGGCAGTAAGGAAATTGGCAGGGTGCGCTTTGCCGGGCTTACCGTAACGGCAGATTTAACTGCGCCGGAAGGAGAAAGGTTAATATCTGTGCAGTTGGCAGACGGCAGTATGCTGAACCATGAAAGATATTACAGCGTCGCTGTTAATGATTTTCTGCTTTCCGGCGGCGACGGTTATACATCTGTAAAAGGGGCGGAAATTATCCGCGAAAGCGGCAAGGACCTTGATGTTTTAAGCACGGCGCTGAAAAAGGCAAGGCAAATAAATTTTGATTATAATAATAAGCGTTTGATTTTAAAGTAACGGGAGGTTAATATGGAAAATTTAAGCACTATAACTTGCGGAACTTTTTTGGAAGAACTGGCGTCAAAAGCGCCGACACCGGGCGGCGGTGCGGCTTCGGCATTTTGCGGGGCTGTTGCGGCTGCGCTTACGGCTATGCTTGCCAATTTAACTGTAGGCAAAGCAGGCAGCGAAGAAAATGAGCAGCAAACTGCACAAATTATTGCAGCTGCCGGTAAACTGCGCGAAGAATTGACGGCGCTTGCAGATGATGATGCAGCTGTATTCAGCAAATTTATGGCAGCCTATAAAATGCCCAAAACAACGGATGAAGAAAAAGCGGCGCGTACGGCTGCAATACAGCAGGCTGCGGTTGCGGCGGCTGATGTTCCCATGCAGATTGCCGAAAAAAGCATGGAGGTACTGCTCTTGGCCCGCAGAATTATTGTAACCGGCAACCCCAATGCCATTAGCGACGGAACGGTATCGGCCATTGTGGCAAGGGCAGCGCTGCGCAGTGCGTTATATAACGTAAAAATTAACCTTGGGCTTATTAAAGACGCTGCTTATGTGGAGCAGGCAGCGGCCAAAATGCAGACGCTGGAGGCCAAAGCACTGGAAACAGAAGCCTTTGTGCTGGCGCGTACGGATGAAATTTTAAAGTAATGACGCTTGACTGATAAGCATATTTATCATATAATAAAAAATTAGCAGGGAGAGGTGGTCGAGTGGTTTAAGGCTCTGGTCTTGAAAACCAGCGAGGTGCAAGCCTCCGTGGGTTCGAATCCCACCCTCTCCGCCACGATTTTACCGCGCCTTTTCAGGCGCGTTTTTTATTATGGGTGTGCTATGCTTTATTTTGAATACGGTGAAAAAGAACTGAATTATTTAAAAAAGAAAGATAAGCGTCTGGCTGCCGTTATCGAAAAAGCAGGGGTTATTCAAAGAGAATTATACCCCGATATTTTCGTATCACTGGTTAATTCCATTGCGGGACAGCAAATATCGCGCCACGCCAAAGCAAGCGTCTGGCGGCGCTTTACGGAATTACTGGGAGGTGCTGTTACGCCGCAGGCTATTGACGCAGTAACAGAGGAACAGCTGCGCGGCTGCGGGTTATCCGGGCGCAAGGCCGTGTATATTAAACGCCTGGCGCAAAAAGTGCTTAATGGCGAAATTGATTTTGGCGCTTTTGCGTCAATGACTGATGAAGAAGTTATTGCAGAACTGGTAAAACTGGATGGCATTGGCAAATGGACGGCGGAGATGCAGCTGATTTTTTCGCTGGGGCGCAAAAATATATTAAGTTTTGGTGACGCTGCCATTCAGAACGGGCTTAAAAGGCTGTACGGGCATAAAAAAATAACCCCGGCGCTGGCAGAAAAGTACCATAAGCGTTACAGCCCGTATGCTTCGGTAGCCAGTTTTTATTTGTGGGCATTGGCCAATGGTGATGTGGAATACGAGCGGCCGCGCAGAAACGCAGAAAAAATTTAAAATTGTTGCTTTAAATACTTGCCAAACAGCAAAACATAGTGTATACTAATTAAGTAAGTCAATTGGAGTGGTACTCAAGTGGCTGAAGAGGACGGTTTGCTAAATCGTTAGGAGGGTTAAACCTCGCCAGGGTTCAAATCCCTGCCACTCCGCCAACTTAAAAGTAAGGACATCGGTTAACGCCGGTGTCTTTTTTATTTTGTGCGCAGGGCAGGCAACAAAAAAACGAAGGCATAATGCCTTCGTTTTTTGCTTTATATGTTTTATTGTCAATTCGTATTGTAATACAGCAAAATTTCCGCAAATGAATTATTATAGATAATCAGATTGAAAAGCTATAATTATCAGATTAGGTAGATATTTATTATTGCTACTAATACTTAAATTTTTTCATTATAAAAGAAAATGGAAGCCATTTATAGGCTTGCATAAATAATTCTCTTTTCCAAGGACGTTTTGTAGGAGTCTGTAATCTTGGCTGTAGAGCATCTTTTTCTTGGCATTCAAAAATAAGACATTGTTTTCTTATTTCTTCCCAAATTTGTTTACCTTTAGTGGTGTGTACAATCACTAAAGAAGTCCCCATTCCATCATCTATATTTGGACGGATTTTTTCTATACCCCAGAAGTCACCTAAAGTAAAATCACTATTTCGATGTGGTTTGCAATACTGGCATTGATAGCAAGATGGTCTGATAGTAAGATTTTGAAAGTACATTCGGCTATAAGGATCAGAATACAACGAACAAATTTTTTCTTCTTTTTTTGTTTTCCAGGATACCATGTGACCGTTGTCATGGTTTCTTTTATCACGGAAGTAATAATCAAGAATTTTTTGATCATGCTGTTTTTCCAAATAATGAATGTAACTCTTCCAAATTCCGGGTGAAGATGCTCCATAACAGATTAGATCCGCAAGAATAAGTCGAGCATATGGTTTGTTTAAATATAGGCGAAGGGCTTCTGTTTGGCATGGCGTGCCTGTAAATAATACCCATGATCCTGCAGAAAGTTTGTGTAGAATATCCTGGAAAATATTTCCTGTTACGCTTTGTACATATTTGGAACGTCTTACCGAATCAAGATCCTGCACTTTCCAAATTTCTTTATGTACTACATTCATATTTTCATCAAAACCGGCTGCAAATACGGAACCATTGCGTTTTAATACATAATTAGCTAAAAGAGAGAAAATTCCTCCGGAGGAACTTCTTTCTCTGATATTTTGATCCAATGCACGTGCTCCGTAAAATTGACTGCGTGATTGTTGCATATCTGAATGTTTTATAGGACAAACGGTCTGGCATTTATTGCAGTTCTTGCATAAAGATTGATTTATTTTAGGATATAAGAATCCTTCCTTATCTTGTTTCATGAATATAGCATTCTGAGAACAAGAAACTACACATGCTCCGCAGCCGCAACAGTCTTCCTTTTTAGTATATATTATCATACTATCTTCCTATCTGATTCGGATTATTTTCCGATTTTCAATTTTATATAATAACTCACATTCATTTGCTAAGCTCATATGATGAGTAACCATTAAAAGAGTTTTATTTCCCTTAATTTCCCGGATAGAGTCGAGCACGGCTTTTTCTGTTTCCATATCCAGTGCTGCTGTGGCCTCGTCCATAATCAGGATTTCAAAATTTTTATACAGTGCTCTGGCTAAAGCTATGCGCTGACGTTGTCCCCCTGATATAGCAAGCCCATTTTCGCCGATCAAAGTATTTATCCCTAGAGGCATTTGAGTTACTTCTTTCCATATCTGAGCTTGTTGCAGGCATTTACAAACTTGTTCTTCATCTATACTTGCTTCTGTTTCGTAAAATGCTACGTTATTACGTATAGTTTCGCCATTTAAATATACTGTTTGTGGAATATAGCTGACGACATCTCCTATTGATGCTATGCATTCACCTTCTTTATCGCGTTCTGATACAATATCGTAGTCGTCATAAATAATACTTCCAGTTTCTGGTTTCAGCAGACCTAGCAACAAATCTAAAAAAGTTGTTTTGCCTGAACCGGATGGACCAATAATCGCAATAGTCTTTCCGGCAGGAATTTTCACAGAAGCATCTTCAAATATTTTTATATCTTTTTGATAACCAAAAGTTAAGTTTCGAATTTCAATTCCGCGGAGCAAAGTGAGTTGCTTCTTTCTTTTGTTCTCCTTTTGTTTTTCGCGATATTTTATATTATCATATCTTTCTAAAGCCTCACGTACTGTTTCATAAGATTTGCGGGAAAAATCCAGTCCGGTCAGTTGTGTAACGATCTCAACTGATATTGGTAACATTCGCAGTATGAGAGTCATACAAATTACAAAAGGAATCAATAATTCTGAAAGATGAACCTCAACTTGTAGTACTATTGCTAATGCAAAAAAGAGAACAGTCATAATGGAGTTTTGTATCATAACGCTTATGATACGGGTTTTATATGTATATCGGCTTTGAATATCAGCATAATTTTTGCTGGATTCATTATAACGCTTAAGTAATGTTTCTGATTGGCTGCTGATTTTTGTTTCCTTAAACATACCGAAAGCAGTTGTGACTTGGGCATTACTTTTAATGGCATATAGACGACGTTGTTCTCCAAAATGCATCATTAGCAATCGGTTTTGCAAATATATGACTATCATAAATAACAAAAGTCCCAAACATATCCACAACCCGATGATTCCGGAAAACCATATTAAAGCGCCACAGAATATTAGCAGAGTAAAAGTTTGGATACAAAGGGACAAAAAACCTATGGGAATACTTAGACAGTTGAAAGTATCATCCCGGATGATTGTTAAAGCTTGTATAGGATTTTTTTTATTATGATCAATGAGATCTTCTTTTTGGAAAAGTTCAAAGAGGTGAATAGAAATTCGCTGGGCTCCGAAATTGATAAAACGGTTTTGAAGATAGCATTTATACAGTTCAAAAAAGCCTTTTAGCAGGCAGGTAATTCCCATACCAGCTGAAAAAAGAACCAGTTCAGGAGTTGCTCCATTCTGCCTGATTGCTGTATTCATAATAAAGAGAATTACAGAAAAGCTAAACAGATCAAAGATAGGGCTAATGAGCGTCATAACAGATATTTTAATCAGTTCATTTTTTTCTTTTTGATTCAAAATACTGATTATATAACGGAACATTTATTTTTTATCTCCTCTCAGCATTTTTATACAATGCCAAATAAATCTTCCAATAATATAAAGCAACCGGCTGTGAAAAGTCAGGTAATAAATAAGACGTGAACCAACAAAAGCTGGATCGGACATAGCTTCATGCCCTTCTATACAAAGCTTGCGGCAGATTTCTTTTTGACCGTCTCTTTTGGCCATATTATACTTGTTTCTCAAAACAGAAAGATAGAGTTTTTCATATTTTTTTGCATATTCAATGTGCCCAAGATGGAATTCTTCGTCCCTAATTTGTTTGTAAATGGATAAAGGATCTTTATTATTAAAAGGTTCCCAACTGTGAGTGGCACTATTATTATGCATTCGATACAGATAGCCTTTTACATCTGTAAATTCGAAATGAACTCCCTTTTTGATTAATTGATAAATAAAGAGAGTATCTTCGCCTAAAGATACCGTTGGTGCAAATTTTTGCTGTTCTCCAGAACAAATGAGGGATTTTGTAATAATTTTACAGGAAGCCATTCCAAGTGTTGAATTACTTTTGTTATAGAACCATTCCTGTACTTGTTCAGGATTTAAACTTTTCCAGGGTTTGTCGAAATTTTCTGTGAAGTTTTTTGCAGGTTCTTTTTTTACTTTTGTAGAAGCAATTCGGAAAAAATTACATCCTGCCATATCGGCCTTGGTTTCTAAAAGCCTGTTCAAAAGACATTTTAGAAAATCTGGGTGCAGCATGTCGTCCCCATCAAGAAACACAAAGTAATTACCTGAAGCAAGTTCCATACCTCGGTTTCTGGTTATAGAAACACCTTGATGTTTTTGACGGAAAATATGGATTCTATCATCTCTTTTTTGCAGTTTTTCACATAGTTCCCAAGTGTTATCTAATGAACCATCGTCTATGACAATTGCTTCAAAATGTGGATATGTTTGCTCCAGTAGAGATTGTAAACAATCTTCAAGAAATGATTCATTATTATATGCTGGAATAATTACAGAAATTAATTTATTCATATTTTATATCCTATATTGATGTGGGAATTTATAATTTTTACTATTTTTTATTTAAAAAAGAAACGTAATCAAAATCGTCGTTTTAGAAACTGGTCTCTAAAAGATGTTATTGTGCCAAGTTCTTTACAGGTTTCAAATCCTTTGATTAAAACTGCTGAAGGAAATTCAGGATATTTCTTTCTTGTAAGAATTACTTTGTTGTTATATGGCAGATTTTCAAATTCTTGTAAGGTTTTATATGTACATCCGTCTTTTTCGCAACCAATAATGTATAGGTTATTCCAATCCATGCGCTTTTTGCGACTTTTCCATTTTTCAGCAGCTTCTTCTTTATTTTGATAGTGAATAAAATGAATTTTTACATCTTCAAGGATTCCTATCGGATAATCGTAGTTAGGATCATCACAAAAATGAAGTTCCTGTTTCATATACCAACTCAGTTTTTTTACGAATTTTATAAAATCATTCATTGGTATCATAAGGTTAACAGTGGGAGATAGCCAGGGAAGATCCATATCATAGTAGATCATGGTGCCAACGCAATTGGAAGCGATAATTGTTGGTTTTCCTTTGATTTTTTTCTTTTTACGATATTTATACCAAGACCATTCTTTTTCTCGAATCTTGTTACCTAGCCATTTTAAAAGCAGTTTTATAGAAAAAGACATTGTTTGCCAGTCTCCTAGACATACAAGTGCTGACAGAGTATTAAGTGCAATTGAAATGTTGCGGTACTTTATCGCTAAATGAAATCGCCGGCGAAGTTTCCATCTGCGGATTCTTTGTAGCGAAATCTGATCTGTAATTCCGCAGATTTTTGCAATGTCATCTACAAGGTATTCATATTCACGATATTTTTTTATAGTTTGTTCATCAGTTAACGGTTGACGGGAATGGCTTCCTTTTCTCACTGCTACTCCGTAAAGCTCCTTTTCTAGTGTTGGACATAGATGATGGTATAGAAATGGAAGTAGCATCTGAAAATTTTGACCTACGTTATAGACTGGTATCTTACCTTTGGGATATATGGCGAAAAAATCTTCTGACTTTAGCATATAGCAGCCGCAACAGACATAGGTACGCGATTCCAAAACGTCCCAGAAAAGATTCTGCTTTCGAAGATCACCTTGTTGTTCGTCTGCTGGAAGCCGATTCCCTGTTTTAGGGTCAAAATACCACGCCAGTGAGCGGACACATTTATACTGAGGATTTTCTTTTAAAAAAAGTACTCGTTCTGCAATAGAATCATTCTTAAGCACATCATCGCTGTCTGGCCAGCACAGATATTCGCCATTAATCAGTGGGAGGCCATACCCTAACGCAGAAGATGCGTTTTTATGTGGTGCCTGTACTATCTTATATCGTATTCCCCTTTTTTTTATGCGCTCTTGATAAGATTTGGCTAATGATAGTGTCTGGTCTGTAGAGCCGTCATCTACAAGTATAAGTTCTATACAAGGATAAGTTTGTGCGATAATTGATTCCAGATAATTAACTAAATAAGATTCTCCATTATATACAGGAGTTACAATGGAAACTAAATCTTTTGTAAATATTTTTACCATCAGAAAAGCACCTTTTTTTAATTTAAGCTATGTAATAAAAATGAGCTGGATTCTTTTTTCATTTGGTTAATTCTTTGGGCTATCATGTTCCAAGAAATAGGTTTGTCTATTTTTTCTTGGCCGCTTTGAACCATACGTTCATTAAGTGTACAGTATGTGAGCAGGTTTTCAAGCCTTGCATTTCTGCTGCTGTGTCCAAAAACTAAAAAATTTTTTTGAAAGATAATACTGAATGCTAGAACATGAAAAGAATTTGTTAGTACATAATCCGCATGGCGGACATATCCTAGAAATTCTAGCGGTCCAGCATCTGTTACGATTTGGAAATTTTTATTATCTCGCTTCCTGTCTTTACGATATTTTAATTGAATTACCGGAAGATGTTTTTCGGTTGATAGCTGTGCCGCGTAGTCTTCCAACTTATTGTTTTTTTCGGTGACATGGACAAGTATGTAATGATTTTCTGTCGGAGGAGATACCATAGTTTCCCACTGATTTTTTTCTAATAGAAAGACAGGATCCGCTACAGCTGTGGCTGTTCGGCCTGTAAGATTCTGGATAAACGGAATTGCTGATGCTTCTCGAAGAGAGATTTGGTCTACATTAGTAAGAAGAGTACGCATTTCATCTTGATATTTGAGTGCTATTTTTTCTCCACCAAGGCTGGCTGCATACGCAATTACCTGCTTTTTATTTTTCCCGGGAAAGGCTCCGAAGTATGCTGGGCGTAGCCCCATTGTAATTTCTGGATTCCATATTTGATCACTACCTACAATATACGTATCAAAAGGAAGAGATTCCAGACCTTTTATAGAACGGATTACATGAAAATTATCACAAAGATATTTACGACGGAAGTCATGCATCCTTCTTATTTGGCGAAATGCATCTATCCCAGTAGTTAGCAGATTATTTTTTAAACCTGACAATGTATACCGGAGCATTGCACTAAATGGTTTAAGGGGACAATATGGTATAAACCAGTGGCGTCCAACCAAGAAGAAAGGTGCGTAAGGCACTATTTGTGTATCATTACATATGCTCTTCACAAATGTTTTTAAAGCGTAAGCTTGAAGCATAGCGCCATAGTTATTAGAGCAGTAAAAAGTTAGAATGCCTATTTTCATAAGTATTTGCGGTGTCCTTTCTTTGAAAAAGCAAAGAGTCTAAAATATTGTATGTTTTATGTATAAAATTGGTACGTAAAATTTTTTATGGATTAGGCTTTTGATTAATTATCGAAATTTCTATATCCGATGGTTTTTTATAATAATTTATTTACAACTTTATATCAAGGTCTTAGTTTTTCCATTTCCAAACGTACCTGGTACATCTGGTCTTCGGTAATGCCAAGCTGCGTGGCAACGGCGTCCCAATCAGTTGCGGGCGGGTTGTGCATTTCAACAATCTGCGCTGGGGTGCTGCTGCAATATTTAGCCATCAGCACTGCGTGGGCAACGTCGCCCATGCCAAAGTTCTGTTCAAACAGCGGCAGGCTTACGGCGGTGTCAACGCCAAGCACGGTGCTTAAATATTCGGCATCGTTTTTATCGTGCGCGGCTTTAATGTCGTTAGGGGTCAGCCCCAGCATATATTCAACGCGCGGCCATCTGTTGTATTCGGTTTTCAAATCAAGTACGGCGCCCATGTCCTTGCCGGTGGCATAGCTTAAAAAGGCGGCGTGGCGCAGTTCTTTAAAGCCCCAGCCCTGGTTGTAAAATTTTTTCACGGTGCTTTCGGATACGCCAAAGCGCGCGCTGATGGAATCAATTTCGTTATCAATGCGTACCTGATGCGGCACAAGCCCTTCGCGTGCAGCAGGGCGCGGCGGCAGCGGTTTTGCTTCGGCGGTGCTGCTTAAAATATCGGTAGTAAAAGGTGCAGCAACAAGGCCAAAGGCGAGTGCGAGAGTTAATAAGGATTTTTTCATACGTTACCACCCTTTCGTAATCAATAATAATTCTATATTACTCATTGTATCATAGTTTTATGCGTTTTGCATTAAGTAAGTTTAAAATTTTATATGAAAATTATAAAAAAAGCCCCCAAAGCTTAAACTTTGAGGGCAACTGCTCTGGCAGAGCAGAGAGGGGGTTGTTATACCATTTTTAAAAGCACGATGCCGCTGATCATGGTGGCAATGCCTGCAAAACCGAGCGGTTTAATCCGCAGGCCGAAAAAGGCTTTATCCACGCAAGTGGTTAATAGTATGCCCAGCGCGCCCCAGGTTGCGTAGGCAATGCTTAAATCAAGCGTTAAAAGGGCCTGTGCCAGAAACAGGAAGGCGACGCCGATAAGGGCAAGCGAGGCAAACCCGTATGTTTTATTGTGGAAACCGTTTGATTTTTTAAGAAAAATATTAGCGATAACGTCAGTTGCAACAGCAAGCAATAAGTATATAATGCCGGTTGTATAAGCCATTTTTATTCACTCCCAGTGCGGGCTGTGCCGTTTTTAACCATTGTCAGCCCTGTTAGTATAATTGCAAAAGCAAAAAGCTTTTGCGGCGGCATTGCTTCGTTAAAAATAATCCAGGCAATAAAGGCGGTGCCCATAAGGCCAATGCCTTCCCAAACTGCGTAGGCAACGCTGATGGGTATTTTTTTTACTGCCTTGCTGAGGCAGAAGTATGAAAAGCCCATTAATAAAAGCATTACCGGATAACCGATAAACCATTCGTGCATAACGGAAAACTTCATAAAAGTTGTGCCTGTAACTTCCAGTGCAATGGCCGCAAACAGCATATAAACATGTTTCATGATAATTCACCCTTTCACTTGCAGCAAAGTAATTTTGCCGCTATAATAATAGTAAAGTATGGTGCTGCACCATAGTCAAGGGGGTTTTTGAAATTTCGCAGAGGCTTTTAAAAACGGGCGAATTTGCCGCCTTTTGCAATACAACCAAAGATACTTTATTCCATTACGATGATATTGGGCTTTTAAAGCCGGTAAAAACAGCGGCGAACGGTTATCGTTATTATTCGCTGAACCAGTTTTATATGTTCGATTTAATTACCACGCTTAAAGAGGTAGGGCTTTCGCTTGAGGAAATTAAAACCTATATGGACAAGCGGGATACGGACGCTTTTGTGGAGCTGTTACAAGCGAAGGACAGGATGCTTAAGGAGAAGATAAGCATGCTGACGCGCCGCCGCCGCCTTCTGCACAATACCCTGCGCATGATGGCGGAAGCGTTTGACGTGGCGGAGGACGAAATTACGGTGGAGTACGTGCCGGAAGAATATTTTATCGTCAGCGATACGCTTAAAAACAACAGCGAAAAAGAACAGTTTGCAGTATTGTCGCGCCTGTGGGATTATTGCAGCAAGCATAATGCTTATGATGATTTCTTTTTCGGCGAGATAATACCTTATGAAAATGTTGTAAACGGCAGCTTTGGCGTTATAAGGTATTCGTCGCGTATCGAAAAAAAAGTCAAAAGCCGCTATCTGCACATTAAACCGGCGGGGAGCTATGCCGTTAAGTACATCCGCAATTCATACTATGCCTTGCAGGAGGAATACCGCAAGTTTTGCTGTGAGCTCCATGAACTTGGCTATGAACCAAACGGCAGTATTTATCAGAATGATATAACCAATTATTTATCGGAGCGTTATGCCGATGATTATTTAATGAAAATAGAGGTAAGTGTTAAACGGCATGATGAAAATGGCTGCAAATAAAAATTTAACTAAAAAAGAACTGCAAATTTGCCTGCTGCTGACACTTGCCTTATGCGCTTTAGCGGCGGTGCCGCTTTTTGTAATGCCTGCGGACTGGCGTTTTACGGCAGCTCTGGCTGCGGCGCAGTTTTTACTGCTGCTGCCGCTT
>OHST01000977.1_pt1 | contig 12772 bp, 7 predicted proteins | sample 1578841 | NCBI WGS metagenome assembly OHST01 (sample SAMEA3879593, study PRJEB24766) | human gut metagenome | biome: human-associated habitat; feature: feces | place: USA | collected 1985/1987 | reverse complement strand
AGGTGATTTTGAATTATCTATATTATATATCACTTTTGTACAAATGTCAATAGATCTATTCATAAAATCACCTTTAAATATCGCCCTTACTATTTTTCATACCTTGCTGCCGTGCCGGAATAATTTTTTGAAATATAGTCATATAAGCTGCTGTCATACCTCACGCCGTCAAGCTCAAATCCCGGCTGTTTCATAACTCTTGCATATCTGCCCAGCGACATAATATCCGCCGCAACGGTATCACGCCTGTATATTCTCCTGTCGGCAGAAGACGAAACGCTGATATCCGGCTCATAGTAAGCAACGGCTATTACATACTCGCCGTTTTTGGCATCGTTCCACGAATATCTTTCAAAGCCGCCGAACAAGCGTAAAGCTCTCTCGAATACGTTTCTCTGCTGTGCATCGGCGTTCTGAGGGATTGCAATTTCTATATACTTTTTTCTTTCTGTAAGCAGTTTGTTCATTTCTTCATCGGAAAGGGACGGCTCTTTGGTCATTTGTGCGTCTTTGATGTCGCAAAGATTAAGCTGCATTATATAGTTGCCGTCAAACACCATAAGACGATGCTTACGCTCTCTGAGGGAATATGTAAAACGATATGCCGAGCAGATATAGTGCTTGCCCTTATACTCAATATCCGCTTTTTTCTCGTTGTTCATCGCACGCATTATCGTACGCAGAACACTATGCTTGTTTTCTATCGTTTTTTCATTGCGGTTTGCATACCGCACCGTGAAAAACTCATCAAGGGTCGTGTCGGCACTGCCGATATATTCCGAAAGCTTCTCGCAGTATTCGTTTCCTATTATTGCCCTTGCGTCCGGATCGCCCATCATAAGACGCAGGTATTCGTACTCAATGTTTGTCAGAAGCTGTTTATGCTCATATTCGTTTAAATCCGCCACAGCTTCAAACTTGCCGCCGTTCACGCTGAACCACGAGCTGTAATCGCTGTCGCTGAGTTCTTCGGTTGCTTTTGTGAACCATTCTGTGATATTGGATGCTTCGGTTCTTAACTCATCAAAGCCGTATATTTTAAAGTAAGAGTTCAATACACGTTCAAGACGGTTTGACGAATATTCAATCTGTCCGGCTCTCTTTTCGACAGGCATTCTGATGATTTCCGAGAAAATATGTTCTGCCAGCTCCTCGGCAAGAATATTCATAAAGCTGCCGTATTTATTGAACAAGCGCAACGTTGGGTAAGAAGCGTACTTCTTTATATTGTCATTGCCGCTTGCGGTCTTGCTGTCTTTTGCAGGCTGACTGTCTTTCTCAGCCGGACAGTCGGCAAAGCTGTCGTCATAATACATCTGCCTTCCTATACGGGCATCATAAGCAAACTCTCTGAAAAGTCCGGGGTTATCCTCCTCCGATATTACAGCATCACCGCCCAATGTACGAATAAACGGCTTTATATCATCGGCTTTTCTTATATTGAATGTTACTGTTTTTGCTTCTCTGTCTTCCGTATAGCAAACACCGTACTTTTCAATGAGCGAAAATGCCTGCGGTTTTACATTCTTCAATACAATCCTGCTAAGACAATCTTTTTTGGTATAATCACCGGAAAGCCAGATCTCATTTTCGGCAACAGCAAGTATGTCGTAGAGCTTTTCGTAATTGATAATACTGTCAGGCTCGTATGCCGCAACCTTATACAGCTTATCAAGACGAATGCTCTTTATAATACTGTCTGAATTCAGCGGGCTGTACAGCAGGTAGCATCTGCCCAGATTATATTCATACATTATTTTCAGAGGAACAACATAATTTACAGATTTCTGCTTTTCGGTTCCGACCGTCTGATAGCCTATGAGCTTTCTGTCCCTTATAGCCTGACGGATAGTGTAGACCGCCTCGTCATAGAGTATTCTGTCGTAATTGTCGTACATAAACGACCAGAGACTTTTGCTGTCATTTCCGCACAGCTTTTTCAGCTTATGGCTTATGCTGTATGCAGGAACGCTGTACGGCGCTTTTCTTCCGAATACCGCCAGAGCATCGCACATTGAACTTATCAGCATATTTTTCTCGGTCGGCGCCGTCATATCAATAATATACCCAAGGTCCTGAGAATTTTCCGCCTTTTTGCTTCTATCCATATACTCGCTGAAATATAAGAAAAAGTCGCTCAGCTGATTTTTGATTTCTGTTCGGGACGCATTAATCAGCAGAGATGTATGCCTTCTGAAGTAGGAGAACGCCCACATCTGTTTCTTTGTTATCCTTGCCCAGAGGTAGATGTTATACAGATAATTCTCATTTAATGTAAATCTGTCATATTCCAAGTATTTTGCTTCGGTCGGACGGCCTTTTGCTTTTTTTGAAAGAGTGCCTTTCTTTTTCTTGATATAGTTTGCTAAGCAAAGATTGTAAAAATTGAACGCTTTCTTGATCGTCTGATCGGAGCAATTGCACTGCTCGGACAGCTGCTTTTGATTAAAGCAACCGTAAGTATAAATATTCTGAACAGCGGCCCTGTATTTATCTATGCTTTCAAGAAAATACTTATATTCATATCCGCTCTGAACATCATCGAATTTTTCCGTTTTTTTCATTTTCCCATCTCCTTTATTAATTCTTTGCTTATGCCTTGAAATTGTATACAGTGTGAGCGATACTTTCGATTTCGACCGTATCCCCGATACTTCCGATAATCATTTCGGACGGCTTGTATGCCATAGGGCATTCATCAATGGTGCTTTCGCTGACAGACCATGTGTTGACTCCGTCCATTTCTTCGGCATATTCTTCAAGCGTGAATGTTCTTCTTGCGTCACTGCGGCTGTATGCACGCCCTGAGCCGTGCGGAGCGGAACAGTTCCATTCTTCGTTGCCCCTGCCGTGTGCAATGATGATACCGTCACGCATATTGAGCGGGATCACAATACGTTCGCCCTTCCTTGCGGAAATTGCGCCCTTTCTGATTACAACAGAGGTATGCGTATCATCGTACCAATCAATATAGTTATGAACGGTGTCAAATCTGTCCTTTATCTCAACGCCGTAGTCCTCCGCAAGAAAAGACATTATTCTGTCTGATATTACCGTTCTGTTGAATGCGGCTAACGCCTTTGCGTCAAGCATACAGCTGATGTAAGAATCGTACCTTTCGCCCGTGATAAATGCCAGTTCCTTGCTCACGGGTGCAATCTGTGCGGCACGGCGGTCGATTTCTTCGTGTTCTTCGCTTGTCGTTGCGCTCCTGTGCCTTAACAGAATACTGCGTCTTAACTCCGTGTCAATTACAGAAGCATTGCTCTGGAAATAACCGCAGATTCTCTTTCCGAGATTTCTGCTCCCCGTATGAACCGTCAAAGCATAGTTCCCGTTGTTTAAACGGTCAATTTCAATGAAGTGGTTTCCTCCGCCGAGCGTTCCGATACTGCGCAGATGATAATCAACATCGGCTGATTCTCCGATAGCGTCACAGATACCGTTCACCTTTGCGACAAGAGCCGTATTCTCTGCTACCGTATCACTCACGCTGTCGTGTATCTCCATACCGGAAGGGATATTACTGCGGATAAAAGTATCGAGTGCCCTGTAATCAATCTCTCTGTCCGCCGTGAAAACGGTCGTGAGTATTCCGCACCCTATATCTACACCGACGATATTCGGCACAATCATCCTATTTGAAGTTACACAGGTAAAGCCTATAACACAGCCCTTACCGGCGTGGCAGTCGGGCATAATCCTGATACGGGAATTTTCGAATGCAGGATGGTTGCAGATTTCTTCAATCTGGCTGACAGCGCATTCGTCAATAATTTCGCCGTATACAACAGCGGTATTTCTTTCTCCGATTATTTCCAAAACAATCACCTCTGTAACTATTATCTGTTTGCTTGTTATAAATACTATTATACACTACTTCAGCACATTTGTCACCAAAAAATTAATATTGACGGCAAATGTGCTAAATTTATATCAAGGTTATCAATCGCCCTTGCCGAGCGCCGTGATTACACCGATAGCTCCCGTAAGAACTGCGGTAATTACTGAAGTCAATACCTGCTTTGTCATATGAACCTCCCATTTCGGATAAAATTTCCTGCCATTACGCTCAGCACGGAAATTCAGGAATATGGATACGGATACGGTTTAAAGCTGACATTTTAACCTCCCTTTCGTTATATGTCACATCTGTTGTCAATCGCCCTTGCCGAGCGCCGTGATTACACCGATTGCTCCCGTAAGAGCTGCGACAATTACTGAAGTCAATACCTGCTTTGTCATACGAACCTCCCCTTTCGGATAAAATTTCCTGCCATTACGCTCAGCACGGAAATTCAGGAATATGAATACGGATACGGTTTAAAGCTGACATTTTAACATCCCCTTTCGGTTTAAGCGTTTATCGTCTTATCAATACCAATAACTGATGTCTGTGAAGTTGTAGCAGTATGCGTCACGTTCATCGGAAACCGAATTACCGTGATAAAAGAAAAGGCGGACAAGACTGTAGAAATCTCCGAACATAATATGTACCTCCTTGAACTGTAACAGCGGAACGGATATGTTGCCGATACCTCTTTGTTGAATTCGCTCTTTTTCAATAATATAACCGTGAGGTTTTACCCTCTGATTATATTATCTCACATTTTTCATTTTTTTCGAGCGAAAAACTGTACCCAAAACAACATTTTTTCCTCTTTATTTTTCCTTACAATCACATTTTACCACATCGAACCCCATCGGTAAATCGAAATACTGTACCCAAAAATCTATTTATGACAAAAGAACAGCCCGACCTTTGAAACTAAGGTCGGGCTGTTTTATGCAAAAAAACTACACCCCTGCATTTTTGCACGGGTGTAGTTCAAAGTCTAATATATTCCTGCATAAGCAGGGGGTTTTAGACCCGTGCATTTTTGCACGGGTGTAGTTCTCCAAAACGATAGGGTATATAGCGGAAAAAGTTTTAGACCCCTGCAATTTTGCACGGGTGTAGTTCCATGACAACCTGTTGTCAATGCGTTGTAACGTTTTAGACCCCTGCATTTTTGCACGGGTGTAGTTCAAATGGAGTTGTTTAATTATGGCAGAAAAGGTTTTAGACCCCTGCATTTTTGCACGGGTGTAGTTCCAAATCAGCGTATTGCCGCATTACTGAAGAGTTTTAGACCCCTGCATTTTCGCACGGGTGTAGTTCAGGAAGATGAGGAAGATGATGACTCATCTGGTTTTAGACCCCTGCAATTTTGCACGGGTGTAGTTCTGATAGGACTAATCGCAATCGCATTTGGATGTTTTAGACCCCTGCAATTTTGCACGGGTGTAGTTCTCAGTTCAATCAATGAACTATTGAACTTGGTTTTAGACCCCTGCAATTTTGCACGGGTGTAGTTCCACAAAGTCTCAGAGAATGAAGTTCTCGATGTTTTAGACCCCTGCAATTTTGCACGGGTGTAGTTCAATTATGATTAAGTTAAATGTAAGTAGAAAGTTTTAGACCTATGCGATTTAGCACAGGTGTAGTTCTACCAATGCTGTTAAAAACAGTAGCAGGATGTTTTAGACCTATGCGATTTAGCACAGGTGTAGTTCAAGTCACGGATGATAAGTATTCGTGCGGAAGTTTTAGACCTATGCGATTTAGCACAGGTGTAGTTCCGACGTTAGTCGGCAACTATGCTGGCAAAAGTTTTAGACCTACGCGATTTAGCACAGGTGTAGTTCCTCAAAATACACAAAGGTGATTTTGAATTATCTATATTATATATCACTTTTGTACAAATGTCAATAGATTTATTCATAAAATCACCCTTGCGCACCGATTTACATATTAATATTATTTCTGTTCATCAGAATCGTCTTTTCCGGGGTAATTCTTATCAAACAGCCCGTCTATCGTAAGGTTTTTATATCTCACAAGGTTATATCCGAAAGGCGTGCAATATGCTTTTACAAAGTCCTTGCAGTAAGTCTTGTGTTCTTCGAGCTTGCTTATAAAATCGCCGGTGTCTCTTTCTACTTTTTTATCGGCAAAACGATTTTCGAGATGTTTCTGAATGAGGTAGTGGTACAGAGCAAAGTAGTTCTCGACCTCTTTTATTTCCTTGATATTGATATTGATATTCCTTATCGCATTCAGATGGCAGACAGTATTTCTGAACTCATTGACAACCGCTCTTTCCGACTTCTTTAAATTATCCAGTATCAGCTTGTACCAGCGTGCATTCCTGAGATATCTGTTTGCGGCATTTTCTGCAAGGCTCTTGTCAAATTCCGTTTTTATGATTCCGTTTTCGAGCTTGACTCCCATTACAGCCATAGTAAGATTTGTCTTGTTTTTTTCTATATTACCGACTTCCAGACCGCTTTCCGCATACAGCTTCGTATCCCTTTCAACGCAATGGAAAGCGATAACGTATCTGGCGTTCACATTTACAAGGTTCTTCAGCATAATGTACATAACGGTAAGATAAAGACGGATTATAGACTGATTCTTCCGCTTGATTTCCGCTTCATGCGTTTTTGATGTGACATTTGCCTTCTGATAATTGCCGGCGTCCGAAAAATTCTCAAACTCTATTTCAGCTATCATATCAGCCAGTTTCTCACGTTTCTTATTTGCAGAGCATAAAGCTGTATTTTCGGGGCAACAAGCCTCATAATATCTTTCGATCTGTGCGTCCGGGATCTCATTCAGCACAAACCTTACAGCGGGCTTGCATTTTGCCGTTTCGCGGATCTTCTTGGGATTTCCGTACCGTACCAGATACTTGAATCGGTTTGAATCTATAACGTTACTTGCAATGAAATTTCTCAGACCGTTGTTTTTCTTGAGCTTTTTATCACCGTTTGCGTCGATCTGAAGGATATTATCGATCATCTTCTCAATATCTTCTTCGGTCTTACCCGATTTGATACCGAGAATATCCAGTGCATCGCGATACATTGTTCTTTTTGCGTTTATATCAAACGAACACGATTTCACAAAGCTGTTAAGCTCGACAAGCTCGGCAAGATATTTTGTACTGTCCTCAAAGAAGCTGTACTCGGCGGTGAAGGTCCTGTCAAGCCCAAGCTCGTCCATTATTTCAAGGAAGCTTCTGATATTGTCAAACTTGTTTATCAGCGTTGTTACAAGATCGTTGATCTCCTTACCGCTTAAAAATCTTGTCAGCAGATAAATAAGCTTCGTAAATTCCGATACGCTGTCGGCATAGCTGATAAAGCATTTTCTCAGTTCGTTGTCCCGGATTTCAATATTCGATCCGCTCAGGTTTTTAATGTTATCGACATCAAGTGCATCGGCAACCTCTCTTATGGATTCACGGTATTTTTTCCACAGATAATCCGCTTCCTTGCAATATACGGTTGTCTTATCATCCTCTTTGAGCGAACTTCTCAAAGTGTTCACAAGATCGTCGGCTCTATCGCTGTCTTCGTTGATATATCCTGTGTATAAGATGAAATCCGTCATCTGATACAGCTTATTCCTTACAGAATCATATTCTTTATCGGCGTAACCTTTACCTTCGAGCATACTCTCACGGAGCTTCTTTATTGAAAAGCCCATATTTTTATACTTCTTTGTGATAAGAAATTCGTAATATGACCTTACAAGTTCGGCAATATCGGTGTTCTTGTATACCGAGCCCAGTATCTGTATGTTTACCTTATTGTTTTCTATAAAGCGGTTGTTTATTTCTTCAACAGGACGGTTGTAAACAACGTCGAGTACATTTTTGAAATCATCTTTAAGTTCATCGAGCTTATACAGCCAGAATTCTGCTCTGCCCTCCTCACTGTGAACACACCAATGACGCAGTTTACCGATCAGAGTGAGCACGGAGTAAAGTTCTTTATCCTCACGCAGAACATTTTTTGCTTTACCTTTGGGATTCTTTTTATTTACATAAAATGCATCGGCAAAATAAGCCAGTCTGTAATTGCCGATGAATTTTTCAAATGCGTCAAAATCGGCTTTCTCTCGACTGTTTGTACTCTCCTTTTTCTTTTCAAAATCGTCAAAGGTTTCATCGGTGGTACGTTTCATGAAGAAATCGCTGTTTTCGATATTTTCGTCAGCACTCATATTATTCAATGCGTAAATAGCGTTAGTTGAATAAACCGCCAGTATTTTTTCAATGTCAAGAATATTGTAAATAAGCTGGATATGTATATTATCATCGAATTCTTTGCCGAAGAATTTCTTTTCAAGAGTCGGTTTCAGGCACAGCATATCCGTAGGCACAGACTGTTCCGGTTCATCTTTCTTTCCTCCGTTAAAACGGCGCAGCGGATTATCCGTTACGGCAGATACCGTTTCACCTCTGTGACCGATAACCGAATAACCGTTCATCGTGACAACGTTCAACTGATATGCAGGATCGTCAATATTCAGCGGTTCGTGCGATGTATCGACTATTTTCTGCTCAAGTACAGCATCGTTTCCTCTGCCGAATGAAGTCATATAAACAGTATTTCCTACAGCAAAAACCGACTTCACGCCTGCGGCTTTAGCCATAGATTTTGTTACATTGTCTTTTTTTGATGAAACAGAAGGAACTGATTTTACAGAAACGGCTGCGTCTTTTTTCTGAACTGCCCTCTCTGCTTCACGTTTTTTGTTCTGATCTGCAAATTTTACCGTTCTATCGGTCTTTCTTTGTTCTCTGAGATCTCGTGCGTGTATTTTCTTACCCATAACAGGATACCTCTTTTCTTATGGTAAGTTGAAATGACTTTGTATATATTATAACATATTTTGGCGAAATGTCAAATATTTTAGGCAATAAAGTCAGTTTTTTGCATTGCAGTGCGATATAAATATTTTTGTTAATATCAGCCGCAATAAGAAAAATACGTTCGGAGTTTTACCGGAAAAAGTACGATTATAGTTTTATCTGTCTGCGCCACACCCCTTTTTCCCCGTTTTACTTGTATTTTATGGCTGTGTTTGTTATAATAAGTATAAAGAAATATTTGATGCGTCTTGCGAAAGGAGAAGGTACGCTATGGCATACGAAAAGCTCACAGGCACTTTTGAATCCTCGAACGGCACTGATAACTGTGCATATTACATCTATGTTCCGGTTCTTCCTATGAACGTGGGATATAAAGGCATCATTCAGATTTCGCACGGTATGTGTGAATATATTGAGCGTTATGAACACTTTGCGGATTTTCTTACCTCACACGGATATATCGTCTGCGGTAACGACCATCTCGGTCACGGAAACAGCGTCAGATCAAACGACGATCTCGGCTTTTTCGCCGAAAAGGACGGCTGGAGCCATCTTGTAAACGATCTGCACCGAATGACGATGATAATGAAAAAGAAGTACCCTGCACTGCCGTATATCCTTATAGGTCACAGTATGGGCAGTTTTGTTGCAAGGCTGTATCTCACACGCTTTCCTAACGAGCTGACCTGCGCCGTAATTATGGGTACGGGCGATGACAAGGCACTTTCCGAAATAGGAGTAAGGGCTACACGCTCCGTTGTTTCCTTGAAGGGCGAGCGTTTCCGCAGTGATAAGCTGAACACTCTCATTTTCGGAGTGTATAACGACAAAATCAAAGATTGCCAGACTATCTATGACTGGCTCACTCATGACAGAGATGTTGTAAAGAAGTATATCGACGATGAAAAGAGCAATTTTGTGTTTACGGCAAGCGGATTTGTTGACCTTACTACCCTTCTTCGCAGAGTATCAAGTCAGCAGTGGGCTGAAAAGGTGCCGAAAAAGCTGCCTGTTATATTCATGGCAGGAACGGCAGACCCTGTCGGCGGATACGGCAAGGGCGTAAGAAACGTATACGCAAAGCTGATTGACGAGGGTTGCAACGTTGATATCAAGCTGTACCCCGGCGCACGTCACGAGCTTGTAAACGAAACTATGAAGGAAATAGTTTTTGACGATATTTTAACCTGGATAGAAAGAAAGGTCGGCGGAATGACAGGCAATTACGAATTTTAAGCCTTAAGCCGAAAAGAACAATATGAAAGACGGATTTATAAAAGTAGCGGCGGCAACACCTGAGATTAAGGTTGCCGACTGTAAGCACAACGCAAAGCAGATAATCTCTCTGGCAAAGGAGCTTGCAAAAAAAGATGTAAAGCTCGCAGTTTTTCCGGAACTGTGCATCACGGGTTACACCTGTCAGGATCTGTTCTACCAGACAACGCTCCTTGACGGTGCTAAGAATGCGCTCGTAACGATTCTGGAAGAACTGTCTGCGCTTGATATGATAACTGTAGTCGGACTGCCGATGCAGTATGACAGCAAGCTGTATAACTGTGCGGCTGTGACCTATCACGGAAAAGTGCTGGGCTATGTGCCTAAGCAGTACCTGCCGAACTACAACGAATTTTACGAGATGCGCCACTTTACCGCCTGGGACGGCAGTAAATGCGAATATTTTTTAAACCGGTTTGACACGGATGCCGACGGCGAATGCGACGATTCGCTGAGTGCGTATTTCGGTGCGGGACTTATATTCTGCTGTAACACTATGCATGATTTTTCTTTCGGAATCGAGCTGTGCGAAGATTTGTGGTCGCCCTGCCCTCCCTCGACATATCTTGCACAGGAAGGCGCAAATATCATTCTTAATCTTTCCGCAAGCAACGAGATGATAGGAAAGTCGGAATACCGCCGTTCGCTTGTTTTAAATCAATCTGCAAGGCTTATTTCGGGTTATATCTACTGCTCCGCAGGAGAAGGCGAAAGCACGCAGGACCTTGTATTCTCAGGGCATAACATAATCGCCGAAAACGGTGCAACGCTTGCCGAAAGCGAGCTTTTCTCTAACGATTATGTTATCAGCGAGATAGACGTAAACAAGCTGGCATTTGAGCGCAGAAAAAACACATCATTCAGAAATGACAAATGCGATAAGGAAACTATATGGTTTGATATACCGCTCACCGATACAAAGATAACACGTTTTGTATCACGCACACCGTTTATCCCCTACTCTGCCGATGAGACCGACAAGAGATGCGAGCTTATTCTTTCGATGCAGGCACACGGACTCAAAAAGCGCCTTGCCCATACTTACGCAAAAACCGCCGTTATAGGAATTTCGGGAGGACTTGACAGCACGCTTGCACTTCTTGTATGCGCCAATGCCATGAAGCTGCTCGGCAGACCTATGACGGATATTGTAGCGGTGACAATGCCGTGCTTCGGCACAACAAAACGCACAAAATCCAATGCAGTGAAGATATGCGAAGCACTCGGCGTTACACTGCGTGAGATCGACATCACCGACAGCGTAAAACAGCATTTTCTGGACATCGGACACGATATAAACGATCTATCGGTAGTATTTGAAAACGGTCAGGCAAGAGAACGCACAAAGGTGCTTATGAACATCGCCAATCAGACGGGCGGACTTGTAATAGGCACGGGCGATTTGTCCGAGCTTGCTCTCGGCTGGGCGACCTACAACGGCGATCATATGTCTATGTACGGTGTGAACTGCTCAATACCCAAGACGCTTATCAAACATCTTGTCAGCTACTACAGCAAGACGACAGATAACAAGCTGCTCAAAGAATCGCTTGAGGATATACTTGATACGCCTGTAAGCCCTGAACTTCTGCCTGCGCATAACGGAGAAATATCGCAGAAAACAGAAGACCTTGTAGGCCCTTATGAACTGCACGATTTCTTCCTGTACAACGGCATAAGATGGGGATTTACCCCCGAAAAAGTATTCAGGCTTGCGCTGTACGCTTTTGACGGTGCGTATGACCGTGAAACAATACTGAAATGGCTGAAAACCTTCTACCGCCGTTTCTTCTCACAGCAGTTCAAGCGTTCGTGCCTGCCCGACGGTCCTAAGGTCGGATCGGTAACGCTCTCCCCCAGAGGCGACTGGAGAATGCCGAGCGATGCCTGTGCAACGCTGTGGTTAAGTCAGATAGAAAATCTCAAATAAAAGCATTAGTGAATAACCAAAATAAACCTGTCAATAATTACCTCACAAAGCTAAACGCTACGGAGGTACTTATGACAGGTTTTTTTAAACGTAATATTCTTGACAAGGCTATGATACTGGGTGCGGTAATATGTATTGTAATAACAGCCTTTACCGCATTTGCGGAGGACTGCGAGGAAAAGCCGCAGGAAGTGCTGAGGCTTCATATACTGGCAAACTCGGACAGTAAGGATGACCAGACGCTGAAATACGATCTGCGTGACTATATGCTTTCAACGTTTTCGAATGTATTCGGAAACTGTGACAGCTTCAGTCAATCGGTAGCCGTTGCAAACGAACGCAGAGCCGAAATTGAAGAAAAGGCTAACGAATTTGTACATTCCAAAGGCTACAGCTACAATGTAAAATGCGAGGTCGCAAAAACATATTTCACCACCAGAAAGTACGAGAATGTAACCTTACCTGCAGGAGAATACACAGCCGTCCGCCTGCTTATCGGAAATGCAGAGGGTAGAAACTGGTGGTGCGTAATGTTCCCACCGCTGTGCCTGCCTGCCGCATCGGGTGAATTTTTTACCGAAGAACAAAGCAAGCGGGTTGAAGAAAGCCGTGATTATGAAATAAAGTTTGCGATATTTGAAGCGTTGCAGGGGCTTTTCGGCGGCGATGATACCGGTAGCGAAAGCTCGGAAGAAACCGCCTGCGACAGCACAGATAATGATTTTGCTAAAATATCCGTTTTCGGCATTATGAACTGTGATGTTCTGTGATTATTAATGCAGGCGGTTTTCCGCCTGCTCAGACTGTCGATAAACCTATATAATTTTTGAAAATGGGTGTTTAGCGTTGCTTGCTATGTTGG
>OHST01000974.1_pt1 | contig 12858 bp, 8 predicted proteins | sample 1578841 | NCBI WGS metagenome assembly OHST01 (sample SAMEA3879593, study PRJEB24766) | human gut metagenome | biome: human-associated habitat; feature: feces | place: USA | collected 1985/1987 | reverse complement strand
TGCGAGAGCGGCGTGCAGAAGTGAACCGAACAACAAAAAACCAGGCAGAGAAGCTCTCTGCCTGGTTTTTTGTTTATTTGGGCAAACGGCGTATGCTGGCTCAGACACGCTCTGAGACCAGCTGGAACCCGGCGCTGGCCAGCTCCTGGCGGATCTGCTCGATCTGGGCGGCGTCCCGGGTCTCCAAAGCCAGCTTCAAAAAGCAGCTGGAGATGGGCATATTGGGGTCAGAACCATCGTGGAGCACCGACACCACGTTGCTGCCGCAGCGGGAAACGATGCGGGCTACCTGCTCCAGCTGGCCGGGGCGGTCCTCCAGGGCGATGGTCAGGTTGGCTTTGCGGCCGCTCATCACTAAGCCGCGGGTGATGACCCGGTTCAGAATGTTTACATCAATGTTGCCGCCGGAGACCAGGCATACCACCTTTTTGCCTGCCAGGGGCAGCTTGTGGAACAAAGCGGCGGCCACCGGCACAGCGCCTGCGCCCTCTGCGACCAGCTTCTGGTTCTCCATCAGGGAGAGGATGGCCGCAGCGGTCTCGTCCTCAGATACAGTGACGATATCGTCTACATATTCCTCGCAGAGCTGATAGGTCAGCTCGCCGGGGGTCTTGACCTGGATGCCGTCCGCAAAGGTGGAAGCGGCGTTCAGGGTCTGGTAGCGGTGCTCATGGAGGGAGCGGTACATACTGGGCGCACCCTCCGCCTGGACGCCGTAGATCTTGACCTCCGGACGCAGGCTCTTGATGGCGAAGGCTACGCCGGAGATCAATCCGCCGCCGCCCACCGGCACGATCACGGCATCCACATCCGGCAGCTGGTCCAGGATTTCCAGGCCAATGGTGCCCTGCCCGGCAATGACCTGCTCGTCGTCGTACGGGTGGATAAAGGTCATGCCGGTCTCAGCCTGCAGTTCCACTGCCTTGTCGTGGGCGTCGTCATAGGTGCCGGGTACCAGGCAGACCTCTGCGCCCAGGTTCTTGGTGTTTTCTACCTTCATCAAAGGGGCGCCGTCCGGCATGCAGACGATGCTTTTGATGCCGCGGCGGGTGGCTGCCAGCGCCACGCCCTGGGCGTGATTGCCCGCAGAGCAGGCGATGACACCCTTGGTGCGCTCCTCCTCGGAAAGCTGACTGATCTTATAGTAAGCGCCCCGGACCTTAAAGCTGCCGGTGACCTGCAGGTTTTCGGTTTTCAGGTAGAGCTGGCAGTCACAGTGCAGGCGGGGGGCCTCGATGAGGTCGGTGCGGCGGGCAACGTCTTTGAGCACAAAGGCGGCGTGGTAGATCTTATCCAAAGTCAGCATGACGATATACTTCCTATCCTTTTTGTACTCCCGCCATGCAGTGGGCATGGATGCGGGAATTTTAGTATAGAATACTAAAATTGATTTGTCAAATGAATTTTGTTCACCTATAACTGCGACAAGGCGCAAGGGGGACAAAAGCTGTTTTTTCGGGCTTTCCTCACAGACCGCTGCGCCCCGGCCCGATGCGCAAAAACTTTGGCCCGTGCATCTGCACGGGCCGTGTGAAAGGTTTTTTGGTTCTTTTTTCTTGAAAAAGGGGAAGCACCCGTATGCCCGGCAGCTCCCGCACCCCCATAAGAAGGTTCAGATGCAGTCCAGAATGGCATCGCCCATGGCGGCGCAGCCCAGGCAGATGCAGCCATCGCTCATCGTATCGGCGGTGCGCAGGCCCTTGTCCAGAACGCTGGCCACGGCGTCCTCAATGGCCTGGGCTTCATCGCGCATACCGAAGGAATAGCGCAGCATCATGGCCGCCGAGAGGATGCAGGCGGTGGGGTTGACGATGTCCTTGCCGGCAATGTCCGGAGCGGAGCCGTGGATAGGCTCATACAGGCCGCGGGTGCCGTCGCCCAGAGAGGAGGAGGGGATCATGCCGATGGAGCCGGTGATCATGGATGCTTCGTCCGAAAGGATATCTCCAAACATATTTTCGGTAACGATCACGTCGAACTGACTGGGGTCCTTGACCAGCTGCATGGCGCAGTTGTCCACGAACATCTCGCTGTACTCTACGTCCGGATACTCGGCTTGCAGCTGGTGCATCACAGCCCGCCACAGACGGCTGGTGTCCAGTACGTTGGCTTTATCCACACAGCAGAGCTTTTTGCGGCGCTGGCGGGCTGTTTCAAAGCCGATGCGGCCAATGCGCCGGATCTCCTGCTCAGAGTAGGGCATCTGATCCACGGCCTGTTTCTCGCCGCTGGGCAGGGTGTCGGTGCGGTGCTCTCCAAAATACACGCCGCCGGTCAGCTCCCGCACGATGATCAGGTCGATGCCTTTGGCCACGATCTCCGGTTTCAGAGGGCTGGCGGGGGCAAGCTGCGGCCAGATGCGGGCGGGGCGGTTGTTGGAGTACAGGCCCATCCCTGCACGGAGCCGGAGCAGGCCTTTTTCCGGCCGCTGCGGGCCGGGCAGCCCCTCCCACTTCGGGCCGCCTACGGCGCCCAGCAGCACACTGTCTGCCGCCAGGCATTTGTCCAGCTCCTGCTGGGGCAGGGGGTCTCCGTATTTATCAATGGCCTCGCCCCCCATAGCGGTGTCCACATAGTGGAAGGTATGGCCGTATTTTTCAGCGATGCGGTCCAGCACACGCACCGCCTGGGCAACGATCTCAGGGCTGGAGCAGTCGCCCCAGATAACAGCGATGGTCTTTTCCATATGGCTCTCCTTTTACTGGTCCGGCTGGCGGTTTTGGATGGCGTTCATCAGCCCACCGGCGGCAATGATCTCCTGGATAAAGGGTGGGAAGGGCTGCGCCTGGAAGCTGCAGCCGGTGGTCTCGTCGGTGATAAGGCCGGTGTCAAAGTCCACCCGCACGGTGTCCCCGGCGGCAATGGCATCCGCAGCCTCCGGACACTCCAGGATGGGCAGCCCGATATTGATGCTGTTGCGGTAGAAGATACGGGCAAAGCTTTTGGCGATGACCACCGAGATGCCCGCAGTTTTGATGCACAGGGGGGCGTGCTCCCGGGAGGAGCCGCAGCCAAAGTTCCATCCGCCCACCATCACATCCCCGGGCTGCACCCGCTGCACAAAGTTTTTGTCGATGTCCTCCATGCAGTGGGCAGCCAGCTCCTGGGCGTTCTGGGTATTCAGATACCGGGCGGGGATGATCACATCGGTATCCACGTTGTCGGGATACTTAAAAACAGAACCTTTTGCGTTCATGGGGTCGCTCCTCCTTTTCTCTCAGACCGTGCGGGGGTCGGTGATATAGCCGGTCAAAGCACTGGCGGCGGCGGTAGCAGGGGAGGCAAGGTAGACCTCGCTCTTGACGTGGCCCATGCGCCCCACAAAGTTGCGGTTGGTGGTGGACACGCAGCGCTCCCCCTCAGCTAGGATGCCCATGTATCCGCCCAGGCAGGGGCCGCAGGTGGGGGTGGAGACGATGCACCCGGCATCGATAAAGGCGGTGGTCCATCCCCGGAGGATGCACTCCCGATAGACGGACATGGTGGCCGGGATGATGATGCCCCGTACGCCCTTGGCGATATGGCGGCCCTTGAGGATCTCGTAGGCAGCCTGCATATCCTCCAGTCGGCCGTTGGTGCAGCTGCCGATCACCACCTGGTCGATGCGGATGCCGCTGCCCTCCCGTGCGGGGTGGGTATTCTCCGGCAGGTGGGGGTAGCTGACCGTGGGTTCCAGCGCAGACAGGTCGATCTGGATGGTCTGCTCATACACGGCATCGGGGTCGGCCTCATAGAACACCGGCGGCCGCTGGCTGCGGCCAGCCAGATACTGACGGGTCACCGCATCCACCGGGAAGATGCCGTTTTTGGCACCGGCTTCAATGGCCATGTTGCAGATGCAGAGACGGTCCTCCATGGTCAGGCTGGCCACGCCCGGGCCGGTGAACTCCATGGACTGGTACAGCGCCCCGTCCACCCCGATCTGACCGATGATGTGCAGGATCACATCCTTGCCGCTGACCCGGGGCGGCAGGGCCCCGGTAAGCACGAACCGGATGGCCGAGGGGACCTTGAACCAGGCTGTACCGGTGGCCATGCCTGCGGCCATATCGGTGGAGCCTACCCCGGTGGAAAAGGCACCCAGGGCGCCGTAGGTGCAGGTGTGGCTGTCGGCGCCGATGACACAGTCCCCGGCGGTGACGATGCCTTTTTCCGGCAAAAGGGCGTGCTCAATGCCCATCTCGCCGACATCGTAGAAGTTGAGGATGTCGTATTTGCTCGCAAATTCCCGGCACTGTTTGGACTGGGTCGCGCTTTTGATGTCCTTGTTGGGGGCAAAGTGGTCCAGTACGATGGCGATATGCTCTTTATCAAATACCTTGTCGAACCCGGCACGCTCAAACTCGTTGATGGCTACCGGGGTGGTGATATCGTTGCCCAGCACGATGTCCAGCTTGGCGCGGATGAGCTGCCCGGCCTTGACCTCGGCAAGGCCCGCATGGGCGGCAAGGATCTTTTGCGTCAGGGTCATTCCCATAATGATGCTCTCCCTTCATTTGCTGTTGATGGCGCTGACCAGGGCACGGATGCCGGCCACGATGATGTCGGTGTGGGAGCCTGCGCCCCAGCTGGCGGTACCATCCCCCCAGGTAAGCCCCACATAGGAGGCAGCGCGGGAGGTGGAGCCCTGGTCCAGGCTGTGCTCGGCGTAGCATTCCAGATGGAAGTCCAGGCCGGTGGCGCTCTGGATGGCGTTGGCTACAGCGTCCAGACGTCCGTTGCCCACCGCAGTGACCTGCTTGCGCTGTCCGTTCAGGCACAGGGTGACGTCGGCGGTGATGCCGTTGACCTGGGCGAAGTGGGCCTCTGCTACATCCAGCGGGGTGGTCTTGTTGAGGTAGGCGGTTTCAAAGATATCCAGCACCTCCGCAGCGCTGAGCTCTTTGTGGCGGTGGTCGGACACGCCCTTGACCTTGTAGCCCAGCGCCTCCCGCATTTTGGGGGGCAGGTTATAGCCATAGTTCTGCTCCAGCACAAAGCCGATGCCGCCTTTGCCGGACTGGCTGTTGATGCGGATCACGTCTGCATCATAGGTGCGGCCGATGTCGTGGGGGTCGATGGGGATATAGGGGCAGGTCCAGCGGTGTTCGCCCTGGGCTTTGCGGTAGGCCATGCCCTTGGCGATGGCGTCCTGGTGGCTGCCGGAGAAGGCGGCAAATACCAGCTGCCCGGCATAGGGGGTGCGCTCATAGATATGCATCCGGGTCACCCGCTCGTACACCTGGCAGATGCCGGGCATATCCGAAAAATCCAGCCGGGGGTCTACCCCATGGCTGTACAGGTTCATGGCCAGGGTCACGGCATCCACGTTGCCGGTGCGCTCGCCGTTGCCAAACAGGCAGCACTCTACCCGCTGGGCACCTGCCAGCACAGCCAGCTCGGCACAGGCGACGCCGGTGCCCCGGTCGTTGTGGGGGTGGGTAGAAAGGATGACGCTGTCCCGGAAGTGCAGCTGGCGGGAGCAATACTCCACCTGGCTGGCGTAGACGTGGGGCATGCTCATCTCCACAGTGACCGGCAGGTTGATGATCATGGGGCGGTCTGGGGTGGGCTGCATCACGTCCAGTACGGCATTGCAGACCTCGACGGCATAGTCCACCTCGGTGCCGGTAAAGCTCTCCGGGCTGTACTCGAACAGGAAGTTGCCCTCGTACTCCTGGCTGAGCTGCCGCACCAGCTTTGCGCCGTCCACAGCGATCTGCTGGATCTCGGCTTTGGATTTATGGAACACCTGTTCCCGCTGAGCCGAGGAGGTGGAGTTATAGAAATGGATCACCGCCCGGGGGGCGCCCTTTACCGCCTCAAAGGTGCGGCGGATGATATGGTCCCGGCACTGGGTCAGCACCTGCACCGTGACATCGGCGGGGATGCGGTCCTGTTCGATCAAGGTGCGCAGAAACTCATACTCGGTCTCGCTTGCGGCGGGGAAGCCTACCTCGATCTCCTTAAAGCCGATCTTTACGAGCAGGTCAAAAAACTCCAGCTTCTCTTCCAGGCTCATGGGGACGATCAGCGCCTGGTTGCCGTCCCGCAGATCCACGCTGCAAAAGGCGGGGGCGGTCTCGATATGGTCTTTTTTCACCCAGCTGTCGTAGCCGGCGGGAGCCGGGTAATAACCCGGTGCGTACTTGGTGGCGTCCATCATTTCTGGTCTCCTTTTCCCCGGTGTGTTGGCAAACAAAAAGCTCCCGTCTCTCAAAGGAAGGTTCATCCTTTGAGAGACGGGAGCCATCAAATAGCGTATAAAAGGCAGCCCGCGGTACCACTCTCGTTGCTGCACGGTATTGGTGCAGCCCCTCAGCACGATCGGCCGCTTGCACGGCGAATCGCTGCCCGGGTAACGGTGGGCTTCCGTCCAGGCTTACTAAGGCGTATGCCGGTTGAGTCTGGCTGCTCAGGGGCCAGTAGACGGGACCATCCGCACTGCCTTGCACCATCCGGCAGCTCTCTGTACGCAGACCATGACCCGGTTTTTCCCCTTCGTTGCATTTGGTCAAAATGTTTTGGAAGTGGGTTCAGTTTAGCATAGCCTTTTGCGCAAGTCAAGAGATTTGCAGGGGCTGAAAACATGAAAGATGTGCAGATGAAAAGCTATAAAATACAATAAATTTCAAAAGGCGGCGGTGGGGCGTCCGGCATAAAAGAGCGGGCGGCACCCTATGGATGCAAACTGCCCCCGCTGTGCTTGCGGTACACAGCGGGGGCAATTTGTTTGCGGTATTTGGTTTGGTGTAGGAGGAATCATGTGCAGGGGGTGCGGTTGCGGCCCCGCGTCCCTGTGCCATTATAGTATCACGAAAATTCTGCGAAATTATGCTCTTTCTATGAAGCTTTTGTGAACTGCCGCAGGGGTCATTCCGGTGCTTTCATGCTTTCTACCATGCTGATGCGCTTGACCTGCAGCCGCATGAAGAAGCATACCCCAAAGGTGAACAGCATGGTCAAAGCCACACTATACACAAAGCTGAGGGGCGAGATGGAGCGGATGAACATCATCCGGTCCATCTCCACCGTGCGCACGATGAACTGATGCAGCGGGGTGCCCAGCAAAAGACCCACGGCAGCGCCGATCAGGCTCAGCAGCTCGATCTCCCGGAAGATGTAGCGGTAGACCTCCTTATCGTAGAAGCCCAGCACCTTGATGGTGGCCAGCTCCTTTTTGCGCTCGGCCAGGTTGACGCTGATCAGGTTGTACAGCACCACGGCTGCCAGGGCAGCGGCGCAGAAGATGATCAGGATGACCACATAGTTCAGGCTGGTGACCATGTTGTTGAACATACGGGTCAAATCCTCGGTAAAGGATACGCTGCTGACGTAGTTGCAGCTCAGCAGCTGGGCCCGAAGGGCATCCTCCTGGTCCGAATCGGCGCAGTTGGTCTGACCGAATACGGTGTTCCACTCCGGCTGCTCGCCCAGCAGGGTCTCCAGGCTCTGCTGCGACAGGTACAGCCGGGGGAAGATATAGTCCTCGGCGATGCCGGTAAGCACCAGATCCACCCGTCCGCCGGAGGGACTGTCCACGGTCAGGATGTCCCCCACCGACAGCTTGAGCATCTCAGCGTTCTTTTCGGTAAGGATGACGCTGTCAGCCTCAAAGGGCAGGCCCTCGCCGCTCTTGCGGTCCCGGAAGGTGAAATACCGGGTCATCTGGCTGGGGTCCTGCGCACCCACCACAGTGGCGGTGACGGTCTCATCTGCCTGGCTGCTGCGCAGAGTTACGTTGTGAGTGTAGAAAGCGCCCCAGCTCTCCACGGCGTCGCTGGTTTCCAGCTTATCCGCCAGCCCGTTCTCCAGCTCCAGTGCCTGGCTGCTGTTCAAAGAGACGGTAAGGTCGGTGTGGGTCAGCTGGGTGGACTGTTTGGCCACCATGGGCAGGATGGAGTCCTGGATGCCGAAGCCGATCAGCAGCAGGGCGGTGCAGCCCGCCACGCCCAGCACGGTCATGAAGAAGCGCTTTTTGTACCGGAACAGGTTGCGGGCGGTGGTCTTTTGGGAGAAGCTCATCCGCTTCCACAGCGGGGTGATGCGCTCCAGCAGGATGCGCTTGCCGGCCACCGGGGCACGGGGCAGCAGCAGCGCAGCGGATCTCTCCCGCAGGCTGGCCCGGCAGGCTTCCAGCGTGGCCAGACCGATGATGGCGGTGCTGACCAGGACCGAAATGGCAGCAAGGCCGGGGTAGAACCGCAGGTGGAAGGTGGGCAGCTGGAACAGCATCTTGTAGGCTTCCCACAAAATAGAGGGGAACACGATGAAGCCCAGCACCATGCCCACGGCACTGCCCAGCAGGCTGGCAGCAGCGCCATAGAACAGGTACTTGGAGGAGATGCTGGCGCTGGAGTAACCCAGTGCTTTCAGAGTGCCCAGCTGCAGGCGGTTCTCGTCCACCATACGGGTCATGGTGGTGGTAGCCACCAGAGCCGCTACCAGGAAGAAGAAAATGGGGAACACCCGGGCGATGGCTTCCATGCGGTCCGCATACTGCGCAAAGGTGACAAAGCTCACCGTGCTGTTGCGGTCCAGCACATACCACTCGCCGGATTCGATCTCGCTGATCTGCTCCTCTGCATCGTGGATCTGCTGCAGGCCCTCGGCCAGCTGACGTTCGGCATCGGCTTTTTGGGTCAGGTATTCGGTGCGGCCATCCTCCAGCTGCTGCTGACCGGTGCGGTACTCGCCCCAGCCGGAGTCCAGTTTGCTGCGGGCGTCGGCCAGCTGGCTCTCGGCAGCATCAAAGGCGGCGTAGGCGGTGGCGGCGCCGGTGCTCAGATTCAGCTGACCGCTCATCAGCGCCAGTTTCATCTGACGCAGGGCGGCTTTGGCCTCGGTGACCAGCGCTGTGTTGGAAAGATTGGGCGAAGAGATCAGCCCCTGGGCAAACATCTGGCGTTTGCCTTCGTCCAGCTGCTGCTGGTAGCCTTGCAGCTGGTTATAGATGTTATCGTAGGCGCTTTGGGCTTTAGCCAGCATATCCCGCAGCTCGGTGTACTCCTCGTCGTCTGGCTCGGCTTCTTCCAGAGCGTGACGGGCGTTGTTCAGGGCGACCTCGGCATAATCCAGCAGCGGGTCAGCGACCTGCTTGAGATTGACCAGCATTTCGATCTGCGCCAGCTGATCCTCAAATTGCAGCATCTGTTCCTGGCCGGAGAGCAGCTGGTCTGCACCGCCGGTCATGGTCTGGGGCAAAGACGCCTTTTGCGCTTCCAGCTGGGCTTTGCCAGCAGAGTACTCCTGTTCGCCCTGGTTCAGTTGGGCAAGGGCAGCATCCAGCTTCTGCTGGGCGTCTGCAAGCTCTTGCTCGGCCTTATCGAATTCGGACTGTGCCTGCGCCTTCTTTTCCTCATAGGTGACCTTGGCATCTGCCAGCTGGTGCTGGGCATCCTCGATCAGCTGGGTGCGGCGCACCTGGCATTGTCCGGCGCTGATCCCGCTGATCCGGTCGGCCACGGTGTCCATGGCATCCTGGTATTCATCGGAGTAAGCGCTCAGCCCCTGCACCCCGGCTACCTTGATATAGCAGGCGGTATAATAATCAGTTGTAAAATTGCCCTCCGGCACAAAGACGATCTGGTCCAGCGTGCCATCCCCGGCGGTGCTGGTCTCGGGGTTATTGGAGATGTACTGGGGGTCCTGCACAGCGCCCACCACGGTGAACTCGGTGCGGCCGAGGCCTGCATCCTCCGGCAGATGCAGCACAGTACCCTCCGGGATGGGGGTGCCGTAGCCAATGGTGTGGACCACACACTCATTGGGGGCAGCGGGCATCCGTCCGGACAGCAGTACCAGACGGTTCAGGTTGGCAGGGTCCTGGGATACGGGGTCGGCGGGCAGCTGCTGCATCCGCACCACCGACAGCTCTTCGTCCCCGTTCCAGCGGGCTTCCAGGTCTGTAAACTGCACCGGCATCACAGCCTGTACGCCCTCAGCACCGGCAATGGCGTCGATGTCTGCCTGGGACAAGCCCAGGGTGGAAAGCACCCGCAGGTCAAAGACGTTCTGCCGGGCAAAGTATTCATCTCCGGCCAGCCGCATACTCGGGGCAAAGCTCACCAGGCCGGTCAGCATCATGACCCCCAGCAGCACGATGCCAAACAGGGAGATGAAGCGGCTGAGATTGCTTTTGAGATCCCGCAGGATATTTTTGCGATAACTTTTTGTCACGATGCTCACCACTCGATCTGTTCTACCGGGACGGGGTGCTTGTTGACCTCATTGGAGAGGATCTGGCCGCTGCGCACCTGGATGACCCGGTCGGCCATGGCAGTCAGGGCCGAGTTGTGGGTGATGACGATCACGGTCTGGCCGGTGGTGCGGCAGGTGTTCTGCAAAAGGGCCAGCACCGATTTGCCGGTCTTGTAGTCCAGCGCACCGGTAGGCTCGTCGCACAGCAGGAGCTTGGGGTTTTTGGCCAGGGCACGGGCGATGGCCACCCGCTGCTGCTCGCCGCCGGACAACTGTGCGGGGAAGTTGTTCAGCCGCTCCCCCAGGCCAACGCTGCGCAGGGTCTCGGCGGGGTCCAGCGGGTCGCGGCAGATCTCGCTGGCCAGCTCCACATTTTCCAGGGCGGTGAGGTTCTGCACCAGGTTGTAGAACTGGAACACGAACCCGACGTCATACCGGCGGTAGGTGGTCAGCTCCTTGTCCGTAAAACGGCTGATGTTCCGTCCGTCCAGCCAGACGCTGCCCTCATCACAGCTGTCCATGCCGCCCAGGATGTTCAGCAGGGTGGTCTTGCCGGCGCCGGAAGGGCCGACGATGATGCAGAATTCCCCTTTGTCTACATAAAAGTTAAGATGATCGGCAGCGGCGATCTTGACGCTGCCCGTTTGATAATATTTGGAGACCTCTTCAAATTCTACAAAGTGCTCCATAGTGTCGCCTCCTTGCATGGGGTCGCCTCCGGCGGACCATGCCCCCGGCAAAACCGGGTAATGGGGCGGAGAGCGGGATGATAGAATGGTTTCATACCATACTAACTATAACATAAAATGACAAGGTTTGCAGACGGCAGTAACTGAATTTTCAAAAACTTAACAATCGTTTACAACCGTGCAATAAATAGGGGCGGCGCTTGTGCCCAAAGCAGACGGCGGGGGAGAGACTGGGGCGGGGTGAGGGTTGAAAATCAACCGGCGGCGCCAAACTTAGCTGTATTTTTGTCTTTGTTGTGGTATAATCCTATATTGGGCAATCATATCTGAAAAGGGGAGATGACATGAAAAGGAGAACAGCGCTGCCGGATCTGCTGCTGTTGTCCGGGACGTTGTTTGCAGCCTTTGTGCTGGTGGCGACCATCCAGCGGATCACAGGGCGGCTGGACGGCGTTGCGTCCATGGTGTTTCTGCTGGGGGCTTTTTTGGTGTCTCTGTACACAGAGGGGTACTTCTGGGGGGTGGCGGCCAGCCTGCTGGGGGTGCTGGCGGTAAACTTTGCGTTCCGCTCCCCCTATCTGGAGCTGAACTTTACCGTGCCGGAGAACCTGTTTTCCGGCGTGGTGATGCTGTTCGTTTCGGTGATGACCAGCACACTGACGACCCGGATCAAGCGCCAGGAAGCACTGCGGGCCGAGACGGAAAAGGAGACCATGCGGGCCAATCTGCTGCGGGCGGTGTCCCATGATCTGCGCACGCCGCTTACCTCCATCTATGGGGCCTGCTCCACCGTAATGGAGAGCTATGACTCGCTGGATAAAAACCAGCAGCTGAAGCTTCTGGGGGAAGCCTGCGCCGATGCACAATGGCTGAACCAGATGGTAGAAAACCTGTTGTCCATTACCCGCATCGGGGGAGAGGGCCCGGCGGTGCAGAAAACGCCCACCGTGCTGGAGGAACTGGTGGATACGGTGGTGCTCAAGTTCCGTAAGCACTGCCCGGGGCAGGCGGTGGAGGTGCAGATCCCGGAGGATTTTATTGTGATCCCTATGGACTCCATGCTGATGGAACAGGTGCTGACCAATCTTTTGGAAAATGCGGTCTACCATGCAAAGGGGATGACCCGGCTGATCCTGCGGGTCACGGCAGAAGGGGAGAAGGCTGTTTTTGCGGTGGAGGACGATGGCTGTGGCATCCCCAAAGACAAGCTGCGGAACCTGTTTACCGGCACAGCTGCCAGCAGCTCCGCCGACAGCAGCCGCCACGGCATGGGCATTGGTCTGTCGCTGTGCGCCGCTATCGTCAAAGCCCATGGCGGCGAGATCTGGGCCGAGAGCAAGCCCGGGCAGAGGACGAAGATCTGCTTCTGGCTTTTGACCGACATCAATCAAACAGAGGAAGTGCAAGATGAGCAATAACAAGTTCAAGATCCTGGTGGTGGAGGACGAAAGCAACATCAGCAGCTTTATCGAGACGCTGCTGGAAACCAGCGGTTACCATGCGCTGGTGGCTCATACCTGCGCCATGGGGCTGACCCTGTTTGCCTCCCACACGCCGGATCTGGTGATCCTGGACCTGGGACTGCCGGATATGGACGGCATGAACATCCTGCGGAGCGTCCGGGAGTGGTCCTCCATGCCGGTGATCGTGGTTTCCGCCAGGACCCATGAGAAGGACAAGGTGGAGGCCCTGGATCTGGGAGCTGACGATTATATCACCAAGCCCTTCGGAACGTCGGAGCTTCTGGCCCGCATCCGCACGGCCATCCGCCATTCCCGGGCGGCCTTTTTAAACCAGGGCGGCGCGCCCACGGGCACCTTTGTATCCGGCGGACTCACCATCGATTATGATAAGCACCGGGTATTTGTGGACGGGACCGATGCGGGACTGACCCAGAACGAGTATAAGATCGTCAGCCTTCTGGGGAAATATGCCGGGAAGGTGATGACCTATGATTCCATCATCAAGGAGATCTGGGGGCCCAACATGA
>OHST01000965.1_pt1 | contig 12984 bp, 7 predicted proteins | sample 1578841 | NCBI WGS metagenome assembly OHST01 (sample SAMEA3879593, study PRJEB24766) | human gut metagenome | biome: human-associated habitat; feature: feces | place: USA | collected 1985/1987 | reverse complement strand
GCAGGAGGTTGAACTTGTAGCTGTCCAGTGACTTCTCCACCGCGTAGATGATTACATCCACGTTGTTCCCGGCGAAATGTTTGGCAATCTCATTACCTGCCCTAACTCCGCGTCCGTCACGCTGTTGCAAGTCGGACGGTCGCCACGGCGTATCGAGATGATGGATAGCCACACACCGTTTCTGGGCGTTCACACCCGTTCCGAGCATAGAGGTAGAGCCGAACAGCACACGCACCGTCCCGGCGTTCATGGCGTCTATCACCGCCTTCCGCGCCTTGTCGGTCTTGCACTCCTGAATGAAGCGCACCTCGCTTGGCGGTATACCGTAGTCCTCCGTCAGTTTGCGCTTGATTTCCGAATAGACGTTCCACCCGTCGCCCGGCTGGTATGTCCCCAAATCAGAGAAAACGAACTGCGTGCCTTTCTGGGCGTCGTATTTTTGATAATACTCCGCGATCATCTTGGCACAGTGACTCGCTTTGTTGTCGGGATGATCTTCGTAATTCGGGTCTATCATGCGCATGTCGAGTGCCATTTTCCGGGCATAGTCCGTGGCGATGAGCATCTTCGCCTTTTCTTCCGTTTCCGAAAGCGGCAGCCTGCCCAACAAGGTGGCATCGCCCGTCTTGGCGAACTGCATCAGTTTCTGTATGAAGTCCTCCTGTTCCGGCGTGGGCGGTATATGGTGCAGTATCTCGTTCTTGGCAGGACGGTCAACGCCCACATCCTCCGCCGTGCGGTAGTCCGTGATTTCATTATAGAAGGCGGCAAGCTCCGGCACTTTGATGAAGTAGCGGAAACGCTCCTTCTGGACCACATTGTTCGTCACGTTAAATTCAAAATCCGTCGTCTTCTTGGCAAATATCGCCGCCCAAGCGTCGAAACACCTTATGTCCTGCCGTTCCAGCTCCTTCGGGCGCAGGTACTTGAACAGCAGGTACAATTCAGTCAGTGAGTTGCTGATAGTCGTGCCGGAGAGGAAGGTCGCACCCAAGTCTTTTCCTGTGCGCTCCTGTATGGTGCGTATGGCAAAGAGCATGTTAAGTGCCTTCTGGCTTCCCTCGCTGTTTCCCAATCCCGCCACACGGTCGTGGCGCGTGTTGAAAGTCAGATTCTTGAACTGGTGGCTCTCATCTATGAAGATGTGGTCGATGCCCATCTGCTTGAAATCCACCACGTCGTCCGTGCGTGACTTTATGGCGTGTTCCACCTTCTCCAGCTTCGCTTCAAGGTTGTGCTTGCGCTTCTCCAATCCTTTCAGCATCGCCCGCGACACGTTCTTTCCCTGCTGCCGTAGCACTTCGAGGTTTTCCTCCACCGTGTCAAGCTCTGCTTGCAGGATGCGCTGCTGCAATTCCGGCGACTGCGGTATCTTGCCGAACTGGTCGTGCGACATGATGACGCAATCGTAGTCGTTGTTCTTTATATTATTGAAGAAGCGCACACGGTTGGCGGTCGAAAAGTCCTTCTCCGAAGCGTACAGAATACGTGCGTTGGGATATGCCGCCTGATAGGTGGCTGCAATCTCCGCAACGTTGGCTTTCAGCCCGATAATCATCGGCTTGTGTGCCAAATTCAGACGCTTCATCTCATGCGCGGCGATGCACATTATCAGCGTCTTACCGGTTCCCACCTCGTGGTCGCAAATTCCGCCGCCGTTCTGTTTCAACATCCAGACGCAATCCATCTGTGAGGGATAGACGCTCTTGATACCCCGGCTTGCCAGCCCTTTCAGGTTGAGGTCGGGAAAGGTCTGATGGGAGCCGTCGTAGCGCGGGCGCACGAAACAGTTGAACTTGCGGTTATACATCGTCACAAGCCGCTCCTTGAACTGCGGCGACTGCTCTTCGAGCCATTCGGAGAAGCCGTTTCGTATCTCGTCAATCTTGGCGTTGGCGAGTTGTATTCCCTCGCTGTCGCGCATCTTGATGTCGTTGCCATGCTCGTCCTTGCCGATGGACTTCATCATGTCAGGGCAGGTGTTGTGCAGGGCGTGTTTTAGGAGGTGCATACCGTCATAGTTCCGGTAATACCCCTTCACCAGAAACTCGTCCGTGATTTTCATGGTGCGGTAGCCGCACACCACCGAAAACTCGTCCATGCTTGCGGAATAGGCGATTTTCACCTCCGTGTCGAACAGCCGGCTCATGTAGGCGGCATAGACACCCGTCGGAATCCAGCGTTCCCCGAAATTGAAGTCCAGATCCTCGAAGGCGATGCGCTGCGGCTCGGCATCTTTCAGAGCCTCCAACGCCTGCTTCACCTCCGGCATACGCTCATTTTCGGGATTGTCACCCATCCATGCCTCTATGCGTTCCGCTTTCTCTATGACATTTCCGGCGATGAAACGGTCTTTGATTTCGTAACCGGTCACGAGCGGATTGTAGTAGATGCGCCCTTGCAGGGCAGTGAGCAAATCCTCCGCCGTGCTGTCGGTTATCTCCCGCATATAGTCGAGATTGACCGTACCATATTTGTTGAGCGACGCAGACAGGGCTTCTTCGGGAGAGCCTACGTTGGCATGGCTCTCCACCGCGAAGGAAACAGGATGCTCGAAGATGTCCGCCTTGACGAACTTTCCGTTTTCCATCCGTTCCAGCGAAAGGATGTCGCGCCCGCCCGCATCCATCATCACTAACTTCACGTTCTGCTTGGCGTTGAGGTTGCCGTAGCGCATGACAAACTCATCGTAACAGGTATTCAGATGCTCTCGCCACGGAACATTTGCCTCGCGCCGGAGCGATTCATAACGGTACAGACGCTCGTAGGCGTCACGCAGCGACACATACAACAACGCCTTTTCCTTCTGGTATCCTTTCAGGTCGAGCGGCTGGAATGTCGCCCCGTATGGCGTGATGTCTTTCAGGTAGCCGATGTTATGACGCCCCCGGTCAGCCACCAGCGACCCTTCGCGCAGGTGCATCTCCGGCGTGCGGTGGTAGGCACGCGGAGAAAGGTCCACGACTTCCTCCTTCGGCTTTTCCGCTTCGATGTCGGGGAAAAGGAAAGTCCCCACCGCTTCCGATGGGGTATCTGTAACGGCAGGTGCGGCGACTGCCTCCGGCTGTGTTTCCTCCTGTCGTGGCTGCTCACGGGAAGTTTCCGGCACGGCTTTCACTTCCGTCTTTTCCGCCACTTGTTTCTCGTTATGCTGCCTTGCCAGTTCCCGAAGTTCTTTCCTACGCTCCGGCGTCAAACCCATCATCATTTCATAGAAACCGTTGATGGGAGGATTGGTATCCCAGTCCAGTGTGGCATAGATGTCGTCCGGGTCGGCAGGCTTGGCGGTGTTCTCCGCTTTCACCTCCTTATTCTCCATTGCGGGTTTTGCAGTTGGAGCTGTCGGTGTAACCGTGACTTTCGGTTTGGGCGGAGTGGACTTTGCCGTAACTGCCTTTTTCACCGTCTTTTTCTTTTTGGAGGTTTTCGGTTGGCTGACCTCTTCCGTCATCCCCCAGAGGTCAAGCAGGGTGAGCTGCACGCCTGCGGAATATTGCGGGCGCGGTTCTATCTCCGGCTTTTCATCTGCGGGTTGCGGCTTTTCTGTCGGAGTTTCCACCGTCTGCGCCGAGGATACTGTTTCCAATTTTATGGCAGGACGCTCTACTTTATTTTGAACGGCAACTTTTTCTTCCGTTCCTGCCTGCCGGATTGAACCCGAATACAAGCGCATGGCAAGCCTGTAATGGAAATCCTCGTCGAGCATACGGCGCAAATCCCCGGCGATGCCTGCTGCCTTGCCCTCGTGCAGATAAACCATAGCGGGCTTCCCGTAGGGGTCTGTGTCAAGTTTCGCCATCGTATGCACGATGCGTTCCGGGTGGTGGATGAAATAGGCGTTGTCGGTCAGGGCGGTTTTCGTGTCCGTCTGTATCACGGTCATCAGCCGCTCGTCCTGCGACATTTCCTTCTTGCTGAGGTTCTTTTGCAGGACAATCAGGTCACTGCCCACCTCCGTGCCCGCGTTGTCCGTGAACAGGTTGTTGGGCAGGCGTATCGCGGATACCAGATTGGCCTGACTGAACAGCTCGTTACGCACGGAGGTCTTGGTGCTATTCAATACCCCTTGCGAGGTGATGAACGCCACGATACCGCCGTCACGCACGGCATCCAGTCCTTTGAGAAAGAAATAGTTGTGGATGGTTTTCTGGGCGGAGCGTCTGCCGAAAGAGTCGCTCCGCTGAAACTCCGCGTCGAACACGGCAATGTCACCGAACGGAATGTTGGACACCGCCAAGTCGAAATAATTGTTGAACGGTCTTTCGATTTTCTCAAAACCGCAGGTGCGCATTTTCTGGTCGGGATAGAGATGCCTCAAGATTGTACCCGTGAGCAGATCCTTCTCGAAAGCCATCACATCCGCATTGGGGCTGTGCCGCAGCATGGAATCCACGAACACGCCGACACCTGCCGACGGTTCGAGCATACGGGCGGGGCGGACGCTGTAATCTGCCAGCACGTCCGCGATGGTGTCGGTTATCTCTTTGGGGGTGTAGAAAGCGGTCAGCACGGACGCTTTCAGCGAATCCACAAACCGCTTGTACTCTGTTTCGTCCTTGCTGTTCTCACGGATAAGCCTGTGCAGCTCCACCGTCGGGGCGAACAGTTCGAGGTCGGATTTCGCCCACCGGACGGCATCCGTCAGTTCCTTTGCAGGGTTGAGGATACATTTCAGACCGCCGAAACCGCAGTACCTTTGAAGTATGGCACGCTCTTCGGTTGTCGCTGTCCTATTTTCCCTGTCAAGGATGAATGCCGTCCGTATCGCCTCGATGTTGTCCCGCAGTTTCTGTTTGCGGTTAAACGCCATATTCGTCTAAGTAAAGGACGGTTGCTCCCGTCAGCTCCGTGTAGAGCAGGTCGTAATCGGAAGACAGGGCGAAATTGTCATCCGAGAGGTCATAGACGGAGAACACGTTGCCGACAAGCGGCAGCAGTTTCAGGACAAAGGCTTCACGCTTCTCTTCCGGCACTTCATCGGCAAACTCGTTTTCCACGACTTCGCGGAGGATGGCGTAACGGGAATAATGCAGCCCGCGCAGCAGCGTGTCCATCGCCAGTTCCTGCGCACCATCGGCGGGATAGCCTTCAAGCCGTGCCCTCTCATACGTTTCGGCGGCACGGTCGGCCCGTTCCCGTATGAAAGCGGTGTCGTCAGCCTGTTCAAACTTGTTCGTGCGGAGATAGTCCAGCAGGTACAGACCGTAATAGGAAAAGTCGGTCTGACCCTCGTTTTTCTTCTTGTTGTTCATTACTTTGGATTTAGCGGATTGATAATTAACGGGATAATCGGTTGGAAAAAGGAAGAAAAAGGCACTCGGTATCCCTCCGAGTGCCACCACTAAATCCAAAGTATGAGTGTAATCCGGTATCGAAGAACAATTCATTACTCTGAACAAGTGGCAAAGTTAATACTATTTCTTCCGTCCTGAAAATTTCTTGTCCTTTTTAGCCTCCGGGAACACAAAAGTCGTGTTATATTCCCCGTCAAAGGCGACAACAGCATCGAAACTCTTGCCCTGTTTGCTCTTGAACCCTTTGAGCAGCTTGGTATGCCCTTCGGTGAGCAGGTCTTTGATTTCATCGTCGGACAGGGTGCGTCCCGCTTTCAGCCGGAACACGGGCAGTCCGCACTCCGTGTTGTCGCAGCGTACCACCTTGCCGTAGAACCGCATCCTGCCCGTGCCACACTTGGGACACGCGCAGCCGGAGTCACGGCTGCCGAAGAGCTTGTCGCACGAGATCAGTTCGGAGGTTATCTCACGTGTGTACGCCTCTATCTCCTTGCGGAAGGTGTCGTCGGACAGTTCCCCGCGCTCGATACGCGCCAGCTCCTTTTCCCATTCGCCCGTCATGGCAACATCGGCGATGCGCATCGTCTTGACGACGGAATTGAGGGCAAGTCCTTTTTCGGTGGGAACAAGCGACTTCTTGCAGCGTTCCATGTAACCGCGCTTGAAAAGCGTTTCGATGATGGAGGCGCGTGTGGCGGGAGTACCGATGCCACAGTCCTTCATCGCCTGCCGCAGTGCGTCGTCCTCAATTTCCTTGCCCGCCGTTTCCATTGCCGAGAGCAGGGTGGCTTCGGTATGCAGCGGCTTGGGTTTGGTCTTTCCTTCGGTAATGGACGAGCCTTTCGGTGTCAGCGTGTCGCCTTCCTGCCAGCCGGGGATGGTAATTTCCTCTTTTTCCTCGCCATAGACGGCACGCCATCCGGTTTGCTTCACGACGCTGCCTTTTACGGTAAACTCCACTCCGGCACATTCCGCCGTGACAGTGGTCACATCCTTGACGCATTTCTCAGAGAATGCCTCGACCATGCGCCCGGCAATCATCTGATAGATGGTATTGTCCTCTTTGGAGAGGAAGAGCGGTTTCTCACCCGTGACGAGCAGGGCATGGTGGTCTGTCACCTTGCCGTCGTCCACGCTGCGGCGTGTCGGGGCGGCTTTTGCCCGCACCTTGTCTTTCCATTCGGGCTGTGTGCCGATGAAAGCGAGCAGTTTGGGAATTTCGGCAAACACGTCTTCGGGGATGTAGCGGCTTCCCGTTCTCGGATAGGTTATCAACTTCTTTTCGTAGAGTTTCTGCGCGATTTCAAGCGTCTGTTCCGCCGTGAAGCCGTGCTTGGCGTTGGCTTCTTTCTGGAGCGTGGTCAGGTCGTAGAGCAAGGGAGTTTCCTCCGTCTTCTCCTTGCGCTCGGCTTTCGTGACAGTGGCGCAACCTGCCGCCTTTACCTTATTATATAGTTCCATCGCCGGTTCTTTCTCTTTCCATTTCTCGGAGGATGAGAATTTCACGACTTCGCCGTCGCAACCGTCCGTTGCGATATGGAGCTGCCAGAATGCTTCGGACGTAAAGCGGCGGTTCTCCCAGTAGCGTTCACATACCATAGCCAACGTTGGTGTCTGCACCCGCCCCACGGAATACGTGCCGTGTCCGGCGGCGATGGATAACGCCTGTGTGCCGTTGATGCCCACGAGCCAGTCGGATTCGCTCCGCGCTTTGGCGGCGAGGTAGAGGTTGTCGTATTTGCTGCCGTCTTCGAGTTTCCGCAGTCCCTCGCGGATAGCTTTGTCGGTGAGAGAGCTGATCCACAGGCGCACGAAAGGAGTGGTGCAACCCGTATAGTGGTAGAGGTAGCGGAAGATAAGCTCTCCCTCGCGTCCGGCATCGGTCGCCACGATGATATGTTCGCTTGTGTCGAACAGTCTTTTGATGACTTTTATCTGCGACACCACGCCGCTGTCGGGCTTGTAACCTTTCTCCGTCCTGACCTGACGGGGGACGAGCGTGAATGTGTCGGGAATAATCGGGAGGTTGTCACGGACAAATCCGCGCACGCCGTAGCCGTCGGGCATGGCAAGCTGAACGAGGTGTCCGAATGCCCATGTCACGGCATAACCGCCTCCCTCGAAATATCCTTCCTCTCTCTTTGTCGCGCCCACGATGCGGGCGATTTCACGTGCCACGGAGGGCTTTTCTGCAATGATTGTCTTCATGTCTTCTTCTTTTTTGTTGATACTTTGGATTTTATTTTGGATTCAGTGGCGGACACGGGATTACATTTTCATGCCCTTGCCCGTTTTCTTCTGCGGCTTCTCCTGCTGCTGTTGCTGGCGGGCGTCCTTCGGGTTGGTCTGACCTTTCTGCAACGGCTCTCTCAGATTCTTTGTAGCCTCGTTGGTCTTGCCATCGTTGTTCACCGCCACCTGCGTGCGGCTCTCGTTGGACGGAGCAACCTGCTGTGCATTGTCAGGGTTCGTGTCGTAGCGGTACGGGCGTCCCTTCTCCGGGTTGAACTTGATATACATCGTGGCATGGAAGCCCTGCTTGTCGGTCACGTTCTCCAGCTTCACGGCTTTACCCGCCACATAGTCGGCTTTCTGCTGGTCGGTGAAGCTCACGCCGCTCCATTTGCTGATGGGGCGGATGCTGCCGTCCTCGTTCGTCCACGTGTTGCGGCGTTGCTCCTTCTTGGTCTGTGCGGCATTTTCCCCGCCCTGCGCCTGACTTTTCGATGTGTCGCCTTTGGTTTCCTGTGTCTGTGCGGTACGGGGCGACTTGCCGGTTCCCGGCACGAACTCCACGCCGCGCTGCTCCACGTTCACTTGCAGGGTGGTGACGAACTTTCTGCCGTCGTTGCGCTCGATGAGCTTGTCGCGTACGGGCAGTCCGGCGCGGAGCATGTCCCGCTCCTGCGTGGTGATTTCCGTCTTGCCGATGCGCTCCGGGATGCGCACCCTGCTTGCCGGAATGTCCGTGATTTCATTCGTCTTGCGGTCGATGCTGATGTAGGAGGGGATGATCTCGCCCGTTTCCCTGTCCACAATGTCCACGACCCTACCGAGATTGCCCGTTTCGCGGAGGTTCTTCCGGTCATTGTCGGAGAATTTGTGTTCCTTGTACTCATCCAGCTTCTGCTCCTTGCGGATGAAGTGCGGCACGAGGCTGATGTTTCCCTCACCGTCCTTCTTGAAGGAGAGGCGGGCGTCCAGCTCGAATGATTCGCCGCCGAAGGTCGGTTTGACCTTTACCAAGTCGGACTTGCCATAGTTGAGCATCTTCGTAAGGTCGCCGGACTTTTCAAGGTTGTCCCGCTTTACGCCCCATCTGTCCTCCAGCTCCTGCCAGTTGATTTTACTCTCGTCGATGGGCTGGTAGCCACGTTTGCCCTGCATCTGTTCGGATTTGTCCTGTTGCTGTTCTTTCCGTTGTTCCATGTTCTCCTGTTTTTGAGGTTCTTGTTTCTCTGTCTGTTGTGCTGCCATCTCTTCCTGCACCTTCTTCTCATAGTCGGAGGTGTCCACCTTGTGAGGGGCGAGCAGCTCCTTGTTCGCTTCGGGGTCTTTCAGCAGTTGCTTCATCACCTCTAAGAGATTTTCAGCTTGGTCTGCCGCAATGCGGTAGAAACCGAAGCGGCTGGGTTCCTTGCACTGCCGGAAGAAGTTCTTGAAGAAGTTGTCCAGCACGTCGCCATGTCGGTCGAATTGCAGGAAACTCTGCGCGTTCTCCGCTTTTGCGGGGGTGCGCTTGGGTGTGCCGTCCGCGTTCAGCCCGGCTACCACGCTGATCTCGCCTGTCTTCTCGTCACGGACTACCAGCACGTCCTTTTCGTCTTTTTTCTTTGCCATCTGAAAAATGTTTTAATGGGTTATTTATGAAAGAAATTATGGATACGAGCCTTGTAGAAGGCTATATCTTCCTTTTTGAAGTCCTTGATATGGTTGGAAAGGAATGTCAGCACGTCCTCCTCGCTGTAATAGGTCTTCTTGCCCAGCGTCTTGTAGGGCAATGCGCCTACGCTGCGGTAGCGTTGGAGGGTGCGTTTGCTTATCTGGAGCAACATGCACAAATCCTGATTGTCGAAAAGGCGGATGCTTTCCGTGATAGTGGGCTGTTTCCCCTCAGCCTTCATCGCCAGCAGCAGTTCGTCCTGACGGTCGAGCCGTTCCATCAGCTTCTGCATCCAGCCCTCGAAGTTGTTTCGTGTGAGCAGTTCCATGACCTATGTCCTCCTTCCTTTTGGTTTGCCGCCAGTGCGCAGCGTGTGGTTGCGTTTCAATTCCTGCGGTGTCGCCGCGTCCTCGTTGACGGCACACGCTTCAAGCAGGCGGTCTATTTCCGACTGCCGGTAGCGGCATTTACCGCGAAGCACGACATAACCGATGCGTTGCTCGCTGCGCATACGCTGGAGGGTGCGGGTACTCACGTTAAGCAGGTGCGCCGCCTCGCGTGTGGTGAGCAACCTGTCGGGCGATGCCGCTTTCTTGTCGCCGGAGGCGGCACGGACGTGGTGGTGAACGCCCTGGTGGGCTACGCCGGCCTGATGCCGACGATAGCGGCGGTCGAAGCAGGCAAAAAGGTGGCGCTGGCCAACAAAGAAACGCTGGTGGCGGGCGGCTGTTACGTGATGCCGCTGGCAGCCCGGCACAAAGCCCCGATCGTCCCGATCGACTCGGAACACTCGGCGATCTTCCAGTGCCTGACGGGAGAAAAGTCGCCCGTGCGACGGCTGATCGTCACTTGCAGCGGCGGAGCTTTCCGCGACCGCAGCCGCGAGGAGCTGGCTCACGTAACGGTGGAACAGGCACTGAAGCATCCCCAATGGCGGATGGGCGACAAGATCACGATCGACAGCGCCACGCTGGTCAATAAAGGATTCGAGGTGATCGAGGCGCACTGGCTGTTCGGCGTACCGGCCGAACGGATATCGGTGCTGATACACCCCCAGTCGATCGTTCATTCGATGGTCGAATTCGGCGACGGAGCGATCAAGGCCCAGCTGGGATCGCCCGACATGCGGACACCGATCGCCTACGCGCTCAGTTTTCCGCAGCGCCTCGACCGTCCGGTGGCGCCTTTCAGCTTTGCAGAGCACCCCACCCTCACCTTCGCCGAAGTCGATCGGATCAAATACCCGGCACTCGACCTCGCCTACGACTGTCTGCGGCGCGGCGGCACGGCCGGCTGCACGATGAACGGCGCCAACGAAGTGGCCGTGGCAGCCTTCCTCGCCCGCCGGTGCGGTTATCTGGAGATCGTGCGCAGCATCGAATACGCACTGGGCAAATCCTCGTTCGCAGCCGTGCCGTCCCTCGGGGACCTGGGCGAAGCGAACGCCGAAGCCCGGTGTCTGGCCGCCGAATACCTGCGGCTCTGATTATCGGCAAAAAACATTCTTACAATAAATGTTTTCGACAGGTAAAGACAGAACGGGTTTCCCGCCGTACCTGACATAGAAAACAAACTGAAAAACGAACGCTTAAGCAATGGATATTCTTATCAAAATCGCTCAACTTTTTCTCTGCTTCACGATCCTCGTGGGCATTCACGAACTCGGGCACTTCCTGATGGCCCGGGCTTTCAAGATCCGCGTCGAAAAATTCTACATCTTCTTCGACCCGTGGTTTTCGCTCTTCAAGTTCAAGCGGGGCGACACGGAGTACGGTCTGGGCTGGCTGCCGCTGGGCGGCTACGTCAAGATCGCCGGCATGATCGACGAATCGATGGACAAGGAACAGATGAAACAGCCGGTCAAACCCGACGAATTCCGGGCCAAACCCGCCTGGCAGCGGCTTCTGGTAATGGTGGCCGGCGTCATGATGAACGTCCTGCTGGCCATCGTCATCTACTGCGCCGTTTGCTACACCTGGGGCGACTCCTACTTTTCGAACCAGGACGCGAAATGGGGCTATAATTTCAACCCGACGGCTCACGAAATGGGCTTCCGGGACGGCGACCGTTTCGTGTCGATCGACGGCGAGGAGATCGACAACGTCATGCGGGTACAAAACGACCTGCTGATTACCGACGGCGGCCGCCGCGTGATAGTCGAACGGGGCGGAGAGCCGGTAACGCTCGACATTCCCTTCGAATCCCTGCTCCGTATGCGGCAGGAGAAGGCTTACGAGGACCTCTTCACCCTGCGGCTCCCCTTCATCGTGGACAGCGTATCCTACACCTCGGCAGTCGAAGCGGGCCTCGAGTCCGGCGACGAAGTGGTAGCGATCGACGATCTGCGCGACGCGGACTACCCCCGATACCGCGACTACCTGCAAAAACACAAGAACGACAAGGTTCTGCTGACCGTCCGCCGCGACGGTGCGCTCATCGATTCGCTCGCACTGCCCGTCGATGCCGAAGGACGGATCGGCGTGACGGTCACGAATCCCTATTCGCTCCGAACACAATATTACACATTCTGGGAGTCCATCCCGGCAGGTATCCACAAGGCCGGAAAGACGATTTCGAGCTACTGGGACCAACTGAAGCTGATCGTGCAGCCCAAAACCAAAATGTACGAGGAACTGGGCGGATTCGTGGCTATCGGCAGCATCTTCCCCAGCAGCTGGGACTGGCATGACTTCTGGCTCAAGACCGCCTTCCTGTCCATCATCCTCGCGGTGATGAACCTGCTCCCGATCCCGGGACTGGACGGCGGACACGCCCTGTTCACCCTGTGGGAGATCATCACGCGCCGCAAGCCGAGCGAAAAGTTCCTCGAAGTGGCCCAATACGTCGGCCTGATGATTATTCTGGCGCTGCTGGTCTATGCCAACGGAAACGACATTTACCGATTCTTCATCAAATAACGCCGCCATGAACGAAACATTGGAACGCTGCCGCCGGAATCTCGTCCGGCGCGGATTCGAAGCCCGGATCGCCGCAACGACCGAAGAGGCCCGGCAAATTCTGTGGGAAAAAATTCGGGCCGCCGCCCCGGAAACGATCTGTTTCGGGGATTCGATGACGATGAAAGCCACGGGTATTGTCGATGACCTGCATCGGGACGGCCACTACCGCCTGTTCGACGGTTTCGACCCTGCGATGCCTCGGCCGCAGAAGCTGGAAATCCGGCGCCAGGGCTTGCTGGCCGATCTCTTCATTACCGGTATAAACGCCGTCACGGAAGACGGTGCCCTGCTGTGGCTCGATATGATCGGCAACCGCATCGCCCCGATCGCCTTCGGGCCGCGCAAAGTACTGCTGGTCGTGGGACGCAACAAGATTACACCGACCCGCGAAGCGGCCGAAGAGCGGATCCGCACCATCGCGGCCCCGCAGAACATAGCCCGGCATCCGGGATTCCGCACGCCCTGCGCCGTAACGGGTGTCTGCGCCGACTGCTATTCGGAAGACCGTATCTGCAACACGCACCTGCGGATGGAACGCTGTTTTCCCCGCAAGCGGATTACCGTGGTGTTGATCGACGAAGACCTCGGCTTGTAAAGGCCCCTGAAGAGAACGAAACCGAAGATTACGATTTTCTACTGACGATATGAACGAAACATTCGAACAGTGCCGCAAGAACCTCCTCCGCAGAGGATTCGAAGTCCGGATCGCCGCAACGACCGAAGAGGCCCGGCAGATCCTGCGGGAAGAGATTCGGGCCGCCGCCCCGGAAACGATCTCTTTCGGAGGCTCCATGACGATGGAGGCGACGGGCATCGTCGATGAGCTTCGCCGGGAGGGGCGTTACCG
>OHST01000958.1_pt1 | contig 13057 bp, 9 predicted proteins | sample 1578841 | NCBI WGS metagenome assembly OHST01 (sample SAMEA3879593, study PRJEB24766) | human gut metagenome | biome: human-associated habitat; feature: feces | place: USA | collected 1985/1987 | reverse complement strand
TCGGCTCTCGCTTCCGCGGCTGCCTTGGCGGCTGCGGCCGCTTCGGCATCGGCGATCAGCGAACGGCAGATTTCGCCGACCAGCCCCGGCCCTTCGTAGATGTAACCGGTGTAGAGTTGCAGGAGGTCTGCGCCTGCGTCGAGCATCGCCTTGGCATCGGCGGGGCTCATGATGCCGCCCACACCGATGATCGGAAAGTTGCCGCCCGAACGGGTGTGGATGCGCCGCACGACCTCTACGGCCCGTTGGGCGAGCGGTGCGCCGCTCAGGCGGCCGCTACCGATCTTGTCGAGCGCCATGTGGCTCGTATGCAGCCCTTCGCGGCGGTGGGTGCCGTTGGTGGCCACGATGCCGTCGAGCGGCGTTTCGAGCAGGATGTCGCTGATTTCGTCGATGACTTCGTCCGACATGTCGGGCGACACTTTGAGCATGATCGGCCGGTACTGGTTTTGCCCGCGGCGGAAGTCGAACAGCGGATCGAGTATCTGGAGTATGTGCGTGCGCGTATGGGTGGTACCTTCGCGGCAGGAGTTGTCGCAGCTGATGTTCACCGTGAAATAGTCCGCATACTGGTAGAGGTTGCGGAAGAGCCGGAGGTAATCCGCGGCCGCATTTTCGGGGGGCGTCACGGTGTTCTTGCCGATGTTGCAGCCCACGATGAACCCTTCGTGCGGGCGGCGCAGGTGGCAGATCGTCTTGTCCAGTCCGCGGTTGGAGAGCCCGATGCGGTTGATGATGGCGCGGTCTTTGGGCAGCCGGAACACGCGCGGGCGCGGGTTGCCTGCCTGCGGGCGCGGGGTGACGGTGCCTATCTCGATGAACCCGAACCCGAGCGCCGCCAGTTCACGGTAGGCCTCGCCGTTGCGGTCGAAGCCCGCGGCCAGGCCGATGGGATTGGCGAATTTTACACCGAAGACCTCGCGTTCGAGCGCCGGGTGCCGTACGGTGTAACATTTGCGCAGGAGCCACCGGCCGCCGGGTATGAGCCCGATGATGCGCAATAACAGAAGCGCCACATGGTGTGCCCGCTCGATGGTAAGCGAGAAAAGTATGGGCTTTATGATTCTCCGGTACATATTCTTAAGGGCATTGTCCGTGGCCGCAAAGGTACTAAAAAAGAATTGATTTCGCTAAAAGTATTCCCTGCGGTAGCGGTAGTGGTCGCGCATGGCCTCGAAATCGGCGGGCCGCGCCTTGAGGCGGTGGCTTTCGGCTTCGATGTCATAGGCGTCGCGGATGGTTGTGCAAAGCTCCTGCCACGGAATCGGCCGCGGGACGGAGGGGGCGGCTTCGGAGGGGTACCAGCCCCGGAGCGGGAGCCCGAAGAAGCCGGCCAGCGTGGCGACGGACATGGCCGTGGCCGTGGCCTTGCCCTGCTCGGAGTAGCCGGCGACGTGGGGCGTGGCGAGCAGCGTTCGGTCGAGCAACTGCGGGTCGAGGCGCGGTTCGTGTTCCCAGACGTCGAGTACGCAGGGATGGCCGCTCCGCAGCAATGCGTCGCCGTCGACCACTTCGCCGCGCGAGGAGTTCATCACTACGGCGTCCGGTTTCAGGCGGGCGAGCAGCCCCTCGCCGGCCATGTGCCGCGTCGAGGCGTCGAGCGGCGTGTGAAAGGTGAGTATGTCGGCTTGGCGTGCGACCTCTTCCAGCGGCAGGAACCCGCAATGCTCGCGCTCTTCGCGCGGCGGGTCGCAGCAGACGACGCGGAAGCCCCACAGGCAGGCGTATTCCCGGATGAGGGATCCCACGTGCCCCACGCCCACGATGCCCAGCGTCCGTTGTGCGGGCTTCCACCCCTGTGTACGGGCGAGGTGGGCCAGTACGGCACCCGCCCATTGCAGTACGCCGCGGGCGTTGCAGCCTGCTGCCGTGGCGACCCGTATGCCGTGCGCCGCGCACCACGCTGTGTCGATGTGGTCGAACCCGATGGTGGCCGTGGCGATCAGACGGACGCGCGAACCTGCGAGCAGGCGTTCGTCGCAGCGGGTGCGGGTGCGGATGACCAGGGCGTCGGCGTCGCGCACGTCCTCCGCGGCGATCCGGCTGCCGGGCAGGTAGCGTACCTCGGCCCACGGCTCAAGGACTCCCTGAAAAAAGGGGATGGCACTGTCGGCGACGATTTTCATGGATGGTTGCTTTTTCCTGATTTCTTTTCTTTCCGGGAAGCAAATATAGGGAAAAAATAAAATTTTTGTACCTTTGTCATTTAAAACAAACGTTTTCATTGAGCGGGGCAGAGGCTGTATGCAGACTGTGCCGGGCGCAGGAGATGAAGAATGAAACTCATCCTATGGAACTAAAAGCCTTCGATCCCGACGGGGTCGGCGTGGATAACGGAACCTATTTCGGGCTTCCGTTCGCTCCCGAAACGGCGGAACTGGTGCTGATCTCGGCGCCGTGGGACGTGACGGTCTCCTACGGGGCCGGTGCGGCTTATGCCCCCGACGCCGTCATCGAAGCCTCGACGCAGCTCGATTTCCACGAACCGCTGGCTCCCGGCGCGTGGCGCCGGGGGATCGCCACGGCCGATGTGGACTATGCGTTGCTGGAGGAGTCGCAGCGCCTGCGCGGCGATGCGGAGAAGGTGATCGCCCACCTCGAAGGCGGGGGCAGTCCCGAGGACGACTATGTGGTACGCAAGGTGCGCCGCATCAACGAAGGCTGCCGTGCCATGAACGCCAACATCGGGGCGCAGGCCGCACGGTGGCTCGACGCCGGAAAGACCGTGGGGCTCGTCGGGGGCGACCATTCGACGCCTTACGGACTGATCCGTGCCCTGGGCGACCGCCACGGGGAGTTCGGCATCCTGCATATCGACGCCCACTGCGACCTGCGCGATGCCTATGAAGGCTTCGAGTTCTCGCATGCTTCGATCATGTTCAACGTCCTGCGCGACGTGCCTTCGGTGAAGAAGATCGCCCAGGTCGCCGTGCGGGATTTCAGCGGGACGGAAGCCGCCCTGGCCGCTTCGTGCGGTCGTATCGCCACCTTCGACGACCTGTCGCTCGCCGCCGCGATGTTCCGCGGCGAGACCTGGGATGCGCTGTGCCGGCGAATCGTGGATGCGCTGCCGCAGGAGGTTTACGTGAGCTTCGACATCGACGGCCTCACTTTTGAGAACTGTCCCCATACGGGTACGCCCGTCTGCGGGGGGCTTACGTTCAACCAGGCCGTGTGGCTGCTCGATACGCTCGTGCGTTCGGGCCGCCGCATCATCGGGTTCGACGTCGTGGAGGTCGCTCCGGCGCCCGAAGCGAAGGTGGATGCCATCACCGGGGCGCGCGTGCTCTGGAAATTGTGTAATTTGACATTAAAATCAAACGGACGGTAAATGCGACTATTTTCGATGTACCGCTGGGTGCGTGAGCGTCATATGATCGGTATACGCGGCCGCAATTTTCTGGAAGCCCCCTGGGCCGGAGGTATCGTGCTGCTCGGCTGCGTGATCGTAGCCATGCTGTTGGCCAACCTGCCCGGGACTTCGCTCTATTACCGCCATCTGCTCGAAACGGATCTTTCGCTGATGGTGCACAGCCCCGACGGGCTGATCGACTGGATTTTCCCGCGCGGGATGACCGTCGAGAAGCTGATCAACGACGGCCTGATGGTGATTTTCTTTTTCGCCGTCGGGCTCGAAATAAAACGGGAGATCGTCTGCGGGCAGCTTTCGTCGGCACGCCAGGCCATCCTGCCTGTATTGGCGGCCGCAGGCGGTATGCTCGCCCCCGCGATCATCTTCCTGTTCTTCAACCACGGCACCATATCCGCCAACGGATGGGGTATACCCACGGCCACCGACATCGCCTTTGCCATCGGCATCCTTTCGATGCTGGGCGACCGCGTGCCTGTTTCGCTCAAGATATTCCTCACGGCACTGGCCATCGCCGACGACCTGGGGGCCATCCTGGTCATCGCGCTCTTCTACGGGGGGCAGGTGCAGATAAGCTGCCTGCTGGCGGCGTTGGTCATCATGCTCGCTGTCTATTTCATGAAGGAGATGGGCGAGAAGCGTATGTTCTTCTATCTGGTGCCCGCCGTGGTGGTCTGGGGGCTGTTCTACTATTCGGGCGTGCATTCGGCCATATCGGGCGTGGCGATGGCCATGCTGATCCCGATGACGCCCCGTTACAGCAAGGAGTATTTCGTCCATAAGATGCGCCACCTGAAGGAGCTGATGCTGGCGGCAAGTACGTCGGGCGACGATTTCCCCAACGAACACCACCGGTTCTATATGCGCCGTATGCGTTCGCTGGCGGCCGACTCGGTGGGCATGAGCTACCGCCTGGAGCATTCGCTGGCGCCCTACGTCACGTTCCTGGTGATGCCGATCTTCGCATTGGCGAATGCGGGTGTCGAGATCACTTCGCCCGAATACCTGAATATTTTTCACTATTCGTCCGAGATCGGGTCGATCGGGATGGGAATTTTCTTCGGCCTGGTGGTCGGTAAGCCTTTGGGCATATTTCTTGCGAGCTGGGGTGCCGTGAAATCCGGCCTTGCCGTGATGCCCGAAGGGGCTACGTGGCGCCTGTTGCTGGCTGTGGCCTGTCTGGGCGGTATCGGCTTCACGATGTCGTTGTTCGTCGACGCGCTGGCCTACACCGAACCCGACCTGATCGACCGGGGCAAGATAGCGATCCTGATGGGCTCGACGGCCGCGGCCGTGCTGGGAAGCCTGCTGATTTTGATTTTTTCGAAGAAACGGAAATAATTAAGTATGCGTAAAACATTTTTTGCTCTGACAGCCGTGGCGTTGCTGGCCGGGGCCTGCTCCAGGAAGTCGGGCGGGGGCGTGAAACTCAAGGCCGACACCGATTCGGTGGCTTATATCATCGGCATGAACGTGGGCATGAACTTGCTGAAAATGGATTCGACGCTCAACGTCAACGCCGTTTGCGAGGGTATCCGCGACGTATTCCGTGCCGGGGCGAAACTCTCGGCGGACGATGCCGAGCTCTATTACCTTCGTTACATGAACTACGTGCTGCCTGAAAAGGCGCGTGCCTACGAGGAGCAGTTCCTCGCAGACTTTGCCAAATCGAACCGCAGCTATGCCCGTACGCCGTCGGGCGTGACCTATACGGTGGAGGTGCTGGGCGACCAGGAACAGATCCCGGTTTCCGACCGGGACAGCGTCGCGCTGCGCTACATCATCCGTACGGCCGACGGGGCCGACGTCTACTCCTCCTACGAGCGCCGCGACACGCTGCGCACGTCGCTCGGCAGTCTGGGCAAGGGAATGAAGGAGAGCGTGAAACTGATCGGCAAGGGCGGTAAGATCAATGCCTGGATGCCTTCGTCGGCGGCCTATGGCTCTGCGGGGGACAAAGAGCTCGGGATCAAACCCAATGCCACGCTTTATTACGAAATCGAGCTTGTCGATCTCGACAAATATACGAATTGGTCGCGGCGCAATAATTTACGCCGGTAATTTGGGGCGATATTGTAATTATTTTATAACTTTGCGCGGGTGAACCCTGAACAGGCTCAAACGATTAGATTAAACATATTCAAAAAACGATGAAAAAGATTCTTTTTGCCGCGGCGCTTGCGGGTGCCGCAATCCTGACCGCCTGCGGAGACAAGGGCGGCGGTGTCCGTATGGGCAGCCTTTCCGAATTCGACTCGCTGTCGTATGTACTGGGTGCGAACATTGGTAACGGTATAAATTTTGAAATGAGGGATATCCCCTTCGATTTCAAGGCCATCGACAAGGGTATCAAGGAGAGTGCGATGGGTAAGGCTACGCAGGAGCACGACAAATCGCTCGAAATGCTGCGCGAGTACTTCATGACCAAGCGCGGCGAGCGCGCCCAGGCAATCGCCGCCAAACGTGCCGAGCAGGACAGCATCCGTCTGGCCGGAGGCGACAGCACTAAGGTCGAGTACCCCACGGCCGACCCTGCCATGTTCGAGAGCGAGGAGGAGCGTGCCGAGATTTCGTATGCCTTCGGTAACGACATCGGCTACAACATCAGCCAGAGCGGTATGCCCGTACAGCTGGTTTGGATCGGTCAGGCCATGCAGGACGTGCGTGACGGCAAGGCCAAGATGACCGAGGACGAAGTAAACCAGTACCTGCAATATTATTTCATGGTGAAGCGCCCTGCCGAGAATGCCGCCGCATCGAAGGCATGGCTGGAGAAGACCGAGAAGAAGTCGGGCGTCAAGAAGACCGAGTCGGGACTGCTCTACAAGGTTACCAAGGAGGGCGACGCTGCCAAGATGGCGAAGGATCCCCGCGATGTGGTTCGGGTACACTATACCGGATATACGCGTGAAGGCAAGGTATTCGACACCTCGATCTTCAAGAACCGTTCGAAAGAGCAGCAGGAGATGATGCGCAAGCAGAGCCCCGATTCGTTCGATGAAAAGGGCGCTCCCAAGGAGGCTGACGAACCCGCCAAGTTCCCGCTGAACCGTGTCATCAAGGGGTGGACGGAAGGTCTCCAGCTCGTGGGCGAGGGCGGTAAGATTACGCTCTGGATTCCGAGTGACCTGGCTTACGGTACGCGCGGTGCAGGCCGTGACATCGGCCCCAACGAGGCGCTCCAGTTCGATGTGGAAGTTATCGAAGTAATCCCTTACGAGGAGCCCGCACCGGCCGATTCGACCGCGACGGCTCCTGCGACGGCACCTGCAAAATAAGCGGGATGCATTTCCGGAAGATATTTGTAACCGGGCTCCGAGCGGAGCCCGGTTCTTTTTTATATAAATAGGTATTCCATCGGTGTGAACCGGATGCCGTCGACGGTGCGTTCGCCGCCGGTCGCGCGGAATCCCAGCCTGCGGTAGGCTTCGACGGCGTAGGGCGAGGAGTTTACCGTGATCCGGGGTGTGTCCGGTGCCGTGCGGCAGTGGTCGCGCAGTGCGGAGAACAGGGCACGGGCGATGCCCTGCCGATGGCAGGCTTTCTCCACGAAAAGGAGGCACAAGTGGCTGCGGCGCGTCAGGGTGATGATCCCGATGAGCGTTCCCTGCCGAAAAGCGCCCCACGATTGCATCGACCCGTTTCGGTGCTGTGCCGCGAGTGTTTCCGGTGCGGCAAAGCGGAGGAATGCGCCGATGCCCTCGGGGCTGTATTCCGGAGCTTCGAACTCGGCGAAGACGCGCCCTGCGAGGGCGGATGCTGCCGGCAGTTCCGTTTCGTGCAGGGGGCGTATGGCGGTGTCGGTAGGTTTTTCCATGTTTATGCGTATAAAGCAGCGGCGGCCGGAGCGATCTCCGGCCGCCGCTGTGTATGGTGTCTGCCCGTTTTAGAACGGCAGGTCGTCCACTTCTGCCGGGGAAGAGGCAAAGGAGGGCTCTTCGGCCACAGGGGGCATGTCGGGCATCGGGGCGGCGGATTCGGCTTGCTTGGGTTGGATGCGCCATGCGCGGATGTCGGTGTACCAGCGGCCGTTGTATTCGCGCGACTCGATGTTGACCGAGACGGTGTAGGCTGCACCCTCTTTCAGCCGGGCGACGTCTTCGGGCTTGTTGAAGAACGTCACGCAGATTTTGCGTGCGAACGAGCCTTCGTTCATCTCGAACACTACGTCCTGGCGCTGCCAGTCGCCGCGTGCGGAGGTGCCTTTCGTCACGGGCATTATTTTGTAAACGGTTCCTTCGAATTCCATGGTATCGATGTAAAATGTGTTGATAGATTTGTTTGTGACAAAGGTAGGAAAAAAATCGGGACATTCGGAGCGGGAGCGGCTGAAAAAGCCGTAAGAATTTTTTGCCGGGCGGGACACGACATCCGAATTTTTTCCTGATTTGCAGTCCGAAAACCGAAATTCGAAGCTGCAACGCCGCGCATCCTGCATATTTCCATTGTCTTCAGTGCCGCCAATGCCGGGATGCACAGTGTTTCGGTCGCTTGTCTGGTCGACCAGTGCAGCCGGGTAAAATGATCTTGTGCGATTTCCGCCCTGCCCGAGGGGCGGGTTTTTCATTTTTGCACGCTGCATGCCCGGCTGTCCGGTAGCTTGGATATTGTGCGCTGCCTGCCTGATATTCGGTTGTTTGACGGGCTTTGGCGGCAGGCCGGTAGCCTGTGCGGGGATAGTACCTTTGCCGGAAAAGTTCGAAATATGATTTATTATATTCGAAAAATGACTTTTTGGATTCGTATTTTTTGCAAGAGCGTGTAAAAGTAAAATAAAAACATTATTTTTGGCTTCAAAGGAAATTAAAAACAACCTGAAACGAAACCAAATCTTAATGATTATGAAAAAACTATTACTATTGTTCCCATTGCTGCTAAGCTGCCTGTGGGGCATTGCCGCAGATGAGTTTCGTGTGGCGGAACTGAGGTGTGAATACCGGGACAACCCGTTGGCGATCAATACGCTGACGCCGCAATTCAGTTGGCAGACGCTTTCCGTCGGCCGCGGATTCCTGCAGGCCGGGTATCAGATTCAGGTGGCGTCCGACCCCGCCGACCTGGCCAGGGGCCGGAAGCTGTTGTGGGACGAACAACGCAAATCCGATGTCTCACTGCATGTGCGCTATGCCGGGCGGACGCTGAAGCCGGGGCAGCGCTATTACTGGCGCGTGCGGGTAAGCGATGCTGCGGGGAATTATTCGCCGTGGAGCGAAATCCGGTCGTTCGCGGTCGGCCTGCTCGACGGCAGCGATTGGGACGGAGCCCGGTGGATCGCCTTCGAGGAGCTGCCCGACAGCCTGCGCGTGGTGCCCGGACAGGAGTTCAACAAAATAAAGATCGGCGACAGGAAAACGGCGCTCAACCGGCTGCCGCAGTTCCGCCGTGAAGTGAAGGTTACCAAGCCCGTCGAGCGGGCGACGGTCTATGTCAGCGGCCTGGGACAGTTCGAGCTGTTTCTGAACGGGGCGAAGGTGGGCGACAATTTCCTCGACCCTGCGTGGAGCGACTACGACAGGCAGGTGTGCTACCAGACGTTCGACATCAGCGAAGAATTGCAGCCGGGAGGCAACGTGTTCGGTGTGATGCTCGGCAACGGCCTCTACAATGTGCCGCGCGAACGCTATTTCAAGGCGCTCATCAGCTTCGGTTATCCCAAGATGATCTTCAAGGCCGAGATCGAGTATGCCGACGGGACGCACGAGACTATTGTCAGCGATCGCGCCTGGCGTGTGACCGAAAGCCCCGTGACGTACAGCAGCATCTTCGGCGGCGAGGATTACGATGCGACGCGCGAGCGGACAGGATGGATGCTGCCCGGCTACGACGCTTCGGCCTGGGCCGAGCCGCTGGTGACGACCCAGCGCGGGAAGTTGGTTTCCCCCGTCGCCGAACCCGTGCGGGTGATGGAGGAGTTCCCCGTGGTCTCGATCCGCAAGACCCGCCACGGCAAATGGCTGTACGACATGGGCCAGAACTTCTCGGGGACGGTGCAGCTGGAAGTCCGCGGCAAACGCGGGCAGAGCGTGCAGCTCAATACCACCGAGCTGTTCAATTTCGAGTGCGACTCGATTACCGAATGCGGCGGCTACCGCGGTGAATACAGGTTGACCTACACCCTGCGCGGCGACGAGGTGGAGACGTGGCGCCCCCAGTTCACCTATTTCGGACAGCGTTACGTGCTGGTGAGCAATGCCGTCCCGGCCGGGGAGGAGAATCCCGAAGGGCTGCCCGAGATCGTTACCCTTCGTGGCCTGCATACGCGCAACGCCACCCGGATGGCCGGGACGTTCCACTGTTCGAACGACCTGCTCAACAAGACCGAGGAGCTTATTGCGTGGGGTATCAAGGGCAATATGGTGAGCTATTTCACTGACTGCCCCCACCGCGAGAAGCTGCCGTGGATCGAGCAGCTGCACCTGATGTTCGGGTCGCTGCAATCGAAGTTCGACGTGTATACCCTCTACGATAAGATGCTGACCGACATGGAGCTCGCGCAGACGCCCGAGGGGCTTATCCCCGATATCTGCCCCGAATATGTCACTTTCCTCGACGGATTCCGCGATTCGCCCGAGTGGGGCAGCGCGTTCGTGCTGGCACCGTGGCTGGTCTACGAGTACTACGGTGATTTCCGGTTGGTCGAGCGGCATTACGAGGCGATGAAGCGCTATGTGGATTACCTCAGTTCGAAGGCCGACGGGCATATCCTTTCCCACGGGCTCGGCGACTGGTGCGACCTGGGGCCCAAATACCCCGGCCGAGCGCAGCTCACCTCCCTGGCCGGAACGGCGACACCGATCTATTATATGGACGCCGAGACGATCCGCAAGGCGGCCGAGAAGATGGGGCGCAAGGAGGATGCCGCGAAATACGGGAAGCTGGCACAGGATATCCGCAAGGCCTACAACGAAAAATACTATCATCCCCAGACCGGGAGTTATGACAAGAACAGCCAGGCCGGCAATGCGCTGGCGCTCTACTCGGGCATTTGCGAGCCGCAGAACCGCGATGCCGTGCTGGCGAACCTGGTGCAGGACATCCGCAGCCGCGGCAATGCGCTGACGGCGGGCGACGTGGGATACAACTACGTGCTGCGGGCGCTGGAGCAGAGCGGGAATTCGCAGGTGATCTTCGACATGAACTCGCGGTACGACGTATATGGCTACGGTTATATGCTCGCCCAGGGCGCTACGGCGCTGCCCGAATCATGGCAGGCACTGCCCCGCAAGTCGCACAACCATCTGATGCTGGGACACCTGCTCGAATGGTTTTATACCTATGTGGGCGGCATCCGCCGCGACGATTCGGTGCAGGCCTATAAGAAATTCATCGTCAGGCCCGAGATCGTGGGAGACCTGCGCAGCGCCGAGGCCTCGTTCCGCTCGCCCTATGGACTGATCCGCAGCGAGTGGACGACCGAACAGGGCGGTTTCGACCTGTTGGTCGAGGTGCCGGCCAACACCACGGCGCGGATTTACGTCCCCGCCCCTGCCGGCAGCCGGGTTTGCGAAAGCGGGCTCGAAGTCGCGCAGTGCAAGGATGTCGAAAGCATCGGTACCGAGGACGGGTTCCGTGTATTCGGCGTGGGGTCGGGTATCTACCGCTTCAGCGTGCGATAGGCGATCCGGTTTGGAAAAGGGGGCCGTACTGCGCAAGTGCGGCCCTCCTTTTGTTTTGCCGCCGCGATGCCGTCAGGGCGTCTCCGCAGAGTCTCCGCAAGGATCCTGCATTATTCCCGCAGGCTTCCCGCAAGATGCCCGTATTCCCCGCAAGCCGTTGTGCCGCCGCTGCTTCCCGTGTCACCGATGTTTCCGTACCGCTGGTGCTTCCCGTACCGCTGGTGCTTCCGGTGCTGCCGTGCCTGCGCCATCCCACCGCCGCCTGCGAATTTCGCCGGGTCGGGGCGCTTTTCCGGCGGACAATGAAAGAAAAGTGGAATGGTTGTAGTTTTTAATAATATTTACTATCTTTACGCCCAGGTTGTTAGGTGGAAATATCCGGTGTGGGAAGTTGGCTGTGGGGCGATTCGGTTACGGATCGTAACTTTACGCCGTGGAATTTTGCAAATGCCGAACCTATCCGATAATTTAAATTATAGAATGATGTGTGATCCGATTAAATCGATCGCAACCCGTTTGCGCGGATTGCGCGAGGTGCTCGAACTTTCGGAGCAGGAAGTGGCGGACAGTTGCCGTCTGTCGGTCGACGAGTACAGGGATATGGAGAGCGGCGATGCCGATATTTCGGTCAATGTGCTGCAAACCATAGCCCGCCGCTACGGGATCAGCCTGGATGTGCTGATGTTCGGCGAGGAGCCCAAGATGAACTCCTATTTCATCACCCGTGCCGGCACGGGTGTATCGGTCGAACGGCGTGCGGCCTATAAGTACGAGGCGTTGGCCTCGGGTTTCCGCGACCACAGGGCTGACCCCTTCATCGTGACGGTGGAGCCTTCGGCCGCCGATGCCCCGATGCACCTGAACTGCCACACGGGGCAGGAGATGAACTACGTGCTGGAAGGGCGCCTGCTGATCTCGGTCAGCGGCAAGGAGCTGGTGCTCGGCGTGGGCGACAGCCTTTATTTCGATTCCGGCCTGCCGCACGGCATGAAGGCGCTCGACGGCAAGCCGGTGCGTTTCCTGGCGATAATAATGTAGGCGTATGGTGGAGAAATTTTTATCCCGGACGGTATTTACCTCCCAGGAGGACTACATAAGGAATTTCCGTATCCGCGTCCCCGCGGATTTCAATTTCGCCTATGACGTGGTGGATGCCTATGCGGCGGAGGAACCCGACAAGAAGGCGCTGCTGTGGACGGATGACCGGGGCGGCGAGATCCAGTTCACCTTTGCCGACATGAAGCGTGAAACCGACCGCACGGCCTCCTATTTCCAGAGCCTCGGCATCGGCCGGGGGGACATGGTGATGCTGATCCTCAAGCGCCGCTATGAATTTTGGTTTTCGATCCTTGCCTTGCACAAACTGGGAGCCGTGGCCATCCCGGCGACCCACCTGCTGACCAGGAAGGATGTCGTTTACAGGTGCAACATGGCGGGTGTCAAGGCGATCGTCGCCGCGGGCGAGCCGGTGATAACCGGCCATATCGCCGCGGCCATGCCGGAAAGCCCTACCACGAAGCTGCTGATAAGCGTCGGCCCCGAGGTTCCCGAAGGGTTCCTCGATTTCCACGAGGGCATCCGCCATGCAGCGCCTTTCGTGCGGCCGCAGCATGTGAACACCAACGACGACATCATGCTGATGTATTTCACCTCCGGCACGACGGGCGAACCGAAGATGGTCGCCCACGATTTCACCTATCCGCTGGGGCATATCAGCACGGGGTGCTTCTGGCACAACCTCCACGAGGGCAGCCTGCACCTCACCATTGCCGACACCGGGTGGGCGAAGGCCGCCTGGGGCAAGTTGTACGGGCAGTGGCTGGCCGGGGCCTGCCTGTTCGTCTACGACCACGAGAAGTTCACGCCCGCGGACATGCTGCGCAAGATCGAGCAGTACCGCATCACGTCGCTGTGCGCGCCTCCGACGGTCTACCGCTTTCTGATCCGCGAGGACATGACCAAATACGACCTCTCGTCGCTGGAGTACTGCACCACGGCGGGCGAGGCGCTGAACGGCGCGGTGTACGACACCTTCCTCCGCCTGACGGGCATCCGCCTGATGGAGGGCTTC
>OHST01000953.1_pt1 | contig 13123 bp, 12 predicted proteins | sample 1578841 | NCBI WGS metagenome assembly OHST01 (sample SAMEA3879593, study PRJEB24766) | human gut metagenome | biome: human-associated habitat; feature: feces | place: USA | collected 1985/1987 | reverse complement strand
GGTTCACAGATTCCTGTTGCGTAAGACCCAAACGTCAACGCCACTTATAAAGGGCAGCTCCACAAGATACAAGCCTCAGATTGGCATCACCCCTGCTGTAGCGGATTGCAGGTACAGGGCACCGCTATCTCCCCGGCTGCGCATTTCTGATTATATAGGCAGGAGGCTGTTTTGTCAATAGTGAATCATTATAGTAAAACTTGTTGCCGTTCACTTCGTTCTCAGTAACATGGAATTTTGAATAGTATCTAAAACTTTTCCAACACTATTGTATGAAAACGATAAATATTATATAATAAACAGAAATAAACTATCTTTATTCTGGAAATGGATATGCCAAAGTACACAACATGTCTTGTATGTATGGATATGGATAATTCTTAAAACACAGAAATGGAGGATACTATCATGATTAAAAGAATAGGTATGCTTACCAGCGGCGGTGACTGTCAGGCACTTAACGCTACCATGCGAGGAGTAGTAAAGGGACTGAGCAACAATTTGGATGAACTGGAAGTTTATGGATTTGATGATGGATATAAAGGACTGATCTATGGTAAATACCGTATGCTCACATCCAAAGATTTTTCCGGAATCCTTACACAGGGCGGCACAATCCTCGGAACATCCAGACAGCCATTCAAACTGATGCGTGTTCCGGATGAGAAGGGCCTGGATAAGGTTGAGGCAATGAAGCAGACTTATTACAAACTCTGCCTGGACTGCCTTGTGATCCTTGGCGGAAATGGTACACAGAAGACAGCAAACCTTCTGAGAGAAGAAGGACTGAACATTATCCATCTTCCAAAGACTATTGATAATGACATCTATGGCACAGACATGACTTTTGGTTTCCAGAGTGCGGTAAACATTGCCACAAATGCCATTGACTGTATCCATACGACAGCATCCTCACATGGACGTGTATTTATCGTAGAGATCATGGGACACAAGGTAGGAAGTCTGACACTTCATGCAGGTGTTGCAGGCGGTGCGGATATCATCCTGATTCCTGAGATCCCATATGATATCAAAAAAGTTACAGCAGCAATCCAGAAACGTGCCAAAGCAGGCAAGCGTTTCACAATCCTTGCAGTTGCAGAAGGTGCGATTTCCAAAGAAGACGCAGAACTTCCTAAAAAGAAATACAAAGAGAAACTGGAAGCCCGGGCAAAGAAATATCCGTCCGTTTCCTATGAGATTGCTGACCAGATCTACAAAGAGATCGGAAGCGAAGTCCGTGTTACAGTTCCGGGACATACACAGAGAGGCGGAGAACCATGTCCGTATGACCGCGTTCTTTCCACAAGAATCGGTGCAGGTGCAGCGCAGGCGATCATGGATGGTGAATATGGCATCATGATCGGCGTGGTAAATGGTAAAATTAAACGTGTACCCCTGGAAGAATGCGCAGGTAAGCTTAAGATGGTATCTCCGAAAGACCAGCTTGTAGTTGCAGCCAAACAGATCGGCATCAGCTTTGGTGACTGATTAAGTGAAACAGTACTTGACTGACAGATACCTTTTCATATAAGATATGGATGTAAAAAAGACCGCCGCGGGAATTTTTTCCGCGGCGGCTGTGATGATAAGATGGAGATAACTATTTGGTATGCTGCTGACAGTGGAGGCGCTGAATAGTTACGATAGGAGTTTACTCATGAGTTACACTGCTCTTTACAGAAAATTCAGACCGGATAATTTCGCGGATGTCAAAGGTCAGGATCACATAGTGACTACTCTGACAAATCAGATTAAGCATAACCGTATCGGCCATGCGTATCTGTTCTGCGGCACCAGAGGAACCGGTAAAACAACAGTAGCCAAAATTCTGGCGAAGGCAGTCAACTGTGAGCATCCCGTAAATGGCAGCCCCTGTAATGAATGTGCCATGTGCAAGGCAATTCAGGCGGGAACTGCAATGAATGTGATCGAGATCGATGCTGCATCCAACAATGGTGTGGATAATATACGTGAGATCAGAGAAGAGGTTTCTTACCGCCCTACAGAGGGTAAATATAAAGTATATATTATTGATGAGGTTCATATGCTTTCCACAGGTGCCTTCAATGCCCTGCTGAAAACACTGGAGGAACCACCGTCTTATGTTATGTTTATCCTGGCAACTACAGAGGCGCACAAGATTCCGATTACGATTTTATCCAGATGCCAGAGATATGATTTTCACAGGATTACCATAGATACCATTGCCGCAAGACTGGATGAACTGCTTAAGGTTGAGGGCGTAGCGGCAGAGGAGAAGGCAGTCCGCTATGTGGCAAAAGCAGGTGATGGTTCCATGCGAGACGCATTGAGTCTTCTTGACCAGTGTATCGCATTTTACCTTGGACAGGAACTTACCTATGATAAAGTCCTGGAGGTGCTTGGGGCTGTTGATACAGAGGTATTCAGCAAGCTCTTGAGAAAAGTGATCAGGGGAGATGTGACAGGTTCTATCCATATCCTTGAGGAATTGATCGTAGGCGGCAGGGAACTGAGCCAGTTTGTGGGAGATTTTACCTGGTATATGAGAAATCTTCTTCTCGTAAAGACTTCCGAGAATCCGGAGGAAGCGATCGATGTCTCATCCGATAACATGAAGCTTCTGAAAGAAGAGAGTACCATGCTGGATGTGGAGACGCTGATGCGGTATATCCGTATTTTTTCGGATTTGTCCAACCAGATCCGATATGCAACTCAGAAAAGGGTCCTTGTGGAGATTGCACTGATCAAGCTGTGCCGTCCTGCAATGGAGACTAATCTGGATTCTGTTCTGGACAGACTGCGTGTGCTGGAACAGCGGATGGATGAACGTCCGGTACAGCAGGTGATCGTGCAGCAGGGTTCAGGGAAAATGCCGGCGGAAACCGGGGCAGTTCAGGAGCAGGCGGGAAACAAAGCACCGGCGAAAGCGGCACCGGAAGATTTGCAGAAGATCGTGGCAGGCTGGAGAGTGATCACAGGACAGACAACAGGGATGTTCAAACAGATGCTTCAGAAATCTGTTCCGAAGTATAACAGTGAGACAGGAGAACCTGTCCTTTATGTGGAATTTCAGGATTTCCTGGGGCAGTCCTATGTGGACAATCCGGAAGCGAAGAAAGAGCTTCAGGACATTATCACTGCCCAGACAGGAAAAACAGTAGAGATCCAGATGCTGGTGGCAGATAAGCATCAGCATACAAATCTGGCAAATATCACAGTGGACCAGGCGATAAAGAATAATATCCACATGGATGTTGTGATAGAGGAAGATCCTGATGAGGAAAAAGGAGAATAAATATTGTTACTGTTCACACACCACTATCCCGCGAGGTGTTTTGGCATGAATATGCCAAAATCCCGAGACATACAAGCCAAAATTCCATTGCCGCAGGCAATCTGGAATGAATTTTGGCTACGTTACTGTGAACGGAGTGAACAGTAACTAAATATTCTCCAGACAGGAAAAGGCAGTAAATAATAAGGCAATAAATAGCAAGGAGGACATCACAAATGGCAAAACGTGGAGGATTCCCGGGAATGGGTATGCCGGGAAATATGAATAATCTTATGAAACAGGCGCAGAAAATGCAGCGCCAGATGGAAGAGAACCAGAAAGCTCTGGAAGAGAAAGAATTTACGGCTACTGCAGGAGGCGGAGCTGTAGAGGTAACTATCTCCGGTAAGAGAGAGGTGACAAAAGTAAAGCTTCAGGAGGAAGTTGTAGATCCGGATGACATCGAAATGCTGGAAGATCTCATCGTTGCAGCTACAAACGAAGCACTTCGCAAAGTGGAAGAAGAATCTACAGCTGTTATGTCTAAACTGACAGGTGGTCTGGGCGGACTTGGCGGAGGTCTTCCATTCTGATGGAATACTACAGCAGTCATATCAATAAGCTGATCGAGCAGCTTTCCCATCTTCCGGGAATTGGTGCGAAATCAGCACAGAGACTGGCATTTCACATCATGAATATGCCAAAGGATCAGGTAGAGCAGCTTACCTCTTCCATTACCGGTGCCAGAGAGAATGTACAGTATTGCAAGTGCTGCTGTACTCTGACAGACAGAGAGATCTGTCCCATCTGCAGCAATGATAAGCGTGATCATTCAGTGATCATGGTGGTAGAGAATACAAGAGATCTTGCAGCTTATGAAAAAACAGGCAAGTTTGATGGCGTTTATCATGTTCTTCATGGTGCAATCTCTCCAATGCTTGGAATCGGGCCGGATGATATCAAACTGAAAGAACTCATGCAGCGTCTGGCAAAGGATGAGGTAAAGGAAGTGATCATTGCTACCAACTCCAGTCTGGAGGGGGAAACAACGGCAATGTATATCAGTAAGCTGATCAAACCTACCGGGATCAAAGTCAGCAGGATCGCAAGCGGAGTTCCGGTAGGAGGAGATCTGGAATATATTGACGAAGTGACTCTTTTACGTGCTCTTGAGGGGCGTGTGGAGCTTTAAGGTTACTGTTCTGACAAAAGATCATCGGAAAAGGAGGCATCACTTTGTCTAAAAAGAAAGCAACTTCTTCTGACGTGGCAAAGAGGGCAGGAGTCTCCCAGGCAACTGTTTCCATGGTCCTGAATAAGAAATATAATGTTTCTTTTTCCAGAGAAACAGTGGAGAAGGTAGAGCAGGCAGCCAGAGAATTAGGCTATCATCTTCCCGGACGAAAGAACAGAAAAGAAAGCCGGAAAGAGAAGCTGATCGTTGTTTTTTGCCCTACGCTTACAAGCCCGTATTATGTATTGCTTCTGCAGGGGATTGAAGCAGTGGCGAACAAGCAGGGATATGGTGTCTTTATCTGTAATACACAGAGAGATCCCCGTCTGGAGGAGAAGTATCTGCGCATGATGGGTACAATAGAGCCACTTGGCATTATCTACTGCTGTAATCCAAATCCGGATTTTCAGCAGCAGGTAGAGGAACTGGCGCAGACAATCCCACTGGTTATCATCAGTAATAAAGAGAAAACTACAACTATAGATGCCATTAATCAGGATAATACAGTTGTGGGAAGGATGATGGCAAGACATCTGCTTGATCTGGGGCACAGAGATGTAGCGTTTATCACTCCGCCCCTGACAAGGAGACAATGGCAGAGAACAAAACGTGTAAATGGTTTTGTGAAAGAGTTTGAGAAAGAAGGCCTGAAGGATCATGTGATCATTAAGGCTGCGGATGAAGCTATCGATATGCAGATCCCACGGATGGATTCGGAATATTCGATGGGTTATGAGCTTACTATGGAGCTTCTGGATGAAGGCAGGGAATTTACAGCTATTGCAGGCCAGAATGATATGATGGCTATTGGTGCGCTGGATGCTCTCCATGAAGCAAGGATTCATGTACCCAAGGATGTATCGGTGATTGGGTGCGATAATATCTTTTATTCGGGAATACGGAAGATCTCTCTTACTACGATCGATCATTTCGTAGCCCTTAAAGGCAGAGATGCCTGTGATATTATACTGCGCAAAATCGATGAGCAGGACCGTTTTCTCACAGATTCTGCTCCTGTCAGTCTCTATAATATTGAATATACCCCCAAGCTGATAGCGAGACGCACTACGGGGTATATCAGAACCAAAAAAAATAATTAAATACGTCGAATGAAAATTATTAATAATAATTTATCGAAACTGCAGAACAGTTATTTGGTATAGAGCTGTGTGGCGAGGCAGATTGCGAATATCTATCCGGCAGGCATTTTCTGGAAATGTACCAAAATTTCAGGATGTGCGGCTGAAATCCGATATCAGAAATGATTTCTGACGGAGGTTTCCTGCAACAGCAAAGACAGCGAACAGTTACGAAAAGAAATGGTTATAAAACATATTGTATATTGCATGTTGATAACAACGAATATATGCTTTGGCTGAAAAATAAAGAATTAATAAGATATGCGATTATTAATAATGAAATTATTAATAATCTTTTGCCACGCTTGACCTGAATGTAAAGTCTGTTATAATGAAACCATAAGATCAATGAACGATTATGACAAGCAAAAATCAGGAGGGTTAAGAACATGAAATTTTTTATTGACACAGCAAAAGTAGAAGATATTAAGGCAGCTAATGATATGGGTGTAATCTGTGGTGTTACCACAAATCCGTCTCTTATTGCAAAAGAAGGAAGAGATTTCAAAGAAGTAATCAAAGAAATCACATCTATCGTAGACGGACCGATCAGCGGTGAAGTAAAAGCTACTACGACAGATGCAGAAGGCATGATCAAAGAGGGACGTGAGATTGCAGCCATCCATCCGAACATGGTTGTTAAGATTCCGATGACAGTAGAAGGTCTGAAAGCAGTTAAGGTTCTTCATGCAGAAGGAATCAAGACAAACGTTACTCTGATCTTCACTGCTAACCAGGCACTTCTGGCTGCAAGAGCAGGTGCTACTTATGTATCTCCGTTCCTTGGAAGACTGGATGACATTTCTACAAGAGGTGTTGATCTGATCCGCGAGATTGCTGAGATTTTTGAAGTGGCAGGAATCGAGACAGAAATCATCGCAGCAAGCGTAAGAAATCCGATCCATGTAACAGACTGTGCACTTGCAGGTGCTGACATTGCAACTGTTCCGTACAATGTAATCGTACAGATGACAAAACATCCTCTGACAGATGCAGGTATTGAGAAATTCCAGAAAGATTATAAAGCAGTATTCGGCGAATAAGGAGAATTTACCACAATGGAAAAATTAGAACTTCAGAAAATTGCAAACGAAGTCCGTAAAGACATCGTTACTGCATTACATTCTGCAAAAGCAGGACATCCGGGCGGATCTCTGTCTGCAGCAGATGTATTCACTTATTTATATTTTGAAGAAATGAATATTGATCCAAAGGATCCTAAGAAGGCTGATCGTGACCGTTTCGTACTTTCCAAAGGCCACACAGCACCGGGATACTACTCTGCACTTGCAGAAAGAGGCTTTTTCCCAAAAGAAGATCTGAAGACTCTTCGTCATCTGGGTTCCTATTTACAGGGACATCCGGATATGAAACATATTCCGGGTGTTGATATGTCCAGCGGTTCTCTGGGACAGGGAATCTCTGCAGCAGTTGGTATGGCGCTTTCTGCCAAATTAAGCAATGAAAGCTATCGTGTATACACCTTATTAGGCGACGGCGAAATTCAGGAAGGCCAGGTTTGGGAAGCTGCTATGTTTGCAGGCTTCAGAAAACTGGACAATCTTGTAGTGATCGTGGATAATAATGGACTTCAGATCGACGGTAAGATTGATGAAGTATGTTCTCCATACCCGATTGATAAGAAATTTGAGGCATTTAACTTCCATGTGATTAACGTTGCAGACGGAAATGATATGGATCAGTTAAGAGCTGCTTTTGATGAAGCAAAAGCTACTAAGGGAATGCCTACAGCTATCATTATGAAAACTGTAAAAGGAAAAGGTGTTTCCTTTATGGAAAATCAGGTTGGATGGCATGGAAAAGCTCCGAATGACGAGCAGTATGCACAGGCAATGGAAGAGTTAGAAAAGGCAGGTGAAGCATTATGTCAGAAGTAAAGAAGATCGCAACAAGAGCAAGCTACGGTGCTGCGCTGGTTGAATTAGGTAAGAAACATGAGAACCTGGTCGTTCTGGACGCTGACCTTGCTGCAGCTACTCAGACTGGCGTATTCAAAAAAGAATTTCCGGAGCGTCATATTGACTGTGGTATTGCCGAGTGTAATATGATGGGCATTGCCGCAGGTCTGGCTACTACAGGAAAAGTTCCATTTGCCAGCACATTTGCAATGTTTGCAGCAGGACGTGCTTTTGAGCAGGTTCGTAACTCTATTGCATATCCGAAGATCAATGTAAAAATTGGCGCTACTCATGGCGGAATTTCTGTAGGTGAAGATGGTGCTACCCATCAGTGTTGTGAGGATTTTGCTCTTATGAGAGTAATTCCGGGAATGGTTGTTGCCTGCCCTTCTGATGATATTGAAGCAAAAGCTATGGTAGAAGCGGCTTATGAGCATGTTGGTCCTGTATATATGAGATTTGGACGTCTGGCAGTTCCGGTTATCAATGACAGACCGGACTACAAATTTGAATTAGGCAAAGGTATTGTCCTTCGTGAAGGAAAAGACCTTACGATTATTGCAAACGGTCTCTGCGTAGCTCCTGCTCTTGAAGCAGCAGAGAAGCTTGCGGCAGACGGCATAGATGCAAAAGTGATCAATATCCATACGATCAAGCCTCTGGATGAAGAACTTGTAGTTGCAGCAGCCAAAGAAACAGGCAAGGTTGTAACTGTAGAAGAGCATTCCGTAATCGGCGGACTTGGCGGAGCAGTCTGCGAATGCCTGTCTGAGAAAGCACCTGTACCTGTAAAACGTATCGGTGTAAACGATGTATTCGGCGAATCGGGTCCTGCTGTAGCTCTTCTTGAGAAATACGGTCTTGATGCAGAAGGCATCTACAAACAGATCAAAGAATTTGTATAATTTACGATTCCCTGTGTGATGGTATCTGCCAGAGAGATTACCGTAGACAGGCGGGTAGTCTGAAGGGTTAACTGTTCCAGCACACCTGCAATGTTTACGATCCCTGTGATATGGATATCACCAACAGGAGGAAGTTCTTTTTGAACTGCAGCACCTGGGTAAAGTGCACCATCTGCGATGGTCACATATCCCAGGTGCTTTTTTTGTCCAAGAGAGGCATCCACTGCAATAACCAGACCTTCAGGATGCAGAATTTTGATCTGGCGGGAAATCCTGGAAAGATTTAAAGCATGTACGGGGCTTTTCAGGGTACCGTAAACATAAACGCCATGAGTGTCCGTATTCAGATGTTCAAGTAACTGGTGTCCGATATAGGGACCGAGACAGTCTCCTGTCACGCGGTCACTTCCGATACACAGAAAAACCAGTTCTGACCATCTGCCGGGATATTGAAGAATACATTTATTTAAAAGAAAAGCAATTTCCTCAGCAGAACTGCTTTTCTGTGAGTCCACATAAAATACCATAGAACCTCCCTGGTTGTATTATGTACTCGCAGATTCTCTGTTGCACCTGTACAAAAAGATTCCGAAAGTACACTATTGATTATATCTTTTAACTGTTATAGTCCTTTTGCTTCATAACAACAAGCTGCGAAGGGGCTTCTGATAACATCATATCCTTCCTGGGATAAAAATATGCACTGTGCAAAATCTGTCGCCAAATTCTGGTAAATTCCTCTTACAATGTGATAAAATCTGCAATTTATCTGTGTTATTCTGATACCCGAAGGGGTGATGAGAGATGATAGAAGTAATCTATAAGGATGAATCTCAGGAAGGACAAAATGGTGAGGAACCGTTTGGATTACCCAGAAATATACGTCAGATCGGCCTGGCAGCCGAAGATTACAGGATTTATATGGAGGACTATGTGTACACATTTCTGGTAAGACTTGCCAGAACAGAAGACTCTCTGGGAGAAGCAAAAACCAGAGTGGCAGTTCTTACAGGAAATCTTAAATGGCGTTCTCAGACAGCTTATCTGTTTATCAAAGGTGCTATTATGGCGGAGGAGATGGAGGCAGCACCTGATCATGTCGATTTTTCGGAAAATCAATGGAAGCAGATACAGGAAGCCCAGAAGGAGTACTTCGAAGATCAGGAGATTGTGGGATGGTTCTTTTCGCAGCCTCAGCTTCTCCTGAAAGTATCGGAAGTGATGTCCAAAGTACACATGAAACATTTTGGAGGAGAAAAAGTCCTGATGCTTATGGAACCTCAGGAAAGGGAAGATGCTTTCTTCCGTTATGAAAACAATGAAATGGTGCGTCTGGGAGGGTATTATCTTTATTATGAAAAAAATCCCGGTATGCAGGCGTATATGATCGACAAAAATGAAGAACTTCAGCCGGAACCTCAGGAAAAATATGAAGATCAGGCTGTGAAAGATTTTCGCAAAATAATTGCAGATAAAAAGGAAACCAGGAAGGAGCCGGCAGCTCCTTCTGTTTTTTCATATGGATTAACTGCATGTCTGGCAATTGCAGTGCTGACAGTGGGTGTCAATTTTTACAGAAGTTACCAGAATGTAAAACAGAACGAAAAGGAGAGTGCGACGGTTTCTTCAGTGATCGTTGAGGAGATAACTCCGTCTCCTGTTGTCGGGACTTCGAACAATGAAGATGTCAGACAGCATAAACAATACCGGACAGATACTATACAAAATGATGCAGGAAAGAATAAAAAGAATAATGAAGAGAATAATCAAAGCATCAGTGAAAAAGAAAATTCTGAAAAGAAAAACAATACTTCAGAGAAAAAAATATCAGCAGAGCAGACAGATACAGAACAAAAATCGGACAAAACAGAACAGCTTCCGGATGTAAAGACAGAAAAAGCAGATAAAACAGAACAAATCTACCAGCAGGAAGCAGATGAACGTAAAGCACAGAAACGTGTCAGGGAAGCTGTGCAGAAGGAAAACAGCGAGGCAGCGGGAAAAGCCCATGAGTCATATGTGATTCAGCCCGGCGATACTCTTTTTCAGATAAGTATGGACAGATACGGAAGTATCGAAGCCATAAGCCAAATCTGCAAATTGAATGGGATGTCAGCGGACGAAATCATTTATCCGGGACAAGTAATTGTATTACCTTAGAAAACTGTGCTATAATAAATGGCAAAAACTGAAACCTGATAATCAACAAAATGAAAGTGAGAAATAAGGTAAAGGCTAAAATGGCAAATACATTTAAGAAAATAATAAAAAAACATAAAAAGAAAAAGCTTCAGGCAGAGAGAAACAGAAAAGCGAAAGCCCGGGAGAGAGCTGAAGAGGAATATGCAGATGATTATGAGCGCAGATTGTCCCGCCACAAAAGAAGTGTAGTGAAAAAGACAGTTATTACAGTGGTGGCGATAGCTGCTGCTGTAACGGCTGTTGGATTTTACATAGAGAAGAGAAGCTATCATACTTATAAAGTAGTCCAGACAAGTGAGCAGGAGGATATTGTTTCTACAAATTATGTTGAAATGGACGGAAATATCCTTCGATACAGTCCGGACGGAGTTTCACTTGTTTCTGATAAGATGAGTACATTATGGAGTGAAACCTATCAGATGCAGAATCCTGTGGCAGATGTTAATGGAACTCATGCGGTGATTGCGGATAAAGATGGAACAACTTTGGAGATTTATGATAAATCCGGAAAAACAGGCAGTGTAACTACTTCTTACAGTATTGTCAAGGCAAAAGTATCCAAAAGCGGTCTTGTTGCGGCAATCCTGGATGGTGGAGATGATACATGGATTGATTTTTATGGTACAGATGGAAGTCTGATTGCTGAAAATCAGACGAAGATAGATGATCCGGGATATCCCCTTGATATTGCTGTATCTGAAGACGGAGTGATCATGATGGTAACCTATCAGTTCGTAGATGGAAGTGATACGACCAGTTATGTGGCATTTTACAATTTTGGAGATGTAGGACAGAACGAGGATGACAGAATTGTCAGTGGATATAAGTATGAAGGCGTGGTAGTTCCGCAGATCCAGTATCTTGATAATAACCGGTCTGTAGCACTTAAAGATAATGGATTTACAATTTATCATGGAAGCCAGATTCCGAAGGAAGTAAAAACAGTAAAAGTAGATAAAGAAATCGTCAGTACTTTTTATGATAATGATATGATCGGTCTTGTGTTTAAGAATGACAGTAAAGACAAACAGTATACAATGGAAGTTTATACTACAGATGGCAAATTGAAATTCAAAGAAAACTTCAATATTCCATATACGACGATTAAATTAAGCGGTGGAAATATTCTGATGTACAACAGTTCCCAGATGTGTGTAATGAACAGCAGGGGAGTACAGAAATATCTTGGCAGTGTGGATGGAACGATCAAAGATTTCTTTAAAATCGGAATGAACAGATATCTTCTGGTATTGGACAGCGGTGTAGAGACAATAAAACTTAGTTAGGAGGATGAAAATGGCTTTAACGTGGGCCGGAGTCATTACGATACTTTTTCTGGCGGCTGCATGTGTCAGAGGTTACAGGCGGGGACTGATGAAAGAACTGGTTTCGCTTGTATGTGTTTTTCTGTCGATGGCGATCGTGTGGTTTATAAATCCTTATGTAAATGAGTTTATCCGGGAAAATACATCAATTTATGAAAAAGTACAGGAAAGCTGCCGGGAGTTTGCAGGAGAGGAATACAGCACATGGACAGGCAGTGGAGAAAGCCAGACTGAATTTATAAATGAAATGAATTTCCCGGAGCTGCTGAGGAATGGACTGGTTCAGAATAATAATTCTGACAGTTACCAGTATCTGGCTGTAACTACATTTTCGGATTATATTGCCCAATATCTGGCGAGAATGGCGGTGAACGGAATTTCTTTCCTGATTTCTCTGCTGATATCGACGATTATGGTGAGGAGCATCACATGGATGTTGAATCTTGTGGCGAGATTACCTGTGCTGCATGGCATGAACAAGGTAGCAGGAGCGTTGCTGGGGGCAGTTAAATTCCTTATAGTAATATGGATTATCTTTCTGGCTCTCACCATTGTGTGCAATACAAAGGCTGGTGAGGCGGCTCTTCAGATCATTAAGAAAGATTGCATCCTGAGTTTCATATATGACAGAGATATCCTGATCAGGATATTTATGAATATCTTCTATTAGAAAGGTTTGGTATCTGTGGACAGTAGATATCAGATCCAAATGCCTTCCTGCGCAAATGCGAACGTTTTTTTAATCTTTACTCTGATATTGGGGCGTTAAAAATGAGGATATTATAGCGATATCGGAGATAGTGTAAAAAATATGTAAAAAAATGTAAAATAATACTTGACGCAAAAAGAAAATAATGATATGATAAATCCGTTTCTGAGTGAGGCGGATTTTTTTTGACAGACAACAGAGATATGGTTGAATAAAGTTAAAAAAATATAAAAAAAGTGTTGACAGGAAACTGAAGACATGATATTATATCGGAGTTGCTGATGCAGATGAAAAAAGAACTTAAAAATAAAATAAAAAAGTTCTTGACAAAGCAAAAAGCAAGTGATATAATAAACGAGCTGTCAGCTGAGAGGCGAAGACAGACAACCTTGATAACTAAACAGTGAAACACATACGATTCTCGAAAATTC
>OHST01000940.1_pt1 | contig 13475 bp, 10 predicted proteins | sample 1578841 | NCBI WGS metagenome assembly OHST01 (sample SAMEA3879593, study PRJEB24766) | human gut metagenome | biome: human-associated habitat; feature: feces | place: USA | collected 1985/1987 | reverse complement strand
ACAGTAACTATGTGGCTTTCAGCCACATTCGTGGCAAAGTCGTGAATAATTCAGGATTAATCTTGAAAAACTATGTTTATAACTAGGATATACAGAATATCGCAAAGATTAGATAAAGGTGCTGCCTGTCACAACGGCAGAATATGGTGCCTCAAAAGCAAAACGTAATTCCAGATTGGATAAGTCAAAGCTGGCAGAAAAAGGATTTACGGCGCTGTCGGATTGGAAGGCGCACTGAGAGGGTATTTAAGGAAAATTGGATTATAGAATATAGAGATAGTTGATTATAATCAATTGTTTCAAGAGGGCTTTTGGCTTGTATTATCCGTCAGGAAACCGTATAATACTACAAGAGCCCCTTTATTTTTTAGAGGGGAAGATAAGGAGACGATGGCGATGAAACTGGTAATCCTTGCCGGAGGGCAGCAGAGTACGATCAGCAATGAAAGAGAAGGTGTTCCCAAGCCGATGGTGGATATTGGCGGAAAGCCGGTGCTGTGGCATATTATGAAATATTTTTCGGCGCATGGCGTAAAAGAATTTATTATATGTGGCGGTTATAAGGTCGGCATGCTCAAAGAATATTTTATGAATTATTATATTTATCAGTCGGACATTACAGTGGATCTGCAGGAAAATACGATTGAAATTCATAAAAAGAGAACAGAAGACTGGCAGGTTACAGTGGTGGATACGGGTATTTATGCATCTACTGCGCAGCGTGTCTCGAGGGTCCAGGAATATATTGGAAAAGAGGATTTTCTGGTGACATATGGCGACTGTTTGGAAGATATTGATGTAAACGCATTTTGGAGGCAGCACAGAAACAGTAACAGGATATGTACGCTCGCAGTTGCCAGACCTTCCGGAAGAAATGTGATTCTGCCGATTTCTGAAAAAGGAAATTTGATGAAGGATTCCGTTGCGCGTGGAACGGATGCATGGACGAGCGCAGGAATTTATGCGTTTTCCCCGAAGGTTTTTAAGTATTTTCAGGGAAGCTATGAACTGGATTACTTTGTAAAGGGAATTCTGGCAGATCAGAAGCAAGTGTCGATTTATAAGCATCCGGGCTTTTGGCAGCCGGTAGAAACAAGAAGGGATCTTGTTATGATGGAAAATATGTGGAATGCGGAGATGGCTCCATGGAAGAAATGGCAGGATTGAATATGAAGGTTGTTATTCTTGCGGGGGGAATGGGAAGCAGAATCAGTGAAGAAAGCAGGCTGAAGCCGAAACCGATGATCGAAATCGGGGACAGACCGATTCTGTGGCACATTATGAAGCTGTACTCTTTTTACGGGTTTCATGAATTCATTATTTGCTGCGGATATAAAGGGCACATGATTATAGATTATTTTTTACATTATTATATGCATCAGACAGACAGCACGTTTGAACTGAATAAAAGCAGGGTAAAGACACATATCAGCAAGGCTGAGCCGTGGAAGGTTACTCTTGTGAACACAGGGCTGCATACAAAGACGGCGGGGCGCCTTTTGGAAATAAAAGATTATATTGGAGAAGAAGAGACATTTTTGTTGACATATGGAGATGGTGTGTCAAATGTTAATATTCCGGCTTTATTGGATTTTCACTGGCGACAGGGACGTATCGCAACGATTACGACTACGCAGCCGGCTGGGCGCTTTGGTACTTTAAAGCTGGCACCTGATGGAAGAATTGAGAGATTTAAAGAAAAAGCGCGTAAGGATCAGTCATGGGTAAATGCGGGGTTTATGGTATTGAACCGTGAGATTTTTGATTATATGGGAGATGGAAGCCAGATGTTGGAAGATGCTCCGTTCGAGGCATTGGTAAGGGATGGGGAGCTGGCGGCTTATAAGCATGATGGCTTTTGGGCTCCGATGGATACGGTTCCTGACAGAGAGTATCTGGAAAAATTATGGGAGAGCGGAAAGGCACCATGGAAAGTGTGGGAGGATTGAGGTGAATATAAAGTGTAAGCCCGGGAAAAAAATATGGGGGGAATTATTGATTATTGCTACGGTAATTTTTGCTTTTATGACAGCGGCATGTATCAATAAATGGCGGACGATGGGAAGTCATATGGCGGCATATCTGATCACATTTTTTGTGGATATTATATTGGCTGGGGGGTGGAGCTGGACGATTTGCAATGCTGTAGTTCGGCAGGTTAAGAGCCGAGACAGGAAGGTGTGGACAGATAAAGCGGGAGCAGGAAGTGTTTTATTATATTGTACTGTTGTAAGAATTGTACAGCTGAAAGATATGCCCTATTGGGATGGTATGCTTTATTATAATATGCTTAGAAATGCCTGTGATAAGTTTGATTTTACGTTTTCATCTTTTTGGGAAAACTTTATTTTTGCAGCACATCCAACGCTTGCGTTTGCCGGAGTGACAGCTATTGGAGAGTTTTTAAGACCTGATATATATAGTGGTGTTTTGACAGTATGGCTTATAGTAACTCTGATATCGGCTTTATGTGCATATCGCATTTTTCAAAAACTTTTTCCTAAAAGTGGATTTTGGTATCCGGTTCTGGCGGCATGTGTTCTCATGACAACACCAAGCGTATTGGGAACTTTTTCATATTATCAGCCGGATATGGGACTCGTCTGCTTTTTTTTATTTCTTGTATATAGTTATTTATATCATAAAAATATATTGATGTTTTTTTCCATGCTTCTGCTGATAATGACTAAAGAGGTTGGAATTATTACGGTAGGGGGATTTGGAATTGGTATTTTCATTGGGAGGATTTGTTTCCGGAAAAAAGGAGAAACCATAAGAAAAAGCTTTTTAGCTTTTTTGAAAGAGCCTTTAGGAATTAGCGGCGTAATTGCATTTGTGTTGCTGGTGGTGTATTTGATTTTTTTGCTGGCAAGCGGAAGGGGAATTTGGAACTATAAAGACTCTGGATTTCGGATTGAACCGGAATTTATTCTTTTTAAAGCTGGGCAATATTTTATATTGAACTTTGGATGGATTGTGTGGGGAGGCAATCTTTTATTATATATTTGGAATAGAAGAAAAAAGAAAGATAAAGGGGATATTTTAGAAAAAAGTATTGTACTATCTATTTTGGGAACTGCTGTGTGCCAGATGGTTTTCCTTATGGTATATGTGACGTTTGCGCTGCCTCGTTATCATGTTTTAATAGATCTATGTGGGGTTTTTGTGCTGCTGCTTCAGTTTGGCAGAGCTTGTGATGACAAGCGGCAGGAAGCAGGAAAGAGCAAAGAGATAGCAGCGGTATCAGTGCTTGGGGCATTATTTTTGATGGAGGCATATCTGACAATTGATCCATTGGCGTTGGGATTAATGAAAAACAATAGTACAGGAAAAAGCAATGTGATTGTGGAAAATTATAAGGGAGGGGGGCATCAGACTGATTATACAGTTTATAATCACCATTATAGCTATTTGACAGCAGTATATAATCAGATATTGAGAGCGGTAGATTATCATGATGGTATGGATCTGATCGTCTGGAGCCAACGTCAAAATTATGGAACTATGAATGGTGCCTATTATTGGGATAATAAAGCAGGCAAATTATCTGCAGATTCAGAAGGAAATATAATAATTAATGGGTATGTGCAGGAAGAAATGGATAAAGAACAGATTGTAATGCAGAGCGAAGCTGTTTTTATTGGAATTCCACAGCTTGGAATTGAAGAGGAGAGTGCAGAAAAGTTTTTGAATGAGCATTATGAAATTCGCTATAAAGGGAGTGTATCGGTTGGCATGGCGGGAGAAGCGTTCTTTTATGTGTGTGATTTAAAGTAGAGGAAGTGGAGATGAAGAAAAAAATATGGCTGGCAGGGTTGACAGCGGTACTTCTATTATTGGCATGGAAATGGAGCGGAGCTGTTTCGGGGAATGTAAAGGGATTTCATGAATATCCGATTGGAAAATATTATCGCTTTGAAGCTGTAGAACAGGAAGGAATCATTCAGGAGTTTATCCCAACCTATAATTATCTGGAATCGATAGAGTTATTTTTTGTTTTTGGGGAAGATGAGGGCGGGAAAATTGAACTGTTGATAGAAAATGAGAACGGAGAGGAGGTTTTCCAAAAAAAATATAAAATATCCCAAATTCCCACCGGTGAGGTTCATGAATACAAAATAAAAGAAAAATTAAATCCGGGCGAAACCTATCGCCTCCGTATTTCCTATGAGGGTGAATCGGAAGAGCTGCCCCAGATCATGGTTTCGGAAAAGGCAAAAAATCTGGTGGAAACGGGGACGATGATGATTCAGGGAGAGCCTTCTGCCTATTACAATGTGGCAATCTCCTACCGCTACCGCTGGAAATCTTTCTGGGGTTTCGGCTATTGAAATTGTAAGTTATTGCAGTTTGTGGTATACTAATCAAAATACTTTTTTTAGGAAAGCGGCAGAATGAATTCTTTACCATATACTGAAATATTAAAAACAAAAATCAATATCACGACGATGGATGAGGCTGTAGCATGGCTGGAGGAGCATCTTCAGGAGCTGTCAGGAAAATATATCTGTATTTCCAATGTTCATACAACAGTTACAGCTTACCGGGATGAAAAATATCGTGAAGTACAGAACGGAAGTGCGTTAAGTCTGCCCGATGGCAAGCCATTGTCTATCGTACAGCGGCGTCGTGGGTATCAGAATGCGGGGAGAGTGCCGGGACCGGATCTGATGCCGGAAATTTTTGCGCTTTCGGAAAAGAAAGGGTACAGGCATTATTTTTACGGAAGCCGGCAGGAAACGTTGGATGCGCTCAGGGAGAAGCTTCTGGAAAAGTATCCGAAGCTGAATATAGTCGGAATGTACTCGCCACCGTTTCGTCCGTTGACAGAAGAAGAGGACAACGAGGCTGTGGAGTGCATCAACGCTGCACAGCCGGATTTTATCTGGGTTGGCTTGGGAGCGCCAAAGCAGGAGATCTGGATGGCGGAGCATGAAAACCGGGTACATGGTGTTATGCTGGGGGTAGGAGCCGGTTTCGATTTTCATGCAGGAACGATCAAACGGGCGCCGAAATGGATGCAGGAGCTTTGTATGGAATGGCTGTATCGTATCACACAGGATCCGAAGCGTTTGCTGTGGAGGTATCTGGATACGAATTTTTCTTTTTTATGGTATTTGGGGAGGGAAAAAAGAGCAGGCAAAAAGAGAGAAAATAAATCTTCTTTAAAGATTGCGATGATTGGGCACAAGCGGATTCCGTCCAGAGAAGGCGGCGTGGAGATCGTTGTGGACGAGCTTTCAACAAGATATGTAAGGCTCGGGCATCGGGTAGACGCTTATAATCGCTGCGGGACGCATGTGTCCGGAAAAAAATTTGACGAGGCGCGCGGGAAAAGCTACAGGGGAGTCCGTCTGATCCAGATTCCGACCTTTAGAAACAGTACGCTGAATGCGCCGGTCTATTCGATGCTTGCCACATTCCGGGCGCTTTTTGGAGGATATGACGTAATACATTATCATGCGGAAGGCCCGTGTATGATGCTGTGGCTTCCAAAGCTGTTTGGGAAGCATGTGGTTGCAACAATCCACGGGCTTGACTGGCAGCGGTCCAAATGGGGAGGACTGGCGGTCAGGGCGCTGAAGTTCGGGGAAAAGATGGCGGCAAAATATGCGGATGACGTGATCGTTTTGTCCCAAAATGTTCAGGACTATTTTCAGGAAACCTATGGACGGGAGACTGTATTTATTCCGAATGGAGTGAATCGTCCTGTCCTGCGGGAGGCAGATATGATCCGGTCGCAGTATGGATTGGAAAAGGACGGTTATATTCTGTTTCTGGCAAGAATTGTTCCGGAAAAGGGACTGCACTATCTGATCGAAGCATATCGGCAGCTTGAAACGGATAAGCGGCTGGTAATTGCAGGAGGAGTCAGCCATTCCAGAGAATATATGGATCAGATTCATGAGATGGCGGCAAAGGACAGTCGGATTCTGATGACAGATTTTGTTCAGGGACAGGTTTTGGAGGAGCTTTGTTCCAATGCTTATCTGTTTGTGCTGCCCAGCGACGTGGAAGGAATGGCGGTCAGCCTTCTGGAAGCCATGAGCTATGGAAACTGCTGTCTTGTCAGTGATATTAAAGAGAATACGGAAGTGGTGGAAGAGCATGCGGTAACTTTTCGCAAGGGTGATGTTTCTGATTTGCGCGAAAAACTGAAAGAGTTGTTGTCAGATGCGGAACAAGTTGCTAAAATGAAATCTGAGAGCGCAGATTTTATTTGCGGCAAATATAATTGGGACAGTGTTGTGGAAGAAACCCTGCAGCTTTACCGCAGAAACGGAAAAAGGAAAAAGTAAACAGTGGAAATCAGAACAAATGCGCAGCATGAAAAGATGCGCCTGGATGAAATACTATATTATATGTTTTTTTGCATTTTATTTGCGGCAAAGGGCATCGGGATGAGTTGGGGAGAGCCTCTTTTTATGCTCTGCATGGCAGCTGCGCTTATTTGCTTTGCCGGAAAAATGCTTTTGACCGGATATTCGCTGCGGGAATGGATTGTGATGTTGTGTCTGACCGGACTGGGGATTGTGATATGGAGCCGGTCAGGGGAGCAGGCGGCATTGTTTGCGGTTCTGGTAATAATCGGGATGAAGAATGTTCCGGTGAAAAGACTGATGAAGGTTTGCTTTGCAGTATGGAGTGCAGCATTTTTTTTCAGTGCGGTTTTGGGGATTCTGCATATTCATGACGGCGTTGTGGTTGTGCATCAGAAGCTGGGGCTGGGGCCGGTAATCCGCTGGTCATGGGGACTCACCCATCCGAATGTGCTTCATGTGTCCTATCTGATATGGGTAATGCTGTTTATTTATGTCTGCAATCTGAGCGGAAAACGTTTGTGGAAAGCTTCGGCAGTATTGTTTTTAGGAAATATATTTGTATTTTTGTATTCCATCAGCTACACCGGCGTTTTGATCGTTGCCGGGTATCTGGTTTTGAATTTGTATCTGGACGCGCGAAAGCGGCTGAGTTTGGCAGAAAAAGGAATGCTGGAGTGCGTACTGCCGTTCTGCGTTATCTTCCCGATCGCAGGCCCCTTTTTGACGCATGGGAAAGTGTTTGACTTTTTCAATGATCTGCTTTCAACGCGGTTTGCGCTTGTAAAAATGTTTTTCACGGATTTTAAGCTGTCTTTATTCGGAACGGCCGCCCGGTATGAAAATACGACGGCTCATCTGACGCTGGACAGCTCTTTTGCGTACATGCTGATGCTTTATGGAATTGTGGCATTTGCGCTGTTTATGGCAGGATATGTGCTTATAATCCATCGCTTTATCCGACGCGGCCGGAAAAAAGAGCTGGCAATCGTTCTTGCGGTCTGTGCGGCAGGGATTACGGAACAGTTTTTGTTTAATCTGTCATTTAAAAATCTGACCTTTTTCTTTTTGGGAGAGCTTTTATTTGATCTGCTTGCACCAAAAAAGGGAGAAAACGGTATATGGTGCCGGGAACGCTCCCTGCTTGGTTTTGGCGGCTATATGGAGTATCCCGAAAATCTGCCGGAGTGTCTGCAGAATGGCGCTTTCAGAATATGGAAGCAAAAGAAGACAGCGGCAGCCGGTTTTGCTGTTGGAGCGATGGCAGCGCTGATCTGTGCGTTTGTAATTCAGATGCCCGACAGCGTATATGTGAACAGAGGCTTGACGGAATACCGGAATAAAGAAGAAGAAGGCTTTTTAGATCTGGAGCAGGTACCGGACAATTTTAACAGCATGGTGATCGGATATGAAGGACCGGACGTAGGGATGTATTGTTTTGAGGGGAATATTATCCGGCTTGAATGGATCAGGAATCTTGCAGGCGCCGCAGCACTCGGAATGGGAGCAGTATGGGGGATCGGAGGAGCTGCCGGGGCATTTGGAGGGCTTCGGGACTGGAAGAAAAGAGGCGGAAAAGTTTGTTTTGCTGTTGAAAGACAAAAAAAGGGGCAGGATAAATGAAGATTTTAATGGTCAATAAATTTTTGTATCCCAATGGCGGATCGGAAACCTATATTTTTGAAATCGGAAAACAGCTTGAAAGGCTTGGACATGAGGTTCAGTATTTTGGGATGGAGCATGAAGGGCGTATTGTAGGCAACCATGCGGAAAGCTATACGTCCGATATGGATTTTCACACAGGGAAGCTTTCCAAGCTGCTGTATCCGTTTAAAATCATCTATTCCACAGAGGCGAGAAAAAAGATCCGCAGAGTGTTGGAAGATTTTTGTCCGGATGCGGTACATCTGAATAATTTTAATTTTCAGCTGACGCCGTCGATTCTGTATGAAATCCGGGCTTTTGAAAAGAAATGCGGGCATAAGATACAGATCGTATTTACCGCGCATGATTATCAGCTTGTCTGTCCGAACCATCTTTTAATGAAGCCGGATAAAAGCCTGTGCAGCGAATGTCTGGACGGTCATCCGGGACATTGCATGAAATATGGCTGTATCCATGGCTCGCGCGCAAAAAGCGCAGTCGGAAGTCTGGAGGGTTGGCTGTATCGAAGGCTTCATGCGTACCGGATGATCGACACAGTCATTTGTCCCAGCGCGTTTATGGAGCAGAAGCTGTCAGCGCATCCGGATTTGCGGGGAAAGACAGTCGTAATGTATAATTTTGTAGAGCTGCTTTCGGAAGAAATATTTGAGAAGCAGGATTATGTATTATATTTTGGACGTTATTGCGAAGAAAAAGGAACGCCGACATTGCTGGAGGTATGCCGGAAGCTTCCGGAGATCCCGTTTGTATTTGCCGGAGGCGGTCCCTTAAAAGAGGATGTTTCTCAGGTCAAAAATATAACGGACAGGGGATTTTTAAAAGGGAAAGAGCTTGCAGAAACGATTGGCGCAGCCCGGTTTTTTGTATTTCCGTCAGAGTGGTATGAAAACTGTCCGTTTGCGGTGCTGGAGGCGCAGGCATACGGCACTCCGGTACTCGCTTCCGGTCTGGGAGGAACGCCGGAGCTGGTACGGGATCGGGTGACCGGAGAAATATTTGCCGGCGGGAATGCGGACGAGCTTTTGGAGAAAATTCAAAGACTGTGGAAGGATCGCAGCCTTTTAGAAAAATATACAGAAAATTGCCGTAAGGCAAGGTTTGAGACGGCGGCAGAATATTGCGGCAGTCTGATCAAAATTTATCGTGGGGAGGCAGTCTGAGCACAGCTGTCTTTTCACAACAGGAGGAGAAATATATGGCAAAAAGAACTTTATATGGAACCGTAATTATCACATACCGCTGCAATGCGCACTGCAATATGTGCGACTGCTTCCGGGATCCTACGCGTCCCGAAGAGGAAATTACGCTGGATGTGATCAAAAAGCTGCCGGAAATGGCATTTACAAACATTACCGGCGGAGAACCGTTTATCCGTCAGGACATTGCGGATATTGTGCGGGAACTGTATAAAAAATCAGACCGTATCGTGATTTCTACAAACGGTTATTTTACAGACAGAATTATCGCGCTGTGCAAGGAGTTCCCCAAAGTGGGAATCCGTATCAGTATTGAGGGACTTCAGGAAACAAACGATAAGATCAGGGGAATTCCGGATGGCTTTAACAGAGGATACACTACGTTGAAAACGCTTGTGGAAATGGGGCATCCGGACGTGGGCTTCGGAATGACGGTTCAGGATATGAACTGTGAGGATCTTGTACCGCTTTATAATATTGCTAACGATATGGGAATGGAATTTGCGACGGCGACCCTGCATAATTCGTTCTATTTCCGTAAAACGGACAACAAGATTGATGACAAGCTGAAGGTATCGCAGAATTTTGAAAAGCTGATCAACGAGCTGTTAAAGAGCAAGTCCCCGAAAAAGTGGTTCCGTGCATATTTCAATCACGGGCTCATCAATTATATTTACGGAAATAAGCGGCTTCTTCCCTGCGATATGTCGCGCAACGCCTTCTTTATCGATCCGTTCTGCGACGTGATCCCGTGCAACGGTATGGCGAAAAAGGCGGTAATGGGAAATCTGAGAGAGCAGAGCTGGGAAGAGCTGTGGAATTCCAAACAGGCACAGGAGGTGCGTGTTTGCGCGAAAAACTGTGACAGAAACTGCTGGATGATCGGCTCCGCTTCCCCGGCGATGCACCGTTATATCTGGGTGCCGGCATGGTGGGTTGTAAAGCATAAATTCTTTAAAGGCGGGAAGTACAGTCTGAAAGAGAATAAGTTTATTGAGGGGATTTAAGACCTAGAGGATTTTGAGGAAAATGAATCAGAAGATCAAGGACAAAATTGCAGAGGCTGTATATTTTTTTTATCGGTATAAAATTTTAAATAATAGGATTAGAGTATATTCTGTGGACGAAACGATAGAGCAGCTTTTAACAACAAAAAAGAGTCTTGTGCGCTTTGGAGACGGAGAGATTACGATGATTCGTGGAAGAAGTCTGCAGCTGCAGAACACAGATTCTATGTTGATAGAAGATTTAAAACGGATTCTGCAATATGACCATGAGGATTTAATGGTTTCGGTGCCGGATATTTTTGATGGTGTGGAGCAATATCAGGGGAAGAGCAGACAGTTCTGGAAGGATCATCTGCTCTTCTCCAGAAGGATTTATGAAAAGTATTGCAGGAAAGATAGGATATATGGAAATGCCTTTATCTCCAGATGTTATCAGATATGGAAAGACAAAAGGCAGAGTGAAAAATGGTTTGCAAAGATCCGGCAGATATGGGCAGGACAGGATATTGTGGTAGTAGAGGGGAGCAGATCCCACAGCGGCGTTGGAAATGATTTATTTTCTTTGGCGGCAAGTGTGGAGCGGATTATCGGTCCGGCAAAAAATGCATATGCAAAACTGGATGAATTGGAGGAGGTATGCTTGAAATATCCGAAGGACAGGCTGTTTCTGGTGGCACTGGGGGCAGCTGCAAAGCCACTGACAGAGAGATTGTTTTTAAAAGGGTACCGGGTAATTGACATTGGAAATCTGGATATGGAGTATGAGTGGTTTTTGCGGAAAGCGGAATCAAAAGTGAAACTTGAAAAGCATATGTTGGAAACAGAAGAAGAAAATCGAAAAGCGGGATATGGGGAGTATCTTGGCCAAATTACGACAAAAATCAAATAAAATAGCAGAATAAGCGAATATTCAAGGGGAAAATAGGAACAGTGTACCAGATAAAAGATATCTTATATAAAATTGAAAAATTGAAAAAAAGACTTCGTTTTTCATACGAATGTTTCTTTAAAGGTGATGATGAGTGGTTTGTAAGTCAGGTAAAAAAGCTTGGAAAAGAAAAAAATATTGTAGGGCTTTCACGAGGAGAAAAAAGAAAAGAAAGAATTTTATATCATATTTTTGTACCGGCATCATATGCAGGTTTTTTTGCAAATTATGGGAAAGTGCTGGCGTATCTGTATTTTGCGGAACAATATAATTTAACTCCGGTCGTAGAATTTAGCAAGAAAAATCTATATGCAGAGAATCATCCGATCAATGGCAGTGAAAATCCTTTTGAATATTATTTTATGCAACCTTGCGGGATATCTTTGGATGAAATGGGGAATTTTGGACCTGTATTGGAATCCAGAAGGGAAAACAGCTGGATGGCAAATGAACTGGATGATGAAAGGATTAATTATGTAAGATCGGATCGTTTTGTTCAGGAGATGGGACGAATTGTTAAGAAGTATATAAAACTTAACCCTATTGTGGAAAAACAAATAGAGTCAGATAAAAAGAATTTGCTGGATGATAGAAAAACGCTTGGAGTTCATGTGAGAGGAACGGATTTTAAACAGAATTATAATGGGCATCCGATATGTGTTACGGTTCAGGAATATTTGCAGAAGGCAGTTGAGTTGACAGAAGAGAAAAAGTATGAACAAATTTTTTTGGCAACAGATGATTGCAGTGCAGTTAAAGTGTTTCGGGATAGGTTCGGAGATAAGCTGAAAGTATATTCTGATGTGATGAGAAGTGATGGAAATGTTACAGTGATGAAAAGCGAAGCTGAACGTAAAAACCACCATTATCTGCTTGGAATGGAGGTGCTTCGTGATATGATGACGCTTGCAGATTGTGACGGATTTTTAGCAGGGCTTTCTCAGGTTAGTTATGCAGTCAGATTTCAAAAATTGAGCTATGAAAAACAGTTTGAGGATTTGGTAATTGTAAATAAGGGAATTAACGAACATACAAATCGTAATTGCCCTAAATAGGAGAAAATATGTTAAAAAAATTAAATTACATTTTTGAAAAAAAAGATAAGGTAAAAATGTTATTTATTTTATTAGGAGTGATTCTGGGGAGTTTCCTGGAACTGATGGGAGTAGCAATTTTTTCACCGTTTGTAAACGTTTTGATGAATCCAGATATGATACGGGAAAAATGGTATTTAAAATGGAGTTATAATCTATGTAATTTTAAAGATTCCAATACCTTTTTAGCAGGATTGACAGGATTGATTATTTTTATATATGTGTTTAAAAATGTATTTCTTGCCTTGCAAAAAAACTGGATTTATAAATTTTCATATGGAATTCAATTAAAAATTTCAACAAGATTGTTAAAAACATATGTTCGTGAGCCTTACACATTTCATCTGAATCATAATATTGCAGTTCTTCAAAGAAGTTTGCAGGAAGATACGGATCATTTTACAAAAGGTATTATTCATGTAATGGAGTTAATTGCTGAAATTGCAGTTTGTGGAACATTGGGAATTTATTTGTTTATGGTAAGCCAATCAATTGCGGTTACAGTAGTTGTGTTGCTTTTGATTAGTCTGGTAGTTTTTACATCTCTTTCCAGAAAATTTTCTAAAAATCTTGGAAAACAATGTCAGCAATATAAGTCAAATTTATACCAGTGGGTAAATCAGTCTTTAGGAGGGATTAAAGAATTAAAAATTTTAAACCGTGAAGAATATTTTATCAATGCTTATGAGGATAATTACAAAAAATATGTTCATGGTTTAAGAATAAATCGTCTGATTGCAACACTGCCGAAATACTTTGTAGAAGCAGTCTGTATGACATGGCTTTTACTTGCTGTTTTGATCAAAATGTTCTGGGGACAAAAGGACGATTTTACAACCTTTATCCCGCAGCTTTCCGTGTTTGCGGTGGCTGCTTTCCGGCTGCTTCCTTCTGTTGGAAAGATCAATGAGCATGTGGCAGATATTCTTTATTCCCTGCCGTCATTGGATCTGATCTATCATGATTTAAAGGCGATTGAAGAAGAGCCGGAAATCAAACAGAAAGAAGAGCTGGAATGGCAGTTTGAAAAAAAAATTTCCGTGAAGAAGGTCTGCTATCATTACCCGGACAGCGAGGACATGGTAATTGATAATGCTTCTTTTGAAATTCCCAAAGGAAAAACGGTTGCATTTATCGGACCTTCCGGAGCGGGGAAGACAACAATGGTAGACATTATATTGGGGCTTTTGCAGCCCCAGTACGGTAGAGTTTATGCGGATGATCTCAATATACATAAGCATTCTTATGTATGGCAGAAGGAAATT
>OHST01000939.1_pt1 | contig 13496 bp, 10 predicted proteins | sample 1578841 | NCBI WGS metagenome assembly OHST01 (sample SAMEA3879593, study PRJEB24766) | human gut metagenome | biome: human-associated habitat; feature: feces | place: USA | collected 1985/1987 | reverse complement strand
GACCCCTGCCGGGCTTACAGTCTACTCCGGGGTCTTTTGGCCGGTGCGGCGCACCATCCGGCGGCAGGCGGTCACTTCGGTGGTCTGTTTGTCCACCCCGCTGGCCCGCCGGGCCGGGCTGCGGCTTGTCTCGGTGCGCAGCCCTGGCATGCGGCTGCTCCTGCCTGCGCTGGAGGCAGATGCCGCCCAGGCCCTGACCCAGGCATTGCTGGAGGCGCTGCCATGAGGCGGCTGCACCCTGCGGCGGCGGTGCTGTTTTTCCGGCGGTGGGTCATTTTATGTCTGGCCCCGCTGCTGCCGGTGCTGTTCCAGTGGGACTGGCCTGCCCTGGCGCTGGCGCTGCGGCAGGATGCCGCCCTGCTGCTGGCGCTGGGTCTGGCCGCCTGGCTGCTGCTGCACGGCGCCCGCTGGTGGCTGGACGAACACAAGACCCTGTATCTGCGGTGGGGCTTTGGGCCCCACGCTGTGCGGTGCATCCCCCTGCGGGCCATTGCGGTGGTCACGCTGGAGCGGGGGCCGCTTTTGCAGCTGACCGGAGCCGCCTTGGTCACGGTGTACCCTGCCGGGGGCGAAAAGCCCCTGACCCTCTGCCTGACCCGGCAGGAGGCCCGGCAGCTGGCCGACCAGCTGCTGCCCCTGGCCCAGCCGGACATCCGCTGGCGGCCTGCCGGAGCGGAGCGGTGGTCCGCAGCCCTGCTGGGCGCCAACGGCTTATCCTCGCTGGCGCTGGCGGCGCTGGCGCTGCGGCGCAGCCAAAGTCTGCCCGGCGCACAGGACCTGGCGCTAGAACAGCTGGATCGGCTGGCGGCGCTGGCGGCCCGCTGGATGCCCGCCGGTCTGGCCTGGCTGCTGGCTGCGGCAGCCCTGTGGTACGGGCTGAATCTGGCCCGGGCCGCCGACCATGCCGCCCGGCTGGAGACCGCCCGGGCCGGAGATATCCTGTGGAGCCGGGGCGGGCTGTGGCGGCAGACCGAGTGCCGGCTGCACCTGAGCCAGCTGAGCTATGCAGAGCTGCGGGCCAGCCCGGCCGGGTGGCTTTTGCACCGCCGCCCCTTATATCTGGCGGCGGGGGCCTGGCGTTCGGCCCTGCCCCTGGCCGCCCCCCGTCCGCTGGACCAGCCCCGGGTGGAAGACCTGCTGCCTGGGTTCTGCCTGCCGCCGCCTGTGCGGCCGGACCTGGAACGGCGCAGCCACACCTTCTTCCGCCCTGCGGGGATGGGGCTGGGCATCTGCCTGGTCTTAGCGCTGCTGTCCCGCCGGGTGATGCCCGCCCTGACTGCACCGCTGCTGCTGCTTACGGCAGCCTGCGGCCTGCTGCTGGGGGGCGGCCTGGCCGGGTATCTGCGGGAGGGCGCCTGGCCCCGGCAGGGGCGGCTGACCGTCTGCGTCCAGCGGGGGCTGCGGCTGCACATGATCTGGCTGCCCCGGCCTGCCCTGGCCCTGGAGGACCGCCAGAATCCCTGGTCCGCCCTGGCCCAGCGCACCAACCTCACTCTCCGACTGCCGGGGCGGGTCTGCATCCGGGTGCGCAGCATCCCCATCCGGGATGCGGAAGCCTGCCTGCAGTTATTGGAATATGAATAAATGAAAGGAAGTCTGCTCTTTTGATCCGCACCATTATCTTTGACCTGGACGGCACCCTGCTGAACACCCTGGAGGATCTGGCGGACGCCGCCAACTGGGTGTGTGAACAGAACCACTGGCCCACCCACCCCCTGGAAGCCTACCGCTATTTTGTGGGCAACGGCATCCCCAAACTGGTGGAGCGTTTCTCCCCGCCTGAAGCCCGCACCCCGGAGCAGCTGGCCCGGACCCTGGCGCAGTTCACCGCCCGGTACGACGCCCATAAGGAGGATAAGACCGCCCCTTACCCCGGCATCCCGGCGCTGCTGGAAGCGCTGGCTGCACAGGGCGTGCGCACCGCCGTATTCTCCAACAAAGCCGACCCCCTGTGCGGCCCCATCCTGGACCACTATTTTGGCCCCGGCCGCTTTGACGGGGTGCGGGGCAGCCGCCCCGGCGTCCCCACCAAGCCCGACCCCGCCGGTCTGTTCGACCTGATGGAGAGCCTGCACGCCGACCCCGCCCAGACCTTGTTTGTGGGGGACAGCGATGTGGATATCTGCACCGGACACAATGCCGGACTGCCTGCTTTAGGGGTACTGTGGGGCTTCCGCACCAAGGAGGAGCTGGCCTTGGCAGGGGCAGACGCCTTTGCCGCAAAGCCGGAGGATATCCTGGCCTTTGCAGCCGCCCAAAACCACACAAAATAAAAGACGGCATCCCTGGCAGCTTCAGCCGGGGATGCCGTTTATTGTTTTGGTCAGATCACACGTTTTTCCAGCCACTTGCGCCGGGCAAACCGCACCCAGAAGCACAGCGAGCGGAACACCCAGTCCAGGTACATACCGCCCCAGATGCTCAGCAGCCCGCCGCCGAAGCACAGCACCACCAGGTAGCAGAACCCCACCCGGAAGATCCACATGGACAGGATGCTGACCCCCATCGTAAAGGAGGCATCTCCCGCAGAGCGCAGGATGTTGGGCAGCGTAAAGCTGGAGGGCCAGAACACCAGCGACACTAAGTTGAAGGCGATCATGATCTGCAGCGCCATGGTCTCTGCCTCCGGCGAAAGGCCGAACAGCGCCACCGCCATCCGGTTTGCAAACAGCAGGGCGGTCAGGTTCATGATCCAGGCGCCCACATAGGCGGTCAGCATCAGGCGGCGGGAGTACCACACCGCCTGCTCCTTCTCCCCGGCGCCCAGGCACTGCCCCACCACCGCAATGGCAGCCATGCCCACTGCATTGGCCGGGATATTCAAAAAGGTGGTGGTGGTATTGGCCACTGCGTTGGCGGCAATGGCGGCGGTGCCCAGGGTACTGGTCAGGCTGGCCACCGACAGCTTGCCGATCTGGAACATCCCGTTCTCGATGCCGGCCGGGATGCCCACCCGCAGGATGCGGCGGATCAGTTTTACGTCCGGGCGCAGGTCTGCCAGGCGGTCCACCCGCAGCGCACAGGCCGGTTTTTGCAGCAGCACCATCACCGTGATGCAGGAGATCATCCGGGACACCAGGCTGGCCAAAGCCGCACCCATGACCCCCATGCCAAAGCCATAGATCAGCAGCGCATTGCCGCCGATGTTCACCACGTTCATCACCAGGCTGGACATCATGCTGACCCGGCTGTTGCCCTGCGCCCGGAACAGCGCCGCACCGGCATTGTACAAACCGATAAAGGGGTAGCTCATGGCCGAAAGCAAAAAGTAGGTCTCTGCATACCGCATCACATCCGCTTCAATGGCTCCGAACACGCCCCGCAGGATCAGGCGGCGGCCGCACAGCACCACGGCTGCCACCGCAATGCTCACCGCACTGACCACCGACAGGATCTGGGCGGCAGCGGCCTTGGCGTTCTTCGGCTCCTGGTGGCCGATGTACTGGCTGGCCACCACCGCACCGCCGGTGGCCAGGGCGCTCATGATCTGGATCATCAGAGTATTAAAGGTGTCCACCAGGCTCACACCGGACACCGCCGCCTCGCCCACGGAGGATACCATCAGGGTATCTGCCAGGCCGATGGTCACACTGAGGGCCTGCTCTGCCACCAAGGGCAGCAGCAGCGCCACCAGCTGGCGGCGGGTGAACAGGGGTTTGGATGTAAAACGCGCAGAGGTCATGGTCGTTTCTTTGCTTCCTCCTTGGATCGTTGTTTTTGCGGCCCCTATCATAGCGCAGCCCGGCCTGCGGCGCAAGCCGCCAGGGAGATAAAAGGCAAAAAAACGGGGATAGAGGGCATGATCTCTGTAATCCAAGGCAAAAGTACAGGTTTTCCAGACTCGGCGGGGCGGCCCGGGCCGGACGCTTTACCCCGTGTGGCGGATGTGATAAAATAAAACCATCCCCCGCCGTGCAGGGGCGGGGCCAGTGCATCGTAAATGAGAGAAGAAGCGCAGCTGCGGCCCAGGCGGGCCGCTGTAAAAAGGAGGATCCCCCCTATGCCAAAAACTGCCCATAAAGTGGTGGTGATCGGCCACCGCAACCCAGACACCGACTCCATCTGTTCCGCCATTGCCTATGCGGAGCTGAAAAATCTGACCAGCGATCTGGTCTGCGAGGCCCGCCGGGCCGGGCGGATGAACCAGGAGAGCGAGTTCGTGCTGAAAAAGTTCGGCATCGCACCGCCCCGGATGTGTACCGATGTCAACCCCAAGATCCGGGATGTGGACTACCGGGAGGCCCCCGGCGTGCCCGGCAGCATCAGCCTGCGGGCGGCCTGGGAGATGATGCGGGACCAGAAGATCGACACCCTGCCGGTGGTGGATGCCGACGGTGCGCTGGAGGGCCTGATCACGGTCAAGGACATCGCCACCGCCAACATGGACGTATTTGACACCAGCATCCTGGCCAAGAGCCGCACCAGCTACCGCAACATCCTCAGCACCCTGGGGGGCGAGATGGTAGTGGGCGACGAGGATGCGGTGTGCACCACCGGGCGGGTCCACATCGGCACCGCCACCAGCGAGATGCTGGAATCCGTGGTGGAAAAGGGGGACATCGTCATCCTGACCAACCGCTATGAGAGCCAGCTGTGCGCCATTGAAAAGGAAGCCTCGCTGCTGATCGTCTGCAACGGGGCCAAGGTGGGCCGCACCATCCAGCGCATTGCCGGGGAAATGGGGGTGGCCATCATGAGCGTGCCCTACGACACCTACGCCGCCGGCAAGCTCATCAGCCAGTGCGCCCCCATCTCCTATTATATGACCCGGGAAGGCATCATGAAGTTCACCCTGGTGACCCCCATCGCAGACGTGACCCGGGTGATGGCACGGGTGCGCCACCGCTACTTCCCCATTCTGGACGAGGAAGGCAAGTACTGCGGCATGATCAGCCGCCGGAACATCATCAACCTGCGCAAGCGGCGCATCATTCTGGTGGACCACAACGAGGCCACCCAGGCCGTGGAAGGCTTTGAGCAGGCCGAGATCCTGGAGATCATCGACCATCACCGCATCGGCAGCCTGGAGACGGCGGGGCCGGTGTACTTCCGCAACCAGCCGGTGGGCTGCACCGCCACCATCGTCTCCCAGATGTATGCCGAGCAGGGCGTCACTCCCCGCCCCCAGATCGCCGGGCTGCTGCTGGCGGCCATCCTGTCCGACACCCTGATGTTCCGCAGCCCCACCTGCACCCCCGCCGACCAGGCCGCCGCCCGCAGCCTGGCCCAGCTGGCAGGGGTGGAGATGGAGCAGTTTGCCACCGAGATGTTTGAAGCTGGCGAACGGCTGGACGGCAAGACCGCCGAGGAGGTCTTTTTGCAGGACTTCAAGGTATTTATGTGCGGCGATGTGCGCTTTGGGGTGGCCCAGGGCAGCTATATGACCCGCAAAAACCTGAAAGCCGCCCAGGCGTTGCTGTCCCCCTACCTGGCCGAAGCCTGCAGCAAGCAGAACGTCGAGGACCTGTATATGCTGCTGACCGACGTGCCCCAGCAGGAGAGCGTGGTCATCTGCACCGGACGCCACGGCGAGTCCATGCTCCGGGCCGGGTTCGATGCTGCCCCTGGGGCGGACGGCAGCTGGACCCTGCCGGGGGTGGTCAGCCGCAAAAAGCAGTTCATCCCCGCTCTGATGAGCGCCTATCAGGAGCTGTAAGCGCCAAAGGAGGGGTCCGGATGTTTGATTTTCTCCGCGAAAAAGCCGCTCAGCCGCCCCCGGAGCTGCCAAAGGGCACGGTGCGCCGCCGCTACTGCGTACAAGGGGTGGTGCAGGGGGTGGGGTTCCGCTACCGGGCCCGCTATGCCGCCGAGAGCCTGGGCCTGACCGGATGGGTCTGCAATGAGGCGGACGGCACCGTAACATTGGAGGTGCAGGGCAGGCCGGAACAGATGGAGACCCTGTTCCTGCGCATCTCCCAAAGCCCGTACATCCAGATCCAGGGGCTGGAGATGCACCCCTGCCCCCCAGACCCCTGGGAGCGCAGCTTCCGTGTACGGGGGTAGGCCCGGTGGAATTCTGCCAAATAAGTTGACACCTACCTTGAGCTATGTTAAAATCAAAATGATTTTGGAGGGATGAAGAGCTTTCAGGGTCTTTCCAAGAGCATCCACTAGGACCACCCGCCTGCGGGTAAGGGAAATGCCAGCTTGGCCGGCGCTTCCACAAGGCCATACGGACAGCCGGGTCCACTGCCGAGCGGCAACGCAGGTTGCCTTTTATTGATAGAGTTAAAAGCTCAAATTTTATAAGTTGGTTCCTTTACGGCCATGAAATTGCGCGCCGCGCAGACTTGTGAAACGGTCAATAAGAAAGAGTAGTAAAAGTGATTGCTATATAGACTCTGACAAGACTCCCGTTCAACGCCCCTGTCTCCCCCGCCCAGCATCCTCTGGCGGGGCTTTCACTGCGTTGCCCTGTGAGTATTTTTTGAACGCAAGTCTGCACCAAGCCCCTTGGTGCGGCCTTGCGTTTTTCTTTTGCCGGAAAAGGCCCCTACGAAACAGAATTTTGGGAGGACGCAATGAACGGGAACGCAAAACATCCCCGGCTGGATCAGCGGCGGGCCCCCATCTACGAAGCGCTGGAGCGCTTCCGTCAGATGCGGGTGGTGCCTTTTGATGTGCCGGGCCACAAGCGCGGCCGGGGCAACCCGGAGCTGACCGCTTTTCTGGGTCAGCAGTGCGTGGGTGTGGACGTAAACAGCATGAAGCCCCTGGACAACCTCTGCCACCCGGTATCGGTGATCCGGGAGGCCGAGGAGCTGGCCGCCGACGCCTTCGGCGCAGCACACGCTTTTCTGATGGTGGGCGGCACCACCAGCTCGGTGCAGAGCATGGTGCTGACGGCCTGCAAGCGGGGCGACGAGATCATTCTCCCCCGCAACGTCCACCGCAGTGTGCTGAACGCACTGGTGCTCTGCGGCGCAGTGCCGGTCTATGTCAATCCCGAAGTGGACAAGCGCCTCGGCATCTCGCTGGGCATGAAGCGGGAGCAGGTGGCAAAAGCCATCAAGGAGCACCCCAACGCCGTGGCCGTGCTGGTGAACAACCCCACCTACTACGGCATCTGCAGCGACCTGCGGGCCATCGTCAAGATGGCGCATGACGCCGGGATGCTGTGCCTGGCGGACGAAGCCCACGGCACCCACTTTTATTTTGGCGGCGGGCTGCCGGTATCCGCCATGGAAGCCGGGGCGGACATGGCCTCGGTGTCCATGCACAAGAGCGGCGGCAGCCTGACCCAGTCCAGCCTGTTGCTCATCGGACCCAACGTCCATGCGGGCTATGTGCGCCAGATCATCAACCTGACCCAGACCACCTCCGGCAGCTATCTGCTGATGTCCAGCCTGGATATCTCCCGGCGCAACCTGGCGCTGCGGGGCCGACAGGTGTTCCACCAGGTGGCGGACATGGCCGAGTATGCCCGGGAGGAGATCAACGCCGTAGGCGGCTACTACGCCTTTGGCAAGGAGCTTTGCAACGGCAACTCGGTGTTCGACTTTGACACCACCAAGCTCAGCATCCACACCCTGGACATCGGCCTGGCGGGCATCGAGGTCTATGACATCCTGCGGGATGAATACGACATCCAGATCGAGTTCGGCGACATCGGCAACATCCTGGCGTATCTGTCCATCGGCGACCGTCCCCAGGAGCTGGAGCGGCTGGTCAGCGCACTGGCCGAGATCAAGCGCCGCTACCACACCGACGGCACCGGCCTGCTGAGCCAGGAATACATCGACCCTGTGGTGGTGGCCAGCCCTCAGGAGGCGTTCTACGCCGACAAGGTCAGCCTGCCCCTGCGCCAGGCCGAGGGCCGTGTGTGCAGCGAGTTTGTCATGTGCTATCCCCCGGGCATCCCCATCCTGGCCCCGGGCGAGCGCATCACCCCCCAGATCCTGGATTATATCGAGTACGCCAAGGCCAAGGGCTGCAGCATGACCGGCCCCGAGGACCCCGAGATCCTGCGGCTGAACGTGCTGGCGTGACCCCCCCCTCTTATAAAACACCTCACCCCACTACAAGGAGGTATCCACCATGGAAATGTGGTTTTCTGAGTTTCATACCCCGGATGTCAAGCACAGCATCCGGGTGAACCGGCAGCTCTATTCCAAGCAGAGCGACTACCAGCGCATCGATATCTTTGAAACGCCGGAGTTCGGCCGGGTGCTGACCCTGGACGGCAACGTGATGCTGACCGAGCGGGACGAGTTCATCTACGATGAGATGATCACCCATGTGCCCATGTCGGTGCACCGTCAGGCCAAGGATATCCTGGTCATCGGCGCCGGCGACGGCGGCGTTGTGCGGGAGCTGACCCGTTACGACCGGGTGGAGCGGATCGACCTGGTGGAGATGGACCCCCAGGTGGTGGAAGCCTGCCGGGCTTATCTGCCGGGCAACGCCTGCCGCATGGATGACCGCCGGGTGCATATCTACTTTGAAAACGCCCTGAAGTTCATCCGCAACTGCGAGGACGAATATGACCTGATCATCGTGGACTCTTCCGACCCCTTCGGCCCGTCGGAGGGTCTGTTTACCCGGGAGTTCTACGGCAACTGCTTCAACGCCCTGAAAGAGGACGGCATCATGGTCAACCAGCAGGGCAGCCCCTTCTACGCTGAGGACGCCGACGCCATGCAGCGCAGCCACAAGCGCATTGCCAGCACCTTCCCCATCAGCCGGGTGTACCAGGCACACATCCCCACCTTTGCTGCGGGCTACTGGCTGTTCGGCTTTGCCAGCAAGAAGTACCACCCCATCGACGATCTGGACCCCGCTGCCTGGAACGCGCTGCACATGCGCACCCGTTACTACACCACCCGGCTTCATGTCGGGGCATTCTATCTGCCGGCATTCTTGGAAGAGATGCTGCGCGAAGTGGAGGTACACTGAACCATGCTTCCCCCGAATATCGAGACCTTTATCGGCTGCGACAGCAGCTACCGCGCCTCCAGCATCGTGCTGTACGGCGCCCCCTATGACTCCACCACCAGCTACCGCCCCGGCGCCCGGTTCGGCCCGGCAGCCATCCGGCACGAGAGCTATGGCCTGGAGACCTTCAGCCCCTACCAGAATGCCGATTTGACGGATTATGATATCTTTGACAGCGGCGATCTGGAGCTGTGCTTCGGCTCCAGCGAGTCCGCCCTGGCGGACATCCAGCAGCGGGCCGCCACCATTCTGCAGGACGGCAAGTTCCCCCTTCTGCTGGGGGGCGAGCACCTGGTGACCCTGGGCGCTGTGCGTGCCGCGGTGCAGAAGTACCCGGACCTGGAGATCGTCCATTTTGATGCCCACGCCGACCTGCGGGACGACTATCTGGGCGCAAAGCTGAGCCACGCCTGCGTGCTGCGCCGCTGCCACGAGCTGGTGGGCGACGGCCGCATCCACCAGTTCTGCATCCGCAGCGGCGACAAGTCCGAGTTTGCGTTTGCCGCCCAGCACACCGATCTGCACTGCTTCGACTTTACCGGTCTGGAGCAGCTGACCCAGCGGCTGTGCGCCAGCCGCGCCCCGGTCTACCTGACCATCGACCTGGACTGCCTGGACCCCTCCTGCTTCCCGGGGACCGGCACGCCGGAGGCCGGCGGTGTCAGCTTTTTGCAGCTGCTGAACGCCATCCGCACCGTGACCAAGGCCAACATCATCGGCGCTGACCTGAACGAGCTGGCCCCCACTCTGGACACCACCGGTGTGTCCACCGCCACGGCCTGCAAGGTGCTGCGGGAGCTGCTGATCTCCCTGGACAAGGGCTGGCCCGGCTTCCAGCAGTAATGGCGGCGCATCTGCCTGCCGCCCCCCCATTCGTTTTATACCCCCATACTGAAAAGGAGTGTTGAATCATGAGCAGAGTTCTCGTCATTGGCTGCGGCGGTGTCGCCTCGGTCGCCATCCAAAAATGCTGCCAGGCCCCGGAGGTGTTCACCGAACTGTGCATCGCCAGCCGCACCAAGTCCAAGTGCGACGCCCTGGCCGAAAAGCTGGCCCCCCTGACCACCACCAAGATCACCACCGCACAGGTGGATGCAGACAAGGTGGAGGAACTGGTGGCCCTGATCAACAGCTACAAGCCGGATCTGGTGATGAATATCGCCCTGCCGTACCAGGATCTGACCATCATGGACGCCTGCCTCGAATGCGGCTGCAATTATCTCGACACGGCCAACTACGAACCCAAGGACGAGGCCCATTTCGAATATTCGTGGCAGTGGGCCTATCAGGATCGTTTCAAGGCCGCCGGGCTCACGGCGATCCTCGGCTGCGGTTTCGACCCCGGCGTGACAGCCATCTTCACGGCCTATGCCGCCAAGCACCATTTCGACGAGATTCACTACCTCGACATCGTGGATTGCAACGCGGGCAACCACGGCATGGCTTTCGCCACGAACTTCAACCCCGAGATCAACATCCGCGAGGTGACGCAGAAAGGGCGTTATTTCGAGAACGGCGAGTGGGTTACCACCGAGCCGCATGAGATACACCGTACGCTCAATTACCCGGGTATCGGCGAGCGCGAGTCGTATGTGATCTACCACGAGGAGCTCGAGTCGCTGGTCAAGAACTATCCGACCATTAGGCGTGCACGTTTCTGGATGACCTTCGGCCAGGAATACCTCACGCACCTGCGCGTCATCCAGAACATCGGCATGGCGCGTATCGACCCGATCATCTATAACGGCGTCGAGATCGTCCCGATCCAGTTCCTCAAGGCGGTGCTGCCCGATCCCAAGTCGCTGGGCGCCAATTACCACGGCCAGACCTCGATCGGCTGCCGTATCCGCGGCATCAAGGACGGCAAGGAGCGCACCTATTATATTTATAACAATTGCGACCACGAACAGGCCTACCGGGAGACCGGGACGCAGGCCGTCAGCTTCACCACGGGCGTACCGGCGGCGCTGGGCGCGTCGATGTGGGCCAAGGGGCTCTGGCGCGGTGCCGGCGTGTTCAATGTCGAGGAGTTCGATCCCGATCCGTTCCTGGCCGAGCTCGGCCAGCAGGGGCTTCCGTGGCACGAACTGTTCGACGTGGACATCGAGCTCTGACGCGCAGGGCGGTAAATTCCCAAAAAGGGGATCGGTTCATGGCCGCTCCCCTTTTTCCGGTCTTATTATGCCGTATTTTCGGTCGCAACGTGAAACTTGTACCCTTTGTTGTATTATATATGATACATTTTTATTATATTTGGGCGTCAATTAACCCATTTGAATAGTATGAAAATGAAATGTATCCTATGTGCCGTCGCCGCACTTGCGATGTGCTCGACATCCCTGTCCGCTGCTCCTGCGGAGGAAAAAGAGAAAGTGGAGTTCAAACGCCATTGGTTCATGCAGGTACAGGCGGGTGCCGCCTATACGCTCGGCGAAGTGGATTTCGGCAAGCTGGTATCCCCGGCGGTGGCGCTTTACGCCGGGCACCGGTTCTCGCCCGCGTGGGGCCTGCGCTTCGGCCTGAGCGGCTGGCAGAGCAAAGGTGCCTGGGTCTCGCCCGAGTCGGTCTACCAGTATAAATATTTGCAGGGCAACGTTGACGTGACGCTCGACCTGGCCAACCTGTTCGGCAAGTTCAACTACCGCCGCACGGTCAATCCTTACCTGTTCGCGGGTGTGGGCGTGAACGGGGCGTTCGGCAACGACGAAGCCAACGCCCTCGACGACCAGGGCTATACGCTCCAGAACGTGTGGTCGGGCAGCAAGGTCTTCGTGGCCGGACGCCTGGGGCTGGGCGTCGATTTCCGCTTTTCGGACTGCGTGTCGTTCGGCGTGGAGCTGAATACCAACATGCTTTCCGACAAATACAACTCGAAGAAGGCCGGGAACCTCGACTGGCAGTTCAATGCGCTGGCCGGGTTCACCTTCCGCTTCGGCAAGAACTATAAGAAATCGCGTCCGGCAGCTACCGCCGCGCCCGTAACCCCCGCCCGGACTACCGAGCCCGCCCAAAAGGAGGAACCTGCCGTGCAGGAGCCCGCTCCCGTGCAGGCTCCGGTGACGAAGGCCGCCGAGAAGCCGGCAGCACTGCGTGAAAATATCTTCTTCCGTATCGGTTCGGCGCAGATCCGCACCTCCGAACAGGCGAAGGTCGCAGCGCTTGCCGAGTACCTGAAGGCCAATCCTTCCGCCCGGATCGAGATCGTCGGCTATGCCGATGCCGCTACGGGTTCGCACGCCATCAACCTGAAACTCTCGCGGCAGCGTGCCGCGGGCGTCGCAGCGGCATTGGAACAGGCCGGCATCGCTGCCGACCGCATCGCTGCCGAGGGCAGGGGCGACACCGTCCAGCCTTTCCCCGGGGTCGAACAGAACCGTGTGAGCATCTGCATCGCCCAATAAACAGGGCGGGGCAGTGTCCCTTGCGGCGGCAGATTCCCTGCCGCCGCCTTTTTTTGCCCTGCATTTCCGCCTCCGCCCCGTTGGCCGCCCTGATTTACCGGCTGCCGCCTCGTTTTACTTACCTGCCGCTTCCGCCGCCTCTTTTCACGTTCGACGCCAGTGTCTTGCCGTCCGCCGCGTTTGTCATCTCGCTGCTGCCGCTTCCCGGTTCCGGCAAGACAGAACACCGTTTCTGTGCCTTCCTGCCGCCATCGCGCCGGCCGTTTCTTGGCCCCGTCCGCCGCATTTCCCGCCTGTACTTCTGCCGTGTCTTTCAGCCGCAGGCCGCAAGACGGTAAGTATAAATACCTATTTCGCCGAAATTCCCCCTCGGGGCGTCATGGTTTAGCCGGTAATTTGCTATTTTTGCATCGTTTTGAGCGTCTCCGCCGTGCCGGGCAGCACCGTTTCCGGGCGGAGGGGACGAGGGATCGAATCCAATTGAAAACATTTCGATGATTGACTTCTTGAAGCTGCCTTCTCCGTGCTACGTCCTCGACGAGACGTTGCTGGATCGCAATCTGGCCGTGATCGACCGCGTGCGCCGCGAGTCGGGCGCCGAAATTATCGTAGCCCTGAAGGCCTGCGCCATGTGGAGCATTTTCCCCGAGCTGGCACGCCATTCCGACGGTGCCACGGCGAGTTCCGCCGCCGAAGCGAGGCTTGTATTCGAGGAGTACGGCAAGCCTGCGCACACCTACGCTCCCGTCTATACCGACCGCAATATCGACGAGATACTCCGTTGCAGCGACCATATCACCTTCAACTCGGTCGCGCAGTTCGGGCGTTTCGGGCCGATGGCGCTGTTGCGCGGCATTTCGTGCGGCCTGCGCATCAACCCGCAGTATTCGCCCGTGGAGACCGACCTTTATAACCCTTGTGTCCCCGGCTCGCGCCTCGGCGTTACGGCCGATGAACTGAACGATCTTCCCGCCGGGATCGACGGGCTGCACTTCCACGTGTTGTGCGAGTCGCGCCCGCACCACCTGAAGCTGGCGCTGGAAGCCGTCGAAAAGCATTTCGGGCAATACCTCGACCGGATCGGGTGGCTCAACATGGGCGGCGGGCACCTGATGACCCACGCCGAATACGACTGCGACGAGCTGATCGCCCTGCTGCGCG
>OHST01000934.1_pt1 | contig 13574 bp, 9 predicted proteins | sample 1578841 | NCBI WGS metagenome assembly OHST01 (sample SAMEA3879593, study PRJEB24766) | human gut metagenome | biome: human-associated habitat; feature: feces | place: USA | collected 1985/1987 | reverse complement strand
ACCAGTGCGCCTGCCTGTTCCGTACCATATAATGTAACTTCCAGCGCACCAAGTTTTTCGCTGGCAGACATTGTTTTCGGCGCAGCGGAGGCTTCAATGGCAGCGCTGGCGGAAATTTCGTCACCTGCTGCGGCTAAAGCTACGCCCGGAAAGGCAGATGTAACAGTAAGTGTTAACGTTAAAAATAAAGTAAGGAGTTTTTGTTTCATTTCATTACCTCCGTGCAAAAATATATATTAATTATATCATAAAAAGGCTTAAAAAAACAGTAAACTAATTGAAAACCGGGCAAGCATAAGCGCAAAGCCCGGTTTTATTTATTATTTTAAATATTTTGCAAAACTTGCCGCTACGGCATCTTTCATTTCGTCCATTTTAGCAAAGCGCCTTCTGTGCTGGGCACGTTTGGAAGGCTTCAGTTCCTCCATGGATTTTCTGTATTCGGGAATGGGTATTTTGTAAAAACGCTTGTCGTCAAGCTGCGTTCCTTCACATTCCTGCCAGAAGGCATCCAGCGAAGTTTTCAGTTTGCGGTCCACGCGGATATGGTTCATGGCGTAATAGCCTTCGTTGCTGACGGCGTAAATGCTTTCGCAGCCCAATGCCGCCGCAACATTGCGGATACCATAAAAAATAAGGTTTTTGGTGCGGTAGCCGTAAAAAGCTTTGGTCAACCCTTTAATAACCTCCGAGCCGTTGGGCGTTCCCTGCAATGCGCCAATCCACAGCGCCGGTTCGCCGTTTTTGCCGGGCGCCAGCCAGAACATAATCTGATACAGCGCTTCTTTATCCCACATCAGCACCAGCGAAAGGCAGCCTTCCTTGCGCTGCCCGGCGTGGAACCATAATTCCAGCGTCAGCGGCTTTTCTTCGTAGCTGTCTTCCCAAAGGCGCAGCATTTCGCCATCTGCATAAAGCCTGCGCAGGGCGTCTTCGGTTAATTTGCTTTCCAAAAATTCCATATGCCCTTTTACAAGGCTGATGCGTTCATCATAGGTAGAATTTTTGTAAAAGAACTGCCTTGTCGCCTGCTCCACAAAACTTGTTGTATGACGCAGCATATCACGGCGCAGCGGCGTTGCCGCAAAGAAATCCAGCAGGGCGCCAATCTGTTCGCTGTGCAGCATGCAGCGGGAACGGAAAACAACGTACCTTTTCCATTCCTTTAAGCGTTTGGTATTATACAGGCTATGCCCGATATGTTGTAAAATTTCTGTATCCATGTCAGCCTCGCAATTGTTTGATATGTTACATTATACCATATTGCAGGCCTTACTGCCAGTTATGCTTTGTCACGGTCATACATCGGGCGCAGGCGGTCCTGCATGGGAATTTTATCGGCCGCAGCCGCAAGCAGCGCCCATTCATACAGCGTGCTCTGCGCACCAACAGGCTCCAGACGGTTGGTAACGCGGCGGTAAGTGCCGTTGGACTGCATCATGTGCGCGCCGACATTATCGCGCAGGTACAAATCAAGCACTTTTTTAATACGCTCGATATGCGCCGGCGTTTCAACCGGGAAGAACAGTTCAACGCGGTCGTTAAGGTTACGCGGCATCCAGTCTGCACTGGAGAGGAAAAGCTGTTCCTTGCCGCCGCCCTGGAACCAGAAAATACGGCTGTGTTCCAGCTGCCTGCCGACAATGCTGCGTACGGTAATGTTGTCACTGATGCCGTCCATGCCAGCGCGCAGGCCGCAGATACCGCGGATAATAAGGTCTATTTTAACGCCTGCCATGGAAGCCTCGTACAGTTTCTGAATAACGGGGTAGTCAATCAGCGAGTTCATTTTGGCAATGATATGCCCGGTGCCGCCTTTTTTAACAATGCTGATTTCGTTGTCGATAAGTTCATAAATCTTTTTGCGCAGGCCGAGCGGCGCCATAACCAGTTTGTTCCATACCGGCGGGTCCGAATAACCGGACAGTACATTGAAGAACGCCGAAGCGTCGCTGCCGAACTGGTCGTTGGCTGTCATCAGGCCCATATCGGTATAAAGTTTGGCCGTATTATCGTTGTAGTTGCCTGTGCCAAGGTGCACATAGCGCTTAATGCCGTCTGCTTCCTTGCGCACAACCAGAATAATTTTGGCGTGGGTTTTAAGGCCCATCAAACCGTAAATTACGTGGCAGCCTGCTTCTTCAAGCCTGCGTGCCCAGATGATATTGTTTTCTTCATCAAAGCGCGCTTTTAATTCTACCAGTACCGTTACCTGCTTGCCGTTTTCGGCAGCGCGGGCAAGGGCTGCAACTATCGGCGAGTTGCCGCTGACGCGGTAAAGCGTCTGCTTGATGGCAAGTACGTTCGGGTCGTCGGCAGCGTCGCTTACAAATTTAACTACCGGGTCAAAGCTTTCATAGGGGTGATGCAAAAGCACGTCGTGTTCACGCAGAACCTTAAAGATGTCGCTGTCATCCGGCAGTTCCAGCGGGCGCTGCGGCACAAATGGCTCATACAGCCAGGGCCACATGCCCGGCAGCGAAGCAAATTTAAAGAAGCAGGTTGCGTCAAGCGGCCCGTTAATTTCATAAACCTCCTGCTCGGTAATGTCCAGATTATCGTACAGGAATTTTCTGATGCGGCTGTTGGCCTTATTGTAAATTTCCAGCCTTACGGAAGCGCCGCGCGTACGTTTACGCAGGGATTTTTCCACTTCTTTCAGCAGGTTGTCGATATCGTCCTCGTCAAATTCCAAATCGGCGTCGCGCGTAATGCGGAACGGCACAACATCCAGAATTTTGCAGCCGCTGTACAAATCAGAGCAGTGCTCGTTAATAACGTCTTCCAAAAATACAAAGCTGCGTTTTTCCTCGCCGGGAACTTCCAAAAGGCGCGGCAGTACGGAAGGCACCTGCACGATGCCCATGCTGTCTTCTCCCTCCTGGTTGGTAAGTTCTACCGCAAGGTTCAGCGTTTTGTTTGCCAAAAACGGAAACGGGCGCGAGGCGTCAACAGCCATCGGCGTAAGTACCGGGAAAATTTCTTCCTGATAATAAGCCTCCAGCCAGCGGCGCCCTTTTTCGCTTAATTCGCTTACGCGGCAAATGTAAATGCCTGCCTCGCGCAGCTCCTTAACCAGCGAAAGAAGATATTTGTTTAACAGCTTCATCTGGTCATGAGCCGCTTTGCTTATTTCTTCAAGCTGGGCTTTAACGGTAAGCCCAGCCGCGTCGCGTTTGTTAATGCCGTTTTCGTACTGGTCCCACAAGCCTGCCACGCGTACCATAAAAAACTCATCAAGGTTAGACGCGGTAATGGCAACAAATTTCAAGCGTTCCAAAAGCGGCGTGGTTTTTACGCCGGCTTCGCGCAGCACACGCAGGTTAAATTTTAACCAGCTGAGTTCGCGGTTAAAAAAGTATTCCGGTTTATTAAGATTAATTTTTTCGTTCTTTTCCATTTATCTGTCCACCCGTTCCAAAACTGCCTGTAATCCGTAAACTTCTTCAAAGAAAGATGCCTTGGAGGCAAAAGTCCATTCTTCTATCGTCAAATCTTCAAAGGTAACGGCTTCAACCTTCATTACGCCGTTTTTAACGTTAACGCGGCAGCTTTTGATTTTCTGCTTATAGCTGCGGTCCATAGCATCTGCAAGACGCACCAGCGCGGCTATTTTTGCTACCAGCGGCATAATTTCCGCAGACATTTCTTCCACTTCGGCATGGCGTTTGCCGCTGAACAGCCTGTGCGCATGGTAATAGCTTGCCAGCGCCACTATTTTTTTGTCCATTTCGCTGAAGCCTAAAATGTCGCACGACATAATCAGCATATAGCTGTACAGCGAATGGCTGCGCAGTGATACGTATTTGCCGATATCGTGCAGCAGCGCGGTTGCCTGCAAAAGAATGCGGCTGTGGCTGTCGAGCCCGTGGTGTTTGCCGAGTTTATCGAACATGGCAAGGGCAAGCTTGGCCACCTGGCGCGAATGTGCTTCGTCATACTGGTAACGCTCACCAATGCTGTACAGAAGGCTGAGCTGCTCCTGCTCAAGCTCGTCGGCATAATCCTTGCTGGCTTTCGGGCCGATGTGCAAAAGGCAGATGCCGTCAATAAAGCGGTCATCCGTAAGGATAATTTCCTGAACCGGCACCAGTGCCAGAAGCTGCTCGTACAGCAAAATTGTCGGCACAACCAGTTCCGCCACATCTTCGTTGATTTTAAACACTTTAATAATCTGCGGCAGGTTCAGCTCATGCACGGTTTTAAACAGCTGCATGAACTGTTCCGTTTTAATGCGGATAACACCGGCTTTAAATTCAACGCCCATCATCTGCAGCAGAAGTTCCGATTCCGCGCCTGTCAGCACAAGATAATGTATCTGCTCATTTTTCAACGCGTCCCTTACCGCACCCATCGTACTTGAAAGGTATTCGGCAAGAGCCTGGTTGAATTTCATTGAACTGCGCTGATTGCGGTTAAAACTTTCCTTAACGCGGATAACGCCGATATTAAGGTTCTGCTGGTAGCGTATAATATTATCTTTTACAAAAGTAATGCCAAGCCCGCCGGAGGAAATATCCATCATCAGCATGCTCTCATCAACGCCGGTCAGGCCGTCAAGCTTCATGGTGCGGCGGATGGAAGCATATTTGGTATAAATTTCTTCCGGAAGGTCAATAACAGTTACTTTCAAGCCCGTCCTGATATAAATCTGGTCTAAAAGGAACACGCGGTTTAAAGCCTCGCGCACTGCGGTTGTTGCCTGCATGCTGTATTCTTCAACTTCGTATTCCGTCATCAGGCGTTTAAAGCCAACCAAAAGCTCGCAAATTTCATTTACCATGCTGAACGGAATGATTTTGTTTTTGAAGGTTTCTTCGCCCAGGCGCACGCGGCGGTTGCATTCCTCCAGAACTTTCATGTTGTTTAAGTTGCGGTACTGCACAATCTGCATGCTTATCATCTCAGAGCCGAGATGTATTGCTGCAAAAATTTTATATTGTTTTTTTCTCACATGACCACCTCATTAAAGCATTATATATTAATTCGACACAGCACCCTTAAATCCTTGCCTTTAACAATTTTTTTACAGCGCCTTACCATCCTTTTTACAAATTATGCGTTTTTTTGCAGGATTTTTTACTTTTTCCGGTAAATATATATTTATTATGCGGTTTTACTGAATGTAAAATGACGGGAGGTATGTATTTTGCAGAGGATAGCTATTATAGATATCGGTTCTAACTCAGCGCGCCTTGTTATAACTCATATTTATAAAAACGGCGCCTACAACATGGTATACAACCAGAAAGAAGCCCTGCGCCTGAGCCAGAAAATTGACAAAAACGGCAACCTTACGCAGCAGGCGTTTAGCGACACCATTGAAACCATGAAAAGTTTTGCCTATATGTGCAAACTGTACCACGCAGACAGGATTATTGCCGTGGCAACGGCCGCCATCCGCAACGCTGGCAACGGTGCGGAGCTTACGCGCCTCGTGCAGCGTGAAACAGGCATCAGCCTGCACATTATAACGGGCAACACCGAAGCCTATATCAGTTACCTCGGCGTTATCAACACCCTTCCCTACCACAGCGGCATTATTTTCGACCTGGGCGGCGGCAGCACGGAGCTGATTCTGTTTCAGGACCGCAAAATACTAGAATCCGTTTCCGTTCCTATCGGCGCAGTAAACACCACCGCACTTTTTAATACACGCAACACCGTAAGTTCTTCCGTTTACGGCGAATTAAGCTTCTTTCTGCGCACGCGCCTTGCGGAATACCCCTGGCTGAAACAGCCCAAGCTTCCGCTTATCGGCGTAGGCGGCACGGCGCGTACCATAGGCAAAATGCACCAGCGCGCCACTAAATACCCCACAACCAAAATCCATAACTATAAATTAACGGTACAGGCCTTCCGCGGCATTTTTAACCGCCTTAAAAACAGTACGCTTGAAGAACGCCGCAAAATTTCCGGTCTCAGCAGCGACCGCGCCGATATCATCATTGCCGGCGCTGCCATTATTAACGCGCTTTTTGAAGTTACCGAAAGCAAGCAGCTTATAACCAGCGGCTGCGGCCTGCGCGAAGGGCTGTTTTACGATTACTATTCCAAAGAACGAGGCATACCGCTTATTGCCGAAGATATCTTAGCCCGCAGCACAGATAATATTTTAAACCTTTACACGCCCGACCTCACGCACAGCCACCATATCACCAATCTGGCGCTGGCCATGTTTGATGCCTGGAAACCGCTGCACGGGCTTGGCAAAAACTGCCGCCGCCTGCTTAAAACGGCAGCGCTGCTGCACGATATTGGCATTACCATTAACTTTTACAGCCACGCGCGCCACAGCGCTTATATGATTCAAAACGCGAAGCTTTTCGGGCTTACGCATAAAGAGCAGCTGCTGGCTTCGGCCGTTGCAGGCTGGCATAACGGTATTTCCAAAAGCTATTTTTCGCGCGACCCGCTGTATATGACCATGCTTACGGAAAACAACTGGCAGACGGTAAGCAGGCTGGCGCTGCTTTTAGCCCTGGCCGAAAGCCTTGATTACACGCAGACCGGTATTTTAAGCATTACACGCGCCGGAATAAATAACGAAGGCGCCTTTTTGGAACTGAAGGAAAACGGCAACCCCGTTATTGAACTGCACCAGATACGCGCGCATTTAAAATGGTTCTTTAAAACTTTCGGCAAACCACTGCATTTTAAAATAACGGAAGATTAAACATAAAAACAAAAAGCAGAAACGCAAATGCGTTTCTGCTTTTTATTTTTATTCAACACCCAATGCCTTATAAACAGCGTCTTCAGCACTATTATAAAAAATTAAATTAAAGCAGCCTATTAATTCTGGCGGCACAGTACCCAAATCACTGGCAGAAGTAATTGGTAATAAAACCTTTTTCGCCCCGCTATCAAGACAAACTTGTAATGAGCTGGCAAGTTCGTTAACTTTTAAAATACTGCCGCTGATGCTGATTTCCCCAAGGACAGCTAATGTACTTATTACAGGTTTGTTAAGGGCAATAGAACATAGTGCAATCAGAGTAGGCAACGACAATTTATTAGTCATGCCTATTCCCTGTAAATCCTGATAATTAATAATATAGTCTTTGGTTGTTGTACTTATAGAGCCGCTTATATGGTTAGAATTAGCTTTTAAATAATTAAAAGCTGTATTAGATGCTTCTTTGCATTCACGGTCACTGCCAAGGCCTGTACGTTCAAATTTACCACTACCAGGCAGCATCTGTGATTCCAGCCGGAAAACTCCAAGCATACCACTTTTACCCTGAGAAACTGTATAAACCTGTCCCGGATTACACAATCCTTCCGGAATTAATTTGCCGCCGCCTTGTTCAGGTACGGATACATAAAATTCTTCAAAATCTTCATTGTCGATATAAGAAAAATTAACATCGTAAAATTCCATACCGCCAAGTTTTTTTAGTTGTTCTTTTACACGCCGGCGCATCTCAAGCGATATTTGTAAAATTTCTTTTAATTCATCTTTAGTATATTTACCGTTGGGATATATAAGTTTTACAAGCCCTCCAACCATTTTCCGTACAGCAATAGTATCACGCTGATTCAGATTTTTACCTAAACGGAAATACTTATCTAAAGCATCTCCGTATTGTTCTTTACGTAATTCACGTAAAAATTCAGCCAAATAATCAGTAATAAACCCATAATCATCAGTAAAATGTTCCGGGCGGAATTTAGGTATTTCCCAGCCTGGAATATAACAATGAATACGGTCTAAAAATGCTGTATCAGTACCCATTTCTGGTGGAAAAGGGTCAAATAAGCTTGAAGTTTTTAAAAGCACATCAACACTTTGATTAATATTGCCTACAAAAACCATAGATGCCGATGCATTTTTTTCTTCTTTGCCGCGTGCAAAAGAACCTGACGCCATATAATCTTTCATAATCTGAATGCCGTCTTTGTCTTTAAATTTGATGCCAGCAACTTCATCAAATGCAACACAATCCCATAGACCTACTAAACCTACTGTTTTACGAGCCATATTATAAAATAAATTAGCAACAGTGGTTTGCCCGCCGGATACTAAAATACTGTTTGGCGAAATTTCTTTATATAAATGTGATTTACCTGTACTGCGTGGGCCAAGTTCACAAAGGTTAAAGTTATTTTCAACCAGTGGAATCATACGCGCTAACAGCAGCCATTTTTCACGTTCTGTTAAAGTATCTGGCTCCATGCCAATGGAACGCAGCATAACTGCTACCCATTCTTCTTTTGTAAAAGCATCTCTGCCGGATTTAAGTTCTTCAATATCAATATGGGGCATTTGTATTGGCGTTAATTTGCGTATGCTGATAGGAATATCGTTTCTTTCTTCTTCGATATATTCGTAATCAAGCTGTACGATACACCAAATACCACCACAAAGCAGACGGTCAAATTTTGTAGGATATTCTTCATCAATAATAACATTTTTTAAGCCAAGATTAGAAAATTCTGCTTCGTAAATATCTTTTTTTATATTAAGCGTAACAGTAACTTTATCTATAACCGTATGGCTGCCGCGTTGGCGCAATACTGAAAGAATTTTTTGTGCTTCGTCTGGACGTACAAAATTTTCAGCTAAAATACGTTTAACATTTTCTACGCCAGCATCAATAATTGACTGGTCATCAGAACTACAATACTGCCCAAGCAAAAATTCTAAAACATATACCGGTACATTTGCGCCTTCTTTAATTTTTTTAGTTAAATCTTTGCGAACTATTTTACCATCAAAGTATTGTCTTAGCTTTTGGCGTATAACTGTTCTGTTATCGTTAGCATCTAAAAAATCCTGCATTTATAGCGCCTCCACTTCTAATATTAAAAACCAAAATCATCAGTAAAAGCTAAATCCATAATTACAGATTTACGCCAAACCTCAAAATCATTTTCATCATCATGAACTACAAGGTAATAATGTTTAGCCTTATCATATTTTTGGTTTTTAAACCTAAAATTCATTCTCATGATACGTTTAGCAGGGTCTTGTTCGCGGCTGTCTGCAATAAAAATATTTTCATTAGAAATTTTATCACCATTATCAGTAATAAAATATAATTTATAATTTGCCGCTTTAACAGTATCACTTACAGCTTCAGTCTGGAAAAAATCAATAGCTGTAATCAGATTTGTTATTTTATTTAAGCTGCTTACAAGTGCTATTGAAGCAGGATGAGTATCAACATGGTAACGGTCCATTTTGATTTCTATTACCGGTACAAGCATTTCCTGCGGTGATGAACCGCCATGAACATAATTTTGCCCGCCGCCTGCAACTTTAAACACATTACTGCTTACAGGATACGAAACAAATTTATTATCATCGTTATTTAAAATATAACCAAGGCTTAAGCTATGAACACCAACCTGATTAACTGGTTCATTAGCAATAATAAAACGCCTGTTAAGAGATGCTGACGAATTGTTTACAACAGTTATTTTATCGCTTTCAGATAATTTATTGCGTTTATAAATAAAACCATGGTCAGCAGTAACAATAAAATTATATGTATTAGCATTGATAGAAATACGGTTGATAAAATCTTTAATTTCTTTTATTGCTTCATTGCAGGCGTCAAAAACTTCGTCTTCAGTTATCTGCTTATCGCCGCGGGCATCAATCTGGTTATGATAGATATAAATAACTTGTTTGCCAGTAAATATTTTCCTTAATTCGTCTTTTTTTAAGTTTTTAATATCATCATATTGCAGGCAAACACTTGCTGGGCAATAACTTTGCAAAATATTTTGCCGCAAAGCTAAAGTATTACACATAAAACCATCTGCTAAAACATCACAATTATCAGTTACAGATAGGGTTTTGTGCGGCAATAATGCAGCCATTCCCAAACGTGTATACGAAGGTAAAACGCCTAAAACAGCATTGATTTTTGCAGTACATTTAGGATTATCCTGCATTTCATTAAAAAGTTCTTTAGCTACTTCATATCTTAATGCGTCAGATATAATAACAACAGTACGTTCTTTGTTATTTTCAAGGTAATCCCTGTAAAAATTACGTTGTAATTTTATACCTTTAAAATCTTTTTCTTCCTGCAAAGTGTTGTTCCAGGCTGGTAATTGTTTGTTAAGATATTCGTTGGTGTAAATATTTTCGATAAGTACACGCAGCTGTTCTAATTTATCAAAACCGGCGTTTAGTAAATTACCCTCTGTTTTGTTTATTATACAGGAATAGTTAACATAAAAATGACGGTAATTATAATCTATTTGCCAGTCGGTTGTCTGATAAGCTTCAAAAACGGTAGTAAATTTGTCAGCACAACGGTAATTTGCTGTTAAAACAAGTTGGTACGCACTTTTTAAAAGTTTGTAAATGTTTTTTGTTTGTTCAGCAAAGTGCATTTTTAAACGTTTATCACAAACTTGCGGTATAGTTAAACCATCCAGTACAGCAGCAGTATCTTCTTCAAGCAGGCGCTCTGTAAGCCAGTTGATAATAATGCCGTCAATACACAAAAAAGTATCACAATCAAGCAAATCTTCCGGTGGATATTCAGCAAGGCAGGCTGCAACATTACATTTTTTGGCAATAAAGGCAGAATGCCTGTCGTACGTTGCCCTGTATATATTATTGTTCATAGTATTATCTAAAAACGCAATAATACTGCCTGCTTTACCAGATAAATACTGCCTCAAAGAAGCGGAAGTATCACCTTTAATATATCTGTCTGTATAAGTCATAAACATACTTATCAGCAGTTTTTCTAAAGATGGTTCAGCGTTTGTAAAGCCAAAATATTTATCGCATAAACGCCAAAAAGCTGCCGTAAGATTATATTTTTCTATTTCGGCAAAATATTTATTATCTTCAAGTGTGCCTTCGTTAAATATAATACGTAAAGCTTCTTCAAAAGAAGCTATTCGAGAGCGGCAAATGGCACAAATTAAACCAGTTTCGATACTATCCTCGTCATAAATATCAATTTCTAAATTATAAAAACGCAGGCTGCGTTCTTTATTGGCAAAAAACTTAATGTATTTTTCAAGTACATATTTATATTTTTCGTCAATTTTTAAATCGAGCACAATTAACGAAGCCCGGTCCGCATAAAAACGCTTGGAATACAGCAGCATATCTTCAAGATGATTATCTTTAACACCGGGCTTGGCAAAAGGGGCATAGATAAGATAATTATTGACAGTATCTTCGTATTCTAAAAAATATTTGGTATAAAATTGATTATCCTGGCACAAATGGTAAACTTTAGCATTTTTTAATTCCAGCGTATCAACATCTTCTGTAAAATCGCCATTAACATCATACCAAAAAATTAATTTTCTGCCTTCACCTGCAAATTCGCTATTTAGTTTATCTGCAATCTGCTTTAAATTTAACTCCGCCATTTTAATCTATTACCTTCCATGTACCGCTGCGGTTACTGCCCATACGGGTAAGTTTACCGGATTTTTGCAATTCAACAGTTAAACGCTTAATAGTACGCAATGCTATTCCTGTTTTTTGGTGTAGCTCTTTTTGTGTAACTGATGGATTTTCCCGGATTGCTAAAATTAATTTTTCAATTTCTGAGAAGTAGTCAGAGTTATCGATTTGGATTTCGACGCCAACTTGGATGCTATTAGTATCAAGATTGGTACCATCGGTGCCAACTTTGGTGCCATTAGCATCAAGATTGGTGCCATCGGTGCCAACTTTGGTGCCATTAGCATCAAAGTTGGTGCCATCAGTGCCAAGTTCGGTACCATTAGCCTCGCTAGTATCAATAACTGGAACCGTACTTCTAAATAAATTTATCCTAAAATCACTGCCTCTATCCAATAATTCCGGTTCTGGTAAACCTAAAGCCTTGGCTTCGCTAAAAATTCTTGGTATACCGGTGCCCCATGCTTCAATTAAAGTAAGATACGCAAAAACTTCGGCAATGCCACGGTTTCTTACTTTAGAAATACCCGTTTTCAGTTGTTTAACAGTAATGCTTCTATCCAAGCTGCCAGGAGTAGTAACTTCTAAACGGTCATCAAAAACGGCAACCTGTATTTTAAAAGGGCTTAAATAGGAACGGTGACAAACAGCATTAGTAATAATTTCGCGGATAGCGCGCACAGGCAGTTCATAAACATCATGTCTGGCAACGCCTTCAATATACGCGCCAAGCCTAATATTTTGGAGCACAAAGTTATAAGCGTCTTCCACTTCCTTATAAATTGGGCCTTTAAATTCTTTGCGGTCAATAAAAATATTGCGTTCCGTTCCCTTAAAGACAGCACATTGAACCGTTGCATACGGATAATCATCCAGCTTACCTTCTAACAGCAACCATGTGTTGCATAAATTTTGCCGTTTTCTTCGTAAATCAGTTTATATGAAAGCAGCTGATTTTTGCCAATACGTTTTAACATTGGCAGCGATTCAGCGGAAGCAAATTTGCGTGCCTGCCCGTACAAACTATCGCAAAAAGCTTCAATTTCTTCTTCGGTTAAAATGCGGTTAATTTTTTCCTGGTCATAACTGTTGTTAGATGAAGCAACAATTAATTCTTTAACCTGAAAACTCTCCGCCCTGCGGGTAGTACCGCCAACGCGCAGATAAGTGCCATTTGTTAGTCCTTGGCTTTTAAGGTGATACGGGCACTGCATACCGGCAGGTATATCAACAATAATAATATACTTGCCGTTAAAATCCTGCACGCTTAAATTAGGGATTATTCTTGGTTCGCAGCTGTCAAAAATAGCATTGGTAATGGCATCCATTTTGGCAAAAACTTCATCTTTGTTAAAACCAATAACCTCCCAGGTGCCGTCTTTAACGCCAAAAACAAGCCTGCCGCCGTTGCCGTTGGCAAAAGCAACAACCGTCCGCATATAAGTTTCGCTTTTGGGCGAAATATCAACCTTATATTCTATATTCTCTTTTTCTCCGGTTAAAATTTCATCTATTGTCATAATATACCTCGCGTAAAAAGGCAGTTATATTTTTGCCAGCACCTGGTATTTTTTACCATCGGCAGCCGTCTGCACCTTTTCGTAATTAACCTTTACGCCGTCGTCAAGGTCAAGCTCAATGCGCGCCAAAGCCAAATGGCTGATTTTCTCATCGTAATCGCGGCATTCCTTAAGCTGCTTTTGCAGTTTTTCTTTGCGTTTTGTAGCCGCAGCAACTTCATGGGCATTGGTGCCGTTTTCGATAGTATATTGCAAACGTTCCATTTCACTTTCGTAAATGCGCTGCATTTTATGCAGGTAATCCACACGCAAATTACCTATGGTGTCGGCGTTATAACGGTGCAGGTAAATAAGCGCTTTAAACCCGTTTTGCTTACCGCTATCGAACAGCCAGTAAATGGGGCGCTTTTTATAAGTTTTAATATGGTCTTTAATAAAATCGGTTAAAAAGTAATTGCGGATAACTTCTCGGCTGCTGCTGCCTTTGTTGCCACGTTTTGTGCGATTGTGGCTGCTGTGCTCGCCCCTTTTGCTATTGCGTCTTTCGCATACAGGGCATTCAGATAAATTGTTTCCGCCTTATCCTTTATCTTGGCTACCCGAAGCAGTGTCATTGCCTTGGTAACCTTTGCGATTTCTATCGCTGTTTTCGCAAGTTTAAA